>ERZ761607.886-NODE-886-length-42592-cov-16.776148_pt1 | contig 42592 bp, 35 predicted proteins | sample MGYA00511164_ERZ761607 | MGnify/ENA primary metagenome ERZ761607 (study PRJEB28899, sample SAMN02445080) | bioreactor sludge metagenome | biome: EBPR sludge | place: Australia: Brisbane, Thorneside Wastewater Treatment Plant | collected 2011-06-22 ...
GCTCCTCGAGCGCGTAGTAGGTCTCGTCGTTGACCTCGAAGCGGCCCTTGCACAGGGTCGGGTAGCCGGCGCGCTCACCGTCGGCGAAACGGTCGATGAGGATGCCGTTGAGGCGCGTCTCCATGCCGCGCGGCGTGTCTTCCCAGCGTACGTGCTTGCCCGGCGAGCAGGCGCCATTGCAGTTGGGCGACTCGCCGGTGGCGTAGGCCGACAGCGCACAGCGGCCCTCGACCATCACGCACAGGCCGCCGAAGCCGAAGACCTCGATCTCGACCGGTGTGTTGGCGACCACGCTCTCGACCTGGGCCATGGACAGCACGCGCGGCAGCACCGCGCGCTGGATGCCGAAGCGCTCATGGTAGTAGTTGATCGCCTCGTAGCTGGTGGCCGAGCCCTGCACCGACAGGTGCAGGCGCAACTGCGGATGCGTTCTGGCGGCGTAGGCCATAAGACCGGGGTCGGCGAGGATCAGGGCATCGAGACCGAACTCGGCAGCGCGGTCGATGGCCTGCGTCCAGCTCGGCCAGTTGCCGGTCTGCGGATAGGTGTTGAGTGCGAGCAGCACCTTCTTGCCACGGGCGTGGGCGTAGGCGATGCCTTCGCGCATCTGCGGCGGGTCGAAGTTGAGGCCGGTGAAGTTGCGCGCGTTGGTGGCGTCCTTGAAGCCGAGATAGACGCAGTCTGCGCCGTGGTCGACGGCGGTTTTCAGGGCGGGGAGGCTGCCGGCTGGGCAGACGAGCTCGATCGTATTGGGTGCGGACATTGGCGGCCGGGCGGGCAGGGAAGAACCCGGGCACCATAGTGCGTGGTCGCTGAGGTGGCTTTGACGAGTGTCAAACGCCCGTTGTGCAGCATCGTGCGGTGCGCAAAAAAACCTTATGATTCGGGCCAATGACATTCGGCCGCGATGCGCGTCTGCACAAAGTGGTGCAGGCGCGCATCGGTGTGCTCAACGCAATGGAGCGTGCGTGGATCTTGCAACACTGATCGGGCTGCTGGGCTCGCTGGGCATTGTCGTCTCGGCCATCGTGCTCGGTGCGTCGGCAATGATCTTCCTCAATGGACCATCCTTGCTCATCGTTGTCGGCGGCAGCCTGTTCGTCGTACTCAGCAAGTTCACGCTGCAGCAGTTCCTCGGCGCGTTCAAGGTGGCGGCGAAGGCGTTCAAGTTCCGCCTGCCCGACACCGAGGAGGTCATCAAGGAGGTGATGGAGGTTGCGCAGGTGGCGCGCAAGGAGGGCATGCTGGCGCTCGAGAGCCGGCCCTCTTCCATCCCTTTCTTCCAGCAGGGCATCCAGCTCATGATCGACGGCCAGGCACCCGAGACGGTGCGCGAGATCCTGCAGAAGGAGCGCCTTCTCACGCTCGAGCGCCATCGCTGGGGGGCAAAGGTGTTCAGCGCCATGGGTGACGTCGGCCCGGCGATGGGCATGATCGGGACCCTCATCGGCCTGGTGCAGATGCTGTCGAACATGGAAGACCCGAAGTCGATCGGCCCGGCGATGGCGGTGGCGCTGCTGACCACGCTGTATGGCGCGATGATGGCAACGATGATCTTCCTGCCCATGGCGGACAAGCTCAACCTGCGCATGACCGAAGAGGCACGCCTCAACGCGATGCTCATCGATGCGATCTCGGCGATCCAGAACGGCACCAATCCGCGCGTGATCGAAACCCTGCTCACGAGCTACCTGCCGCCCGCCAAGCGCAAGTCCGAAGGCGGCTGAGGGCGCGCACATGGACATGCCCGAGGAGGAGAAGGCCGGCATCCCCGCCTGGGTGATGACATTTGCCGACCTGATGTCGCTGCTCATGTGCTTTTTCGTGCTCCTGCTCTCGTTTGCCGAGATGGATGCGATGAAGTTCAAGCAGATCGCCGGTGAGCTCACCAAGGCCTTCGGTGTGCAGCGCGATGTGCCGGCGATCGAGTCGCCGATGGGGACGACGCCGATCTTCGACAAGTTCTCGCCGGGGCCGCCCAAGCCCACCCCGATAGATACCGTGCGGCAGGAGACCTCCAAGGAGGATCCCAAGCTCAAGACCTACACCTCCAACGCGAGCAACGAGGCGATGGTGCGCGAGGTGTCCGAGCGCCAGGTCAGCAAGAGTGCCGACGAGTTGCGCAAGACGCTCGAGAAGGAGCTCGGCCAGGGCACGCTCCAGCTCGACGAGGAGAAGAAGCGCATCGTCATCCGTATCGAGGAGCGCGGCGCCTTTCCGTCCGGCTCGGCTGACCTCGCGCCGGCATTTGCCGACGTGGCGCGCAGGATCGGCGAGTCGCTGGCCGATATCCCGGGGGAGATCGCGATCGAGGGTCATACCGACGACATCCCGATCAGCACTGCGCGTTTCCGCTCCAACTGGGATCTGTCGGCAGCGCGCGCCTCATCAGTGGCGAACGCGCTGCTCGCGACCGCCACCGTCGCGCCGGGACGGCTGCGTGTGCATGGCTTTGCCGAGACGCGTCCGCGGGTCGAGAACATGTCGGCAGCCCTACGCGCGCAGAACCGGCGGGTCGAGATCGTGATCGACATGTCCGGGCCGATCGAGGTGCTGGAGAACCGGGCGCGCCAGCTGATCGGTGGCGGCCATTCCGAGTTGCTGCCCTTCATGGGCTGGCAGGAGGAATAGCCCTATGGCCCTCCGAGGCCGGGCTCAGCGCCGCAGGGCCTGAGTCAGACGGGTGAACTCGGCGCCAAAGTGGCGAATCATGTGCTTGAATTCCGCATGGCGGTTGGCGTCGAGCACGGGGTCGGCGTCGCCGCCGTCGGCCCAGATCACGCCAACCGGACGATCACCGAGGTGGATGGCGCCAAGCAGGAAGCCCGCCGGCCGCACATGCGCGCGCAGGACCTCGGGGAGTTGGCGGCGACCGGCCGCGAGCCGTGTGCGGTCGATGCAGGTAGATCCCGCCGCGTGGCGGAACAGGCGTGCGAGCAGGTTGTCGTCACCCGCAGGCACCCAGAGGGCTTTCGCATTGTCCTCGGGGGCAAAACCGTAGGCGAAGTAGCAGCTCAGGCGGTCTGCGGCAGAGGCTTTCAGGAACAGCAGGCAGCGCGCAAGGCCAAGGCCTTGCTCAAGCGTGTGCGCCGTGTCCGCAAAGAACGCGCGCAGGTCGCGATAGCGGCCGTGCTGGCAGTTCTGCATGAAGGCCTCGATGATCTCGGTGACAGGCTCACCGCCGATGCCGCCATGGGCCTTGGGCTGCGTCGCCTTGGGTGCTGCGCTTGAAGGCTCGTCGGCCTGTGTCTCGCCTTCTAGCCTCGTTGTCACCAGTCGGGTGCGGTCGTCGCCGGCGTGTTGTGAGCGAGCATGCCATCCGTCAGTGTGCGCGTCGCTGTCAGCCGATCGCGCGGCCGCTCGGCTTGCGGGCATCTGCGCGCCGGGGCTGCGCGGTGGCGGTGGCGGCCAGAAAAAGCGCTCGCATGCGACCGGGCGATGGTCGATGAACGCAGCGGCATGGCTGATGCGTACTGCGACGCGACGCGTGCTTGCGACGATTTCGTCGAGCGGCAGGTTCGTCATCGCCGACGCAGCGTGCAGCAGTGTCGTGGTGTGGCCACCATACCAGTTGTCATGTGTCGCCCAGGCGATGAGGTGGGCAAGGACGGCATCCGCGCCGCGCTGGTGCAGATAGCGGGCGAGTGCGATCGGCAGCTCGGGGGCCATGCCCCCTTGCCAGGCGTAGCGGCCCGCGTGCGCAAGCATGGTGCCCGCCCTGTCCATGATCGTCGTCAGCGCCGGGCTCGCCGGCAGGCCAAGATCCTGCAGGTGGGCAGCGTTCAGTTCGACGGGGGAGCAGCCCAGCAGAGCCTCCTCCACCCGCGCACGCCGCTCGCCGGCCGCGGCGCGCACTTCGATCTCCTGGTGCAGTTCGGGGGCGGCGAGGGGGAGCTTCCAGCGCGCCACGCCGAGCAACAGCGTCAGCCATTCGAGATACTCGGCATGCTCGCCGCCGTGGTGGTGCGCCCAGTCGGCCTGCAGGACACGGCCGAACTGGCTCGTTGCCATCGCCCGTACCGCCTCGTGCCGGGCAGCGGCGCTTGCATCCAGGCCCTGGTCAGCACACCGTCTGGCCAGGGCCTGGACCTTGTCGACGCCAAGCATGTTGAGCGCATGCTGAAGGCCTTGCACCTCGCCGTCGATGCGCGGTTCGCGGGCGGCGAGCAAGATGACCTCGAGCGCAAGCGGGATGTCGCCGTGCAGCATGGTGCGCAGCGTGTCCATGCCGATCCCGGGGTCGAGCAGGGTCTCGAGCGCCTGTGCTGTCGACAGCACAGGCATGCGCACGGCGGCCAGTTCGCGCCGCCAGTAGTCCAGCCCCTTGGCCGTGCCATTCATGACTGCCGCCCCCTTGGCCTGGCCTCAGGACGCGCTGGCCGTGGGGTCAACGCGCGGTGTGGTAGGTGCCTGCGGCGGCGCGATGACCACCGACCTGCGGCCTGTGGTGCGTCTTGGGTCCGATCAGGCCGCCGACCAGCATGCCGAGCGCGCTTGCCGCCAGGCCGTAGAGCTGGGGCTCGACGTCGCCCTCGGTGACGAAGATCTCCAGCAGTAGCCAGGTCGACAGGCCGAGGATGATGGCCAGCGCTGCCCCCAGGTTGTTGGCGCGCTTCCAGAACAGGCCGGCGGCCAGGGGCACGAAAGCGCCGGCTAGCGTCACGCGATAGGCGCTCTCGACCATGTGGTGGATGGTGGCCTCTGTGGTGGTGGCGTACCAGGTCACGAGGACGGTGAACACCACCACGGTGACCCGCGTGCTGAACAGGAAGGCGCGGTCGCTCATGCCCGGGATGAAGCCGCGCAGCACGTTCTCGGAGAAGGTCACCGAGGGCGCGAGCAGGGTGCCCGAGGCGGTGCTCATGATCACCGACAGCAGGGCGCCGAAGAAGATCACCTGGGCGAAGAAGGGCATGTGCTGGAGGATCAGCGTGGGCAGGATGAGCTGCGAGTCCTGCTCCATCAGGCGCTCGACCATGCCGGGGTCGATGATGTTGGCGGTGTAGGCGAGGAAGAGCGGCACCGCGGCGAAGAAGAAGTAGCTCACCCCGCCGAGCGTGGTGCCCCACACCGCGACGCTCTCGTTCTTCGAGGAGTTCACGCGCTGGAACACGTCCTGCTGCGGGATCGAGCCGAGCGCCATGGTGGCGAAGGCGGCGATCCAGGCAATGATCTCGACCGCATCCAGGGAGGGCAGGAACTCGAACTTGCCCTCGGCGGCGGCCTTGGAGATCACGTTGTCGAAGCCGCCCGCCATGTCGCCGGCGATCCAGCTCACCCAGACCAGGCCGATCACGATCACGATCATCTGCACGAAGGTGGTCATCGCCACCGACCACATGCCGCCGAACAGCGTGTAGACCAGCACCACGCCGGCGCCGATCAGCATGCCCTGGTTCATGCTCACCAGCTCGCCCGACAGCACGTTGAACACCAGCCCGAGCGCGGTCACCTGCGCCGCCACCCAGCCGAGGTAGGACAGCACGATGCAGATCGACAGCACGAGCTCGGTCGTGCGGTTGTAGCGCATGCGGAAGAAGTCGCCCAGCGTGAGCAGGTTCATGCGGTAGAGCGGGCGGGCGAAGATGAGGCCGAACAGGACCAGGCAGGCTGCCGCGCCCAGTGGGTCGGAGATCAGCCCACGGAAGCCTTCGTCCAGGAAGGTGGCCGAGATGCCGAGCACGGTCTCGGCGCCGAACCAGGTTGCGAACACCATCGCCAGCACGATGTACATCGGCAGGTTGCGACCCGCAGTGATGTAGTCGCGCGCATTGTGTACCCGGGTGGCGGCATACAGTCCGATGCCGATGGAAATGACCAGATAGGCGACGACAAGCCAGAGCAGCATCAGGGAGCCCTTCGTTGAGGCGCACGCACGCGCACGGTTGGAAAAACAGGCGCGAGTTTAGCAACAGGAGGCGTTGCGATGGGGGGCGAATGTGGTCGATCCGTGCGCGAACACGCCTGCTTCATTGCAGATCTGCAACGCTGTCGGCGAGCCGTGTCCGTTTCGCCGCGAACGCACGCAGCGTGGTCACGATGGTGGTGATCGCCTGCTCCAGCGTCTCCTCGTCGATGATCAGCGGTGGCGCCAGGCGCAGCACGTTGCCGTTGGTGTCGCGAGTGGCGATGGCGTGTGCGAGCAGGCGCTCGGCAATGGCGCCGGCGTCGGCGAAGTTCGGCTCGAAGGCGACCCCGACCAGCAGGCCCCGGCCACGGATCGCGCGCACGCCGGGCAGGTCCGCGTCGCGCAGGGACTGGATCAGGTGTGTGCCGAGCCGCTCGGCGCGCTCCCAGGGCCGGAGCTGTTCGAGCAGCGCCAGCACTTCGGTGCCTACGGCCGCTGCCAATGGGTTGCCGCCGAAGGTCGAGCCATGGTCGCCGGGGCCGAACACGTCCATGAGCGCGCGATCGGCAAGGAAGGCCGATACCGGCAGCAGTCCGCCGCCCAGGGCCTTGCCCAGGATGAGTCCGTCGGCACGCACGCCCTCGTGGTCGCAGGCGAGCAGGCGCCCGGTACGGCCGAGGCCGGTCTGCACCTCGTCGGCGATCAGCAACACCTTGTGCCGGCGGCAGATCTCGGCGCATCGGGACAGGTAGCCAGCCGGCGGCACCACGATGCCGCCCTCGCCCTGGATCGGCTCGACCAGAAAGGCAGCAGTGTCGGGGGTGATTGCCGCTTCGAGGGCGTCGGCGTCGCCGAAGGGGATGCGCTCGAGCCCCGGCGGGAAGGGGCCGAAGCCGGCGCGATAGTGCGCATTGGAGGAGAGTCCGACGATGGCGATGGAGCGGCCATGGAAGTTGCCATCGCAGGCGATGATGCGGGCCTTTCCGGGGGCGATGCCCTTGACCTGGTAGCCCCATTTGCGTGCCGCCTTCAAGGCCGTCTCCACGGCTTCCAGGCCGGTATTGACGGGCAGGGCGCGCTCATAGCCGAAGGTCGCGCACAGGCGCTCGAGGAAGACCGGCAGACGGTCGCTGGAGAAGGCGCGCGAGGTCAGCGCCAGGCGCTGGGCCTGCTCGGTCAGGGCCTGGACCAGGCGCGGGTGGCTGTGGCCGAAGCTCACTGCCGAGTAGGCGCTCATCATGTCAAGGTAACGCCGGCCGTCGGTGTCCCACAGCCAGACGCCCTCGCCACGCTGGAACACGGCGGGGAGCGGGGCGTAATTGGCGGCGCCGTAGCGGCGTTCCTTCTCGCGCAGCCAGGCGGTCGATGGGCCGAGCGCAGCAGCGGCAAGCTCGCGTACCCAGCGCAGGCCGCTGCCGTCGGCATCCAGTTCGGGACGGTATTCGACGATCTCCAGCGCGATGAAGTCGGCGCAGGCGCGCAGACTGAACAGGCAGTCGGTGAGCGCACGGGGTGCCAGGCCGCCGGGCTCGGGGCAGCTCACCGCCGGGAAATGGCCCGGATCGAGGGCGTCGAGGTCGAGGCTGACGCCGAAGCCCGCCTGCTCGTCTGCGCGCACGATGCTCAGTGCATCGCAGAACACGGCCGCCAGACCGCGCTGAGCAATCTCCTCCATGTCGAAGATGCGCACGCCCAGACGCCTGAGCAGGTCGCGCTCCTCGGCCTCCCAGGCGCGTGCGCCGAGCACGCAGGTGCGCGCGGGATCCAGCGTCGGCCCGGGGATGTCGCACAGTTGCGGGTGGCCGACCCCCAGCAGCGCAGCCAGAGGCATGCCGTGGATGTTGCCGGAGTGGGTGCTGGTGTCGGTGTGGCTGTCGAGGTGGGCGTCGATCCACAGCAGCCCGGGGGAGCGTCCGCAGCGTCGGCCTACGCCTCGCCAGGTGCCTGCGGCGATTGCATGGTCACCACCGAGCACGAGCGGGAAGCTGCCGGGTGGCACTGCTGCCACATGGTCGGCGAGGCGACGGGCAAAGCGGCCATTGTCGTCGAGGCGCCGGGCCATGTCGGCGACTTCCGTGTTCTCGGCAGTGCTTGCCGGATCGGCTCCTGTCTGAGCTGCCGCCTGTGCAGGTACGCCGGCAGCGAGGGGGCGCAGGGTCTCAAGCCAGTCGACGCCGAGTCCGATTGCGTGCAGATGGGCGCAAAGGCCACCGCTTTGCAGACTGTCGGGGCTGGCCGCCGTACCTGGGGCAGGGGCGCCGAGCGCGCTCGCGGCGCCGATCACCCGGATCATCGAGTGAGGTACGTGCGGCGCCATGCCATCCATGCGTGTCGTCGTCATTACGGCACCTCCATGCATCCTGGTCGCGCCCGCACGCGGCGGGCCGAATCATGTGTGCATGAGTTGGATGCGGGGGCGCCCGATTCGTTCAGCCTCCGCTCGGCTCAGCCCAGCAGGCGATGCAGCTCGAGGCCGAGCAGGGTGGCTGCGACCGCGCCGACCAGCAGCAGCAGGCGGGTGAGCCGGCGCTGGCCGGCTGCCAGGTCGTCCAGGCGCTGCTGTTGCGCGCTCTGCTGGCGGCCGGATTCGGTCAGCGCATGGTGCACCAGGCGAGGCAGCTGCGGCAGCGTGCCGGCCCAGGCCGGTGCTTCTTCCTTGACGCCGCGCACCAGCGCACGCATGCCCATGCGCTCATCCATCCAGCGCTCCAGGAAGGGCTTGGCGGTCTTCCACAGGTCGAGCTCGGGGTCGAGCTGGCGGCCGAGGCCTTCGATGTTGAGCAGGGTCTTCTGCAGCAGCACGAGCTGGGGCTGCACTTCCATCTCGAAACGGCGTGCGGTCTGGAACAGGCGCAGCAGGGTCTTGCCGAAGGAGATGTCCTTGAGCGGCTTGTCGAAGATCGGCTCGCACACGGTGCGGATCGCGGCCTCGAACTCGTCCACGCGCGTCTTCGCCGGCACCCAGCCGGCTTCGATGTGGGCAAGCGCCACGCGCCGGTAGTCGCGCTTGAAGAAGGCGAGGAAGTTGGTGGCGAGGTAGTTCTTGTCCACCTCGTTGAGCGTGCCCATGATGCCGAAGTCGAGCGCGATGTAGCGCCCGTCGGAGTGCACGAAGATGTTGCCGGGGTGCATGTCGGCGTGGAAGAAGCCGTCGCGGAAGACCTGGGTGAAGAAGATCTCCACGCCCGCGCGCGACAGCGCCTTCAGGTCGGTGCCCTGGGCGAGCAGCGCCGGCGTCTGCGAGATCGGCACGCCGCGCATGCGCTCCATCACCATGACCTTGCTGCCGCACCAGTCCCAATGCACTTCGGGCACGATGAGCAGCGAGGACTCCGTGAAGTTGCGCCGCAGTTGCGAGCAGTTGGCGGCTTCGCGCATCAGGTCGAGTTCGTCGTGCAGGTACTTGCTGAACTCGGCGACGACCTCGCGCGGCTTCAGGCGACGGCCCTCGGGCCAGATCTTCTCGAGCAGCACGGCAGCGACCTCGAGCAGCGCAAGATCGTGCTCGATCACGCGCTCGATGCCGGGGCGCAACACCTTGACGGCGACCTCGGTGCCGTCGGGCAGGCGGGCGAAGTGCACTTGCGCCACCGAGGCAGAGGCTACCGGGGTTCGCTCGAAGTCGTCGAAGACCTCGTCGATCGGCTTGCCGTAGAAGCCCTCCAGTACCGCCAGCGCCTGCTCGGTGGGGAAAGGGGGGACGCGGTCCTGCAGCAGCGCCAGCTCGTCGGCGAGGTCGGGGGGCAGCAGGTCGCGCCGGGTGGACAGCATCTGGCCGAACTTGACGAAGATCGGTCCCAGCGACTCGAGCGCCTGACGAAGGCGTGCGCCGCGCGGCTGGGAAAACGTCCGCCAGAAGAAGAACGTATGCCATATGCGTGCAAGGCGTCCGCTGCTGTCGGCGTCGAGGACCATGCGGTCGAGGCCGAAGCGCAGGCTCACGGAGACGATCTTGGCGAGGCGGAAGAGGCGCACGTTGGGAAGCCGGGCAGACGCAAACCCGGGACTTTAGCCGGAAAGCGACGGCGGGGGAACGCCGCCTGTGCGTGACGCCTGCCACGGCGCGCAATCTGCGCTCACATCCTCGACCGGGCCCGAGGCTGCCTTCCGCTATAATCGCGCGTTTCGAATCCATCCCGAGTGCCATGAGCGCCGACCCCAAAGTCCTGTTGACCGACCTGCTCAAGACCGCGCTGAAGAGCGTGGCGCCCGACCTGGTCGATACGCCCATCCTGCTGGAGCGCCCGAAGCAGGCGAGCCACGGTGATTTCGCCACCAACCTCGCGCTGCAACTGGCCAAGCCGCTCAAACGCAATCCGCGCGAGCTCGCTGGTCTGCTGCTCGCCGAGCTTCCGGCCTCGAAGCTGGTCGAGAAGGCGGAGGTTGCCGGAGCCGGTTTCATCAACTTCACCCTGGCCGCAAGCGCCAAGACAGCGGTCGTGCGCGAGGTGCTTGGCAAGGGCGCGGGGTTTGGCCGTGGCGACGTCAAGGGCGTCAAGGTGCAGGTCGAATTCGTCTCCGCCAACCCGACCGGCCCGCTTCATGTCGGCCACGGCCGCGGTGCGGCCTACGGCGCCTCGTTGTCGGACGTGCTGGCGTTTGCCGGCTATGACGTCACCCGCGAGTATTACGTCAACGACGCCGGACGCCAGATGGACATCCTGGCGCTGTCGACCTGGCTGCGCTACCTGGCTTTCTTCGGTATCGAGATTCCGTTCCCGCCGAATGCCTACCAGGGCGACTACGTGATCGACATGGGCCGTGAGATGCGCGACGCGCATCAGGATCGCTTCGCCAGGGTCAGCGCCGAGCAGATCCTCGCCGGCACCCCCGGCCTGCCGCCGGCCGATCGCAAGGACGACGAGGCCAAGCAGCAGCGCGAGGAGCACCTCGACGCGCTGATCGCCAACGCCAAGCGCTTGCTGGGCGAGGATTACCCCTGGGTGCATGGCTTCGCGCTCAACGAGCAGCTCGGCGATGGCCGCGAGGACCTGCAGGAATTCGGCGTGCGTTTCGACAAGTGGTTCTCCGAGCAGAGCCTGTTCGACACCGGCCTGGTCGAGCGCGCGGTCGCTCAGCTCGAGAAGCAGGGTCACATCTACCTGCAGGACGGCGCGAAGTGGTTCCGCTCCACCGCTTTCGGTGACGAGAAGGACCGGGTCGTGCAGCGCGAGAACGGTCTGTACACCTACTTCGCTTCTGACATCGCCTACCACCTCAACAAGTACGAGCGCGGCTTCGATCGCGTCATCGACATCTGGGGTGCCGACCACCACGGCTACATCCCGCGCGTGAAGGGCGCCATCGCCGCGCTCGGCCTGCCGCCCGAGAAGCTCGAGGTGGCGCTGGTGCAGTTCGCAGTGCTGTACCGCAACGGCCAAAAGACCTCGATGTCCACCCGCTCGGGTGAGTTCGTCACCCTGCGCGAGCTGCGCCGCGAAGTCGGCAACGACGCCTGCCGCTTCTTCTACGTGCTGCGCAAGTCCGATCAGCACCTGGATTTCGACCTCGATCTTGCCAAGAGCCAGAGCAACGAGAATCCGGTGTACTACGTGCAGTACGCCCATGCCCGGGTGTGCTCGGTGCTCAACCAGTGGGGTGGCGAGGCGGTCGAGCTGGCCGCGGCCGATCTCGGCCTGCTGCAGAACGAGCGTGAGCTTGCCCTGTGCGCCCGTCTGGTGAGCTTCCCCGAGCTGGTGCAGAACGCGGCTGCGGACTACGCACCGCACCAGATCGCCTTCTACCTCAAGGATCTCGCTGCCGACTTCCACAGCTGGTACAACGCCGAGCGCATGCTGGTCGAGGACGAGGCGCTCAAGCTCGCCCGCCTGGCGCTTGCCGCCGCGGTGCGCCAGGTGCTCGTCACCGGCCTGAAGATGCTGGGCGTGTCCGCGCCCGAGTCGATGTGATGCGGGGAGCGCAATCGTGAGTCGAGACCGCAAGCCGGCGCGTGCCGCCCGCGCGCCGGCCAGGAGCGCCGGCGGGACGCTGATCGGCATTTTCATCGGCTTGGTCTTCGGTGCGCTGATCGCAGCCGGTGCCGCCTGGTACTTCACCCGTGCCAACCCTTTCCAGCCCGCGCCGGTCGCGCCGCGCGTGCAGGCGCCCGACAACGGCCCCGCCGCCTTGCCGGGCAAGCCGGGCGATCGCCCGGTGGTCAAGCAGGATTTCGAGTTCTACCGCATCCTCCCGCAGGGTGAGAACGTGCCGGCCCAGGCCCCGACCCCGACCACCCCGCCGACCCTCCAGGCGCCGGTCGAGGATGCAGTCGCGCGACCGGTCGAGCGTCTGTACCTGCAGGTCGGAGCATTCGAGAATCCGAGCGAGGCCGACAATCTGAAGGCCCGCCTGGCCCTGTCCGGCATCCAGGCCAGCGCCCAGCGCGCCCAGCTCGAAGATGGGCGGGTGGTGCATCGGGTCCGGATCGGCCCCTTCGCGCGCCCGGAAGACATGAACCCGATGCGCGCGCGTCTGGCCGAGGCCGGCTTCAATGCCTCGGTAAGCCGCGGCAACCCTTGATCTCCAGATGTGGCGGCCGGGAACGCCCGGCACACCGCAGCGTCTGATTGACCTGACAGCCAACGGAGCACAGCATGAATCGTCGTGATGCACTCAAACTCAGCGCCCTCGCCCTTGCCTTGCCGACCGCATCCGTGAGCTGGGCGCAGAGCCCGTTCACCGTGTTGAATCCGCCGCAGAAGGGGGATGATCCGAGCAAGATCGAGGTCGTCGAGTTCTTCCACTACGGCTGCCCGCACTGCCGTGATTTCGATCCGCTGATCAGCGACTGGAAAAAGAAGCTCCCCGAGGACGTTTCCTTCCGCGCAGTGCCGGCGATCTGGAACAACGCGCAGCTCACCGGGCTTGCGCGCCTTTACTACGCGGCCGAGGTGTCAGGTCAGCTCGACGCCATTCACGGTGCGGTGTTCGTGGCCGTTCAGGAGGAAAAGCGCCCGCTGTTTACCGAGGAGCAGGTGCGTGAGTGGGTGAGTGGCAAGGTGGCCGACCCGGCCAAGTTCATGGATGCCTACAAGTCCTTCGGGGTGAATTCGCTGGTGCAGCGCGCGGACCAGCTCGCTCGGGCGATGAAGGTCCAGGGTGTTCCCACCGTGGTCATCGATGGCACATATGTGACGTCTGCCTCGCTCAGTGGCAGCCACGTCAATACGCTCAAGGTGACCGACCAGCTCATCGCCCGTGTGCGCGAGGAGCGCAAGGGTAAATGAGCGTCGTCCAGTCGGGCGTGCCCAGTCCCGCTCAGCCGTCGGCGGGTGAGTCCGGCGAGGACAGCGGCGAGCGCAGGCGCATCCAGCGCTTCCTTGCGCTGCGCCGTGGCGAGCCCTGCTTCTGGGTCGATATCGACGGCCTGGGCCGCCGGGCCTTGCGCGACATCTCGGTCGAGGGCTTCTCGGTCGGTGCCGAAGCCGGCTTGGTCGAAGGGGCCTTGTTCGGCTTCGTGCTGCATCGAGAGGGGGTGCCTGATCTGATCAGGGGGCGCGCCCAGGTCGTCAATTGCATCGCCGCGACGGCGCAGGCGGGTTGCCGCTTCGTTGCGCTCGAGGGCGAGGATCGTGAGCGCCTGCACGACTGGCTGATCGCCCTGGTCATCATGAACGCAAGCGTGCGCATCACCGAGAAGGATGCGGCGGCAATCGTCGATGGCCCTTCGCTGATCTGAGCGCCCGCGCTTACTGCACATGAAAAGGCCGCCCGCTCCAACCGGAGGGGCGGCCTTTCTGCGTAGCGGGCTCAGGCCTCGGCTTCGGTTTCCCGGCGCCGCTGTCTGGGTTTCTGCATTGCATAGACCAGGCCCAGGAGCACGAAGGCCGGGACGAACATCCACTCCTTGGCGGGGCGCTCACCCGAGGGCAGCTCGATCGTCGTGATGGTGAAGCCCTGCTCGAGGCCCAGCTTCTCCGCCTGGCTGCCGAAGCGCACCGCGGCGATCTGGACATCGTCGCCAAGGGACATCACGGTCAGGCCCATCGCGTTGAGCCGTTCGCGTGCCGGGCCGCGCTCGCCCAGCGGCAGCAGCACACCCTTGGAGATGTCGCGGCCTTCCAGGCTCATGCCTTCGATCCATATCCGCAGCTTGCCGTTGCGCGGTGCCTCCTCCACCAGCCGGCTGAGCTCGGTTGGCGCGACCTCGTCGTAGGGCGGATAGAGCATGTCCATCCAGAACCCGGGCCGGAACAGGGTGAAGGTGACCAGCAACAGCAGGATGGTCTCGTGGATGCGGTTCCTGGCGATGAAGAAGCCCTGGGTCGCCGCGGCGAACATCATGCTTGCCACCGTGGCGGTGACGATCGTCAGCACGAGCTGGAAGCTGCTGTCGATGCCGATCAGCAGCAATTGCGTGTTGAAGATGAACATGAAGGGCAGTACTGCGGTGCGCAGGCTGTAGCCGAATGCGGTGAGGCCGGTGCGTATCGGGTCGCTCTTGGCGATGCCGGCCGCGGCATAAGAGGCCAGGCCCACAGGCGGCGTCACGTCGGCCATCAGACCGAAGTAGAACACGAACAGGTGCACCGCGATCAGCGGCACCAGCAGCCCGCTCTGCGCCCCCAGCTCGACGATCACCGGCGCCATCAGCGACGACACCACGATGTAGTTCGCCGTGGTCGGTAGCCCCATGCCGAGGATCAGGCAGATGACTGCGACCAGCACCAGCATGATCATCAGGTTGCCGCCCGAGAGTACCTCGACCAGCTCCGTCATCGCCAGGCCGATCCCGGTCAGGGTCACTGTGCCGACGATCACGCCTGCGGTGGCGGTGGCGATGCCGATGCCGATCATGTTGCGCGCGCCGGTGACAAGACCCGACAGCAGGTCGTGGAAGCCCTGGCGGGTTGCGGCGCCGAGCGCACCGGTGCCGCGGAACAACGCGAACAGCGGGCGCTGGGTGACGAGAATGAACATCAGGAACAGCGTCGCCCAGAATGCCGACAGCGCGGGCGAGAGCTGCTCGACCATCAGGTTCCAGATCAGCGCTGCTACCGGCAGCAGGAAGTGCAGGCCGGACTTGAGCGTGGGGCCGATCTCGGGCAGGTACTCCATGGTCTCGCCCGGCTTCTCGAGGTGCAGTTCGGGGTACTTCGCGCCATGGCGGACAATGAAGATGTAGGCAATGAGCATCAGCACGCCGACCACGATGAAGGCGCCGTCGCCAAAGAGGTCCTTGATCCAGCCAAAGCCCCAGTAGATTACCGCGGACAGGATCACCAGCCCGGAGAAGGTCATCAGCGTCGTGATCACCGCCTTCTGCCAGGGCAGCGGCTCGCGTCGCGGCAGGCCCTTCAGGTCCATCTTCAGGGCCTCGAGGTGCACGATGTAGAACAGCGCGATGTACGAGATCAGCGCGGGCAGGATGGCGTGCTTCATCACCTGCACGTAGGTGATGCCGACGTACTCGACCATGAGGAAGGCCGCGGCGCCCATCACCGGGGGCATGATCTGGCCGTTGACCGAGGAGGCGACCTCGACCGACGCCGCCTTGTCGGCACGGTAGCCCACGCTCTTCATGAGCGGGATCGTGAAGGTGCCGGTGGTGACCACGTTGGCGATCGACGAGCCGGAGATCAGGCCGGTGCTGGCCGATGCGACCACGGCGGCCTTGGCCGGACCGCCGCGCATGTGGCCGAGAAGCGCGATCGCCGACTTGATGAAGTAGGCGCCCGCGCCTGCGGTCTCGAGCAGCGCACCGAACAGCACGAACAGGAAGATGAAGCTGGTCGACACGCCGAGTGCCACGCCGAACACGCCCTCGGTGGTCAGCCACATGTGGCTCATGCCCTTGGCCAGCGAGGCGCCGCGGTGGGCGATCACGTCCGGCATGTACGGGCCGAAGAAGATGTAGCACAAGAACACGACGGCGAGGATCACCATCGGCAGGCCAAGTGCGCGGCGCGCGGCCTCGAGCAGCAGGGTGAGGCCGACCACGGCGGTGGCAATGTCCATGTCGGTGGGCAGGCCGGGGCGGGTCGACAGCTCGCGGTAGAACAGGAACAGGTAGGCCGCACAGTAGGCCCCTGCGCCGGCGAGGATCCAGTCCTGGATCGGCACGCGGTCGCGTGGCGAGCGCTTGAGCGCGGGGTAGGCAGCAAAGGCCAGGAACACGGCGAAGGCGAGATGGATTGCACGTGCCTCGGTGTCGTTGAACACGAACACGCCTAGCGAGAAGGGCAGCGGCGAGGCAATCCAGAGCTGGAACAGCGACCATGCCAGCGCCACCACGAGCAGCACGTTGGCGGTCAGGCCAGTGGGCTTGCGTCCGCCGGTATCGGCTTCGGCAACGATTTTCTGCAGTTCTTCGTCGGACAGCTCGAAGTTGTCCTTGTTGTCATTTTTGCGGGTCATGAGCAGCGCCCCTCGAAGTCGGATCGGAGACGACAACGGCGGGGGGCTGGGCGCCCGCCGCCGTTGTCTGAAGAGCATCCGGCACCGCCCGAAGGGTGCCGGCCGGCGGACTTACATCCAGCCCTTCTCCTTGTAGTACTTCACCGCACCCTCATGCAGCGGGGCCGACAGGCCGTCCTTGATCATGTGCGCGGGATCGAGGTTGGCGAAGGCAGGGTGCAGCTTCTTGAAATCCTCGAAGTTCTCGAACACGGCCTTGACCATCGTGTAGACGGTGTCAGCCGGTACCTTGGCCGAGGTCACGAAGCTCGCCACCACGCCGAAGGTTTCAGCCGGATCGGGGTTGTTGGCGTACATCCCGCCCGGAATCGAGACCTTGGCGAAATAGGGGTGCTCAGCCACAAGCTTGTCCACGCCGGCTCCGGTGATCGACACCAGCTTGGCGCCGCAGGTCGTGGTCACGTCCTGGATGTTCGCCGCCGGGTGGCCGACAACGAAGGCAAAGCCGTCGATCTTGTTGTCGCACAGCGCCGAGCCATGCTCATCCGGGCGCAGCTCGGACACCAGCGAGAAGTCCGAGGTCGACATGCCGATCGCGGGCAGCAGCATGTCCATCGTGGCGCGTTGACCCGACCCCGGGTTGCCGACGTTGAAACGCTTGCCCTTGAAGTCTTCCATCTTCGCGACACCGGCTTCCTTGCGGGCGAGGATGGTGAGCGGCTCAGGATGCAGCGAGAACACCGCGCGCAGGTCGGACACGGCGCCACCTTCGGCGAACTGTGCCTTGCCGTTGATGGCGTTGAACTGCACGTCGGACTGGGCGACGCCGAAGTCGAGCTCGCCAGCCTTGATGGTGTTTACGTTGTATACCGAGCCGCCGGTGCTCTCCACCGAGCAGCGCAGGCCGTGCTGGGCGCGGTCCTTGTTGATCAGACGGCAGATTGCGCCGCCTGCGGCGTAATAGACGCCTGTGACCCCACCGGTGCCGATGGTGACGAACTTCTGCTGCGCCTGGGCCGGTGCGGCACCGAGGGTGCCGACGAGGGCAAAGGCAGCGGCAATGGCGGTCAGTTTCTTCATGGATTCCTCCTGGGTCGTGTCAACGAGGGTGAGAGCGTGGTCGCCCGTACGTGCAGGGGGTGTCCGTCACGAGGGCGTGCGCGGCAGGACACCAGATCATGGCGTGACAGGCTGTCGATCGGCCAACGCAAGAGCCGACAGCTTTTCACAACCTGCGTTTCGGCGCTAGTCGGGTTTCCCGCAGGGCGCAGTGGAGCGCGCTTTGAGGCGTACTACAATGCGCTGCCGGATGTGGAGGACATACGTTGATTGCACAGCAGCCAGGAGTGACGAGGAGGGAGGCTTGGGACGACGATGGCGGGCAGCGCCATGAACGGGCGGACGGTGGTGCGCGCATCGTGTCGCTGGTGCCCTCGCTCACCGAGCTGCTGTTTGCGCTCGGCCTTGGCGGGCAAGTGGTCGGTCGCACGGGGTTCTGTGTGCACCCGCGCGAAGCGCTGCGTGCGGTGCCGAAAGTAGGGGGCACCAAGGACGTCCGGCTGGAGCGAATTCGCGAGCTCGAGCCCACCCATGTGCTGGTCAACATCGACGAGAACAGGCGTGAGACGGTGGACGAGCTTGCCGCCTTCGTGCCCCACATCGTCGTCACGCATCCCTGCTCCCCGCAGGACAACTTGCGCCTCTTCGATCTGCTGGGCGGGGTGTTCTCGGCCGCGCAGCGTGCAGCGCTGCTTGCCGCCGAGTTGCGCGCAGCCCTCGACGAGGCTGCTGCGCTGCGTGCGGAGCTCGATGATGAGCGCGTTCTTTATCTGATCTGGCGCGAGCCGTGGATGACGGTGGCGCGTGACACCTATATCGCGGCGACGCTCGCCGAGGTCGGTTGGGAGACCCTGCCGGCGCGCCATGGCGGTGCGCAGGGCGCAGCGCGCTACCCCGCCTTCGAGTGGGGTGAGCCCTGGCTCGCGCAGGTGGAGCGCGTGCTGCTGTCGAGCGAGCCCTACAGGTTTCGCGACCTGCATGTGACCGAAGTTGCCGGTCTGTCCGCCCTCCCGGCGCAGCTCGTCGACGGCGAGATGGTTTCCTGGTACGGCAGTCGGGCCGCGGAGGGGCTGCGCTACCTGTGTGCCCTTCGCCGCAGCCTCAGGGAGCGAGCTGGCGGCTGAACGCCTCGGGCGTGACGATGGCGAGAAGGCCGGAGATACCGCGCCTGCGCGCCATCTTCAGCAGTGCGCGGTCGCGTGTGAGCAGGTGGGTCGCGCCGGCGCCCACGGCCAGTTCGAGGAACTTCTGGTCATCGGGATCCTTGCAGGCCGGCAGTGTCGGGGCAGGCGGCATCGCGATCTCGCGAATCCGTCCGCGGTAGGCCGACAGCAGTGCTTCGCGGGCCTCGAGGCCCTGGCCGAACTGGGCGTAGCCGAGCACGGCACGCAACTCGCCGAGCGTGTCTGCACACGCCAGCAGAGGCGGCCGGCTGCGTTCGATCCAGTCGCGCAGCGCGGCGAGCGCTGGGTCGCGGAACATCCACAGTGCGAGCACGGTATTGGTGTCGAGTACCAGGCGGACGTCTGGATGCGTCATCGGGTCGATCGTCAACGAAAAAGGGGAGGGTTCCCCCTCCCCGGAGTGGCTAGGCAAGGCTCAGGCGGCAGCCTTGGCGTCCACGCGGATCTTCACGAAGCTGCCAGGAGCGTCCTCGATCGGCTTGATCTTGCCCTTGGCCGGATCGCGCGCCTCGACCTGTTCGCCGTCATGCGACGTGACCCAGGCTTGCCAGTCGGTCCACCAGGAGCCCGGGTGCTGCTGCGTGCCTTCGAACCAGGCGTCCGCGGTTTCGGCCAGCTTGGCAGCCGGGTTGATCCAGTAGCCGTACTTGTTGGCGGCAGGCGGGTTGACGATGCCGGCAATGTGGCCGGAACCGCCGAGCACGAAGCGCACCGGGCCACCGAAGCGGCGCGCACCCATGTAGGTGCTCTTCCACGGTGCGATGTGGTCTTCGATCGTGGAGATGAAGTAGCACGGCACCTTGATCTTGCCGAGGTCGATCGGCACGCCGTCGATCTCGATGCCGCCCGGCTCGATGAGGCGGTTCTCCATGTACATCCTGCGCAGGTAGAAGCTGTGCATGGTCGCCGGCATGCGCGTGGAGTCGGAGTTCCAGTACAGCAGATCGAACGGGAAGGGGTCCTTGCCCATCAGGTAGTTATTGACCACGAAGGACCAGATGAGGTCGTTGGCGCGCAGCATATTGAAGGTGCCGGCCATCTCCGAACCTTCCAGATAGCCGCGCTCGAACATCTTCTTCTCGAGGCTGGTGACCTGGCCTTCGTCGATGAACACGCCGAGCTCGCCCGGATCGGTGAAATCGGTCATCGTGGTGAAGAAGGTCGCCGAGGCGATGCGCTTCTGGCGCTTGCCGGCAAGGTAGGCCAGGGTGGTGGCGAGCAGGGTGCCGCCCAGGCAGTAGCCGGCGGCGTTGACTTCCTTCTCGCCGGTCTGCTTCTCGATGGCTTCGAGTGCGGCCACGACGCCTTCCTGCACATAGGCGTCGAAGCTCTTCTCGGCCAGGCGCTCGTCAGGGTTGACCCAGGAGATCACGAATACGGTATGGCCCTGGTCCACCGCCCACTTGATGTAGGAGTTCTTCTCGCGCAGGTCGAGGATGTAGAACTTGTTGATCCAGGGCGGCACGATCAGCAGCGGCTTCTTGAGGACCTTGTCGGTGCTCGGCGTGTATTGCAGCAGCTGCATCATCTCGGTCTGGAACACGACCTTGCCCGGCGTGGTGGCGACGTTCTTGCCCAGCTCGAAAGCCGAGGTGTCGGTCATCTTGACGCGCAGGTTGCCGCCGCCGTCCTCGACGTCGCGCAGCAGGTTGTTGAGGCCCTTGAGCAGGTTCTGGCCGTGGCTCTTGACCGTCTCGCGGAAGACCTCGGGGTTGGTCATCGCGAAGTTCGACGGCGACAGGGCGTCGATGTACTGGCGGGTGTAGAAGGTGACCTTCTTCTGGGTCTGCTCGTCGAGGCCGTCGACGCCGCTGACCGTGTCATGGATGTGGCGCGCGGCGATCAGGTAGGACTGCTTGATGAAGTCGAACAGGAAGTGCTGCTCCCACTCCTCGTCCTTGAAGCGCTTGTCGCTCTTTTCGGGGGAGGCGATCGGCGAGGCGCTCAGGCCGGCGACGCGCATCATCGAGTGCTGCCACAGCGAGAAGTAGTCCCACACCAGGTTCATCTGCGCCTGGGCGAGCTTGTAGGGGTTCGACAGCAGCTTGGCCATCATGTCCATGAAGGCTTGGGCGATGCCGAGCTCGTCGGCTGGCGCAGAGACGCCTTTCTTGAGCTGGCGTTGCACATGGTCGCTGATCAGGTGCGAGGCGCGGCGCGCCACCTCGGCGTAGGTCTTGGCGACTTCTTGCGGATCGGGCAGTTCTGCCTTTTGGGGGTCGTTGCTGGGTGCAGCCATGTTGTTTGGGCTCCTGTGGTCGCGCGGGGCGGGCTAACGGCAAGTGGTGAAGCGGACCAGGCCGCTCGCGTCGACCTCTCTCGAGAGTGCTCCCTGCCTCTCGAGATGGTTGAGGTGGGCAATGGCCTCCCCCATGGCGAACATGACCTGATGGGTATCGAGTTCGCGGGGAAACAGCGTCCCGAGCAGGTCGCCCGCGCTGCTGGGCGTGCTGCAAGCATTGAGCAGCGCGCCACAGCGCTCGCGGTGATGCTCGATGAGCTGGTCCACGCGGACCCTGATGCCCTTGAAAGGTTTGCCGTGCGATGGTAGCACGAGCGTGTATTCGGGCAATGTGCATAGTGCCCGTAGCGAGTCGATGAACCAGCCCAGCGGGTCGTCGTCCGGCGTGGCCGCGTAGACGCTGATGTTGGTCGAGATGCGCGGCAGCAGCATGTCGCCCGAAATCAGGATCCCGAGCTCGGCACAGTGCAGGCTCGCATGTTCCGGGGCATGGCCGTGGCCGACGATGACACGCCAGTTGTGGCCGCCGATCTGCAGCTCGCTGCCGGCGAACAACCGGCTGAACGTGCCGGGCAGTTCGGGCACGCCGCGCCGGTAGGCGTTGCCACGTGCGCCAAGGGCTTCGAGCCGTGCTGCGTCGAGGCCATGGCGGCGGAACTGAGCGACCATGTCCGGTACACAGTAGCCCGGCAGCTGATGCCAGATGGCGTGGGCGGCGAGGAATTCCCCCTGTGTCATGTGGATCGTGGCACCATCGCGCGCCGCCAGCCAGGTCGCGAGGCCGAGGTGGTCGGGGTGGTGGTGGGTGACGATCACCCTGCGCACCGGGCGCGGGTCGGCAGCGAAGATCGCCGTCCATGCGGCACGCGTGTCGTCCTGTCCGTAGCCGCAGTCGATGACGGTGAGCGCGTCGCCGTCATCGAGCAGCCACAGGTTGATATGATCGAGGGCGAAGGGCAGCTTCATGCGTACCCAGCGCACGCCGGGTGCAATTTCGAGCGTGTGGCCGGCGTCGGGAAGTTGGTCGATCGGGTAGCTAAGCATGGTTCGCGTTCTTGCGCTCAGGTTGTGGTCGGGGGCGTGGCCGGTGGGTGCCGATTGAAGAATGGCCCGGAATCTGTTTAACTTTTGCGATTGTGTTGTTATTTTCAGACAAAACAAGGGTTTGATGTCGGTCTGCGCAGCTGTTGCCTGCGCCGCGGGCATAACTGAACATGGGTAACGAAGAAACCTATTCCATCACCGAACTTGCGCGCGAGTTCGACATCACCCCGCGTGCCATCCGATTCTACGAGGACCAGGGTTTGTTGACCCCGGCTCGCGCAGGCCGGGCGCGTGTCTATACAAAGGCCGATCGCACCCGTCTCAAGCTCACCTTGCGCGGCAAGCGGCTCGGCCTCTCGCTTGCCGAGATCCGCGAACTGCTCGACATGTACGGCGGCGTGCGCAACTCGAGCACGCAGCTGCAGCGCTTTCTGGGCGTACTTACTGTGCGCCGCGCTGCACTCGAGCAGCAGCGCAAGGACATCGAGGCAGTGCTGGACGAAATCGACATGCTTGAGCAGCAGTGCCAGGCATTGCTCGGCGACAACGCGGAGGGCGCCGCCGCTGCACGCGCCGAACTCGCGCGTCGCATCCAGCGGGCAAGCGTGAGCTGAAAGCGCTCGCCCGCTTTTTTTGCGCTGCAGTTTACGTTAACGTAAACGTCAAGCTCGGGAAAGAGCCCCCAATCGACTGAAGAGGTGACGCATGAGACCGGAGATGCCCCAGTTCCAGCCCAAGGACCCGGGCTACGCTGCGCGTGTGCGTGCCAGCTTTGGCCTGCAGCAGGCAATGCAGCTGATCGGTGCAGAACTGGCGATCGTCGAGCCCGGCTACACCGAGATCCATCTGCCGTTCAAGGCCGAGATCTCGCAGCAGCACGGCTATATCCATGGCGGGGTGGTCGGCATGATCGCCGATTCGGCCGCGGGCTATGCCGCCAACACACTGACCCCCGCTGATACCAGCGTGCTCACCGTTGAGTACAAGCTCAACCTCGTTGCCCCTGCAGACGGCCAGCGCCTGGTAGCACGCGGCGAGGTGATCAAGCCGGGCCGCACGCTGATCATCACGCGTGCCGAGGTGTTCGCCATCCGTGACGAGCAATGGACCTTGTGCGCGATCATGCAGCAGACCATCATGGCCATGCAGGGCAAGAGCGAGCGATCCGGCTGAGGGCAGCCGGGCGTAGCGCCGCCTGAAGAAACCCAGGGGGAAAGTTGAATGAGCAGTCGCATCATCGCACTCGGTGCGTCGGACACCGTCGAAATCGGCCATGTCCGCCAGTTTTTCCGCAACTATGCGGCGTGGCTGGGCGTTGACCTGAGCTACCAGGGCTTTGCTGACGAGGTTGCCAACCTGCCCGGGGCGTATGGAGAAGCCGATGGCCGGCTGTTCTACGCCGAGCTCGATGGCCGGCCGGCCGGTTGCGTAGGCGTTCGCCGCTTCTCGGAGGGCGTGTGCGAGATGAAGCGGCTCTATGTCGATCCCGATGCGCGTGGTCATGGCCTTGGCCGCCAGCTCGCGATGGAGGCGATCAAGGCGGCCCAATCCTTGGGCTACCGGCGCATCCTGCTCGACACCCAGCCGGCGATGCGCATTGCGCTGAAGCTTTACCGCGAGCTCGGCTTCACCGAGGCGCCTGCCTATTACCCCTCACCGATCGAAGGCACGATCTTTCTCGCCCTCGACCTTGCCACCTGGTCCGAGGACGAGGTCCGCAACGAGAACCTGTTCCACCTCTTCGACTACAACCAGGCCTGGTCACGTCAGGTACAGCAACTCGACCCTGGCTTCTTCGAGAAGCTGTCGCATCTGCAGACGCCGGACTATCTGTGGATCGGCTGTTCCGATTCGCGTGTGCCGGCAAACCAGATCGTCGGCTTGCTGCCGGGCGAGGTCTTCGTCCATCGCAATGTCGCCAATGTGGTGGTGCATACCGACCTCAACTGCCTTGCCGTGGTCCAGTACGCGGTCGATGTGCTCAAGGTCAAGCACATCATGGTCGTCGGCCACTATGGCTGCGGCGGCGTCAAGGCCGCGCTCGAGCGTGCCCGCGTCGGCCTCGTCGACCTCTGGCTGCGGCACGTGCAGGACGTCCACGTCCGCCATCTGGACGAGGTCAACGCCTTGCCGCCCGAACTGCGCCACGACCGCCTGTGCGAGCTCAACGTGCTCGAGCAGGTGCTCAACGTTGCCCAGACCGTGGTGGTGCAGGACGCCTGGCAACGCGGCCAGCCACTCACCGTCCACGGCTGGATCTACGGCCTCAAGGACGGCTTGATCCGAGATCTCGGCCTCAACGTCAGTCGTCGCGAAGACCTGCTGCCGCGCTACATGGCAGCGCTCGAGACGCTCGGTAGCTGAGCCTATCCACACTTCATTCGAACAGCCTCAACAGGAGAACTGCATGTCCGATCCCGTCGTCATCGTGTCCGTCGCCCGCACGCCGCTGGGCGGCTTCCAGGGCGAGCTGTCCAGCCTGACCACGCCGCAGCTCGGCGCTATCGCCATCAAGGCTGCGGTGGAGCGCGCCCGCCTGGCACCCGAGCAGGTACAGGAAGTGATCATGGGCTGCGTGCTGCCTGCCGGCCTAGGTCAGGCGCCCGCCCGTCAGGCCGTGCTCGGTGCAGGGCTGCCGCTGTCGGCCGGCTGCACCACCATCAACAAGGTGTGCGGTTCGGGCATGAAGGCCACCATGCTGGCCCACGATCTCATCCTCGCCGGCAGCAACGAGGTGATGGTCGCCGGCGGCATGGAGTCGATGTCCAACGCCCCCTACCTGCTGCCGAAGGCGCGTGGCGGCTACCGCCTCGGCCATGGCCAGATGTTCGACCACATGTTCCTCGACGGTCTGGAAGACAGCTACTCGAAGGAAAACAAGGGGCGCCTGATGGGCACCTTTGCAGAGGACTGCGCCAGCCACTTCAGCTTCAGCCGTCAGGCCCAGGACGAGTTCGCAATCGCCTCGACCACCCGTGCCCAGGCAGCAATCAACAACGGAGACTTCACCTGGGAGGTGGCACCGGTCACCGTGCCAGGCCGCAAGGGCGATGTCCTCGTCGACAAGGACGAGCAGCCGCTGAAGGCGCAGATCGACAAGATCCCGGGCCTCAAGCCCGCATTCAAGAAGGACGGCACGGTGACCCCGGCCAACTCGAGCTCGATCTCCGACGGTGCCGCCGCCCTCGTGCTGATGCGCCGGTCCACCGCCGACAAGCTCGGCCTCAAGCCGGTCGCCACCATCGTTGGCCATGCCACTCATGCGCAGGAGCCGCAGTGGTTCACCACCGCGCCGGTGGGCGCGATGCAGAAGGTGCTGGCGAAGGCCGGCTGGAGCACCGACGACGTCGACCTGTGGGAAATCAACGAAGCCTTCGCGGTCGTCACCATGGCCGCGATGCACGAGATGAAGCTGCCGCACGACAAGGTCAACGTGAACGGCGGCGCCTGCTCGCTCGGTCACCCGATCGGCGCCTCGGGTGCGCGCATCCTGGTCACGCTGATCGGCGCGCTGCGCAAGCGCGGCCTCAAGCGCGGTGTCGCCAGCCTGTGCATCGGCGGCGGCGAAGCGACCGCGATGGCGATCGAGGTCGATGCCTCGGTGGCCTGCGGCTGAAACGGATTGACGGGCGCGGGGCCGCTCATGAGGCGGCCGCGCCGCGCCCTGGCAAGGACTTCTACAAGGACAGCAGTGCAATGATTCTGACCCAGGAACAGGAACTCATCCGCGACTCCATGCGCGCCTTCGCGCAGGAGCGCCTGGCCCCCTTCGCCGCCGAATGGGACCGCAACCACACCTTCCCGCGCGAGGCGCTGAATGAGCTCGCTGAACTCGGCGCGCTCGGCATGGTGGTGCCCGAAGAGTGGGGCGGCGCCGGCATGGACTACATGAGCCTGGTGCTGACGCTGGAAGAGATCGCGGCTGGCGACGGCGCCACCTCGACCATCGTCAGCGTGCAGAACTCGCTGCCCTGCGGGATCATCAACCGCTTCGGCAACGATGCGCAGAAGGAGGCCTGGTTGAAGCCGCTCGCCCGTGGCGAGAAGCTCGGCTGCTTCTGCCTTACCGAGCCGCATGTCGGCTCCGATGCCTCGGCGATCCGCACCAGCGCGGTCCGCGAAGGCAACGAATGGGTGCTCAACGGCGTCAAGCAGTTCATCACCACCGGCAAGCATGCCGATGTCGCCATCGTGTTCGCGGTGACCGACAAGAGCGCCGGCAAGAAGGGCATCACCTGCTTCCTGGTGCCGGCTGATGCGCCTGGCTACCAGGTCGGCCGCATCGAGGAGAAGATGGGCCAGAAGGCTTCCGACACCACCCAGATCCTGTTCGAGAACTGCCGCGTCCCGGCCGACTCGGTGATCGGTGCCGAAGGCGAGGGCTACAAGATTGCGCTCTCCAACCTAGAGGCCGGCCGCATCGGCATCGCCGCGCAGTGCCTGGGCATGGCGCGCGCCGCGCTCGAGGCGGCGGTCAAGTATGCGCAGGAGCGCGAGAGCTTCGGCAAGCCGATCTTCGAGCACCAGGCGGTCAACTTCCGCCTCGCCGACATGGCGACTCAGCTCGAAGCCGCGCGCCAGCTCGTGTGGCACGCCGCCACCCTCAAGGACGCCGGTCGCCCCTGCCTCAAGGAGGCTTCGATGGCCAAGCTGTTCGCCTCCGAGATGGCCGAGCGCGTCTGCTCGGATGCCATCCAGGTGCACGGCGGCTATGGCTACGTCACCGACTTCCCGGTCGAGCGCATCTACCGCGACGTGCGCGTGTGCCAGATCTACGAAGGTGCGAGCGACATCCAGAAGCTGGTGATCGGGCGCGCGCTGACGAGCTGATCGCGGCGCCGTCGGCGGCGCGGAGCGGGGGGGGGCGGGCAGGCCTGGCCCGGAGGGACTCGGCTGCCCCCTCCCCATTCCAGCTAGAGCACCACCTGCAAGCGGTCGGGCTGACCGATCGCGATCTTGCGGTATGCGCATTGACCGTGTTGGCGCATGAAGAGCGAGTTCGCGATCAGCCAGATCCTGACGACGCGGGTGGCCTGGCCACCGACCAGACGCTGATAGTCGCGGAACAGGTCGCAGCGCTCGTGTAGTTCCTGTCCCAGCGTGTCCGTCCCGTTGCGCTGCACGACGTGCGTCTCGATGGCGTTCCAGCCCGGGATCGGGCAACGGAAGGCCGTGCCGACCGGCAGGGTCGAGCTCCACATGTAGGTGATGTCCTGGCCGTCGTCGAACTCGACGGCGATCGACAGATAGTCGTGGTTCAGCAACGCGTCTTCGGGCAGGGCCGAAGGCAGGCGGTCGACCACCCAGGTCCATTCCAGCTGCAGCCCGGGGCGTAAAGGCTGGTCGGCGAGCGGGTACTGCAGGATGCCGACGTTCTTGTGTGTTTCGCATGCGATGTCGCCCCTTGGCGCCTCGCTGAAGATTCCGCCATCGCCAAAGGCGAAGAAGTTGTGCCAGCCCTTGGGCATCAGGCGTTCCTGGCGCATGCGCTGCAATTCGGAACGAATCATGCCATGCGCGTCGCCGCGCGCAGACAGGGCGAGCAGGCCTTCATGCGCGTCGCCGCTCCATACGATGGCGACGCCTTCCACCTGGCCTTGAGCCGCGAGGTACTGTTCGAGCGGCACCCACAGTTCGCCCTGCGGGCTTGCAAACTCGCCGACGGAGCGCGCGATCTGCAAGGTTCCGGCCCTGTCCGCGGTCAGTGTTCCGGTGTTCTGCATGCAGTTGTGGATGGCGCTGTTGCCCGTTGTTCCAGCTACGCGGGCGAAGAACACGAAGCCCGGCTCCAGCCAGCGTCCATGATCCTTGCTGAACCACCACAGCCCGTCGAGGAAAAAGGACACCTGTTGCCCGGGATCAAGCAGCCCCAAGGCCTGCGTCCAGGGCAGATCGGTTGGCGTGATGGTGAACGGCTCGATGCGTGCTACGGCGGAAAGGCCCTCGGCGAGGCTGGTGAAGCGGGCCGCCATCGCCGCTGCGCTCAAGGCGGGCCCCTCTTGAGGCTCGAGGCTGCCAGCATAGGCTTGCACGCAGGGCCCGGCCAGGAGTGGCGCGGCGACCAGCCCCTTCGCCCATTGGCGGCGGCTCGCACTGACGAGGCCGTGGCGGGCATGGTCGTGAGTGCAGGGCTCATGCGCGCGCCCATGTGTCTGGGCGGCTGACGGCGGGGCGGTGTTCGCGTGCAGTGGCATCATGTGTCTCCTGGGCGTGGGCTCGGTCCTAGTCGATATGCATCCGAGGTGGCGCTGATCATAGCGTCGGGCCGGTGGGCCGTGCCCCGCACGGCCTGCGGGCGGGCAATTTGCCTGTGCTGCGCCGGTAGCATTGGGCGCCGATGCCGATCAGGGGGAAAATGACGCACCATGCCGCCCGAAGCCGAATCCACGAATCGACTCGATAGGACACCGCCGCCTGCGCCGGATGAGGCCAGGCCGCTTGTCGGCCCCACCCGGGCGGCCCTCGATCTGCAGCGGAGCCTGCTGCAACGGCTACTGGCCTTCGCATGCCTTTTGACGCTGCTGTTGCTGGCAGCGCACGGCTGGCAGATCCGGCAACAGGCGCTGGCGGACACACCCGACACTGCAGCCGTCATCCAGCAATTGCTGAACCAGGATCAGCCCCGCCAGGCCGACGTGTTCAACCGAGAATCCATCCGGGTGGATCTTGCCGTGCTGGAACCCCTCGCACGTCGGCTGGCGTTTTGTGTGCAAGTGGAAGACCTGTGGTCGCGGCAGATTGGTGCTGCCTGCGTGCGCCCCGCGCCCCCTCGCTCAGGCGCCGGGGTCGTTGCCCGCTGGCTGGAGGCCCTGCATACACCAGCTGACACCAGCGTCCGCCCCTTGCTGCGTGCGCCCGGCGTCGCGGTGGGCCATATCCATGTCCGCCCGGACTGGCACACCGAAGCCTCACACTGGCTGTCGTCGATGTATCTGGTGCTGGTCGGCTGGGCCGCATTGGCGATGCTGGCAGCGGTGATCGTGCGCCCCGTCCGCCGCGCCTTGCGCCCCGCCGACCAGATCCTTGCCGCCATCGGCCGGCTCGAGGGCGGCGACACCACGGTGCGCCTGCCCGCCTTCGAGCTCGATGAATTCCGCCGGATCGCAAACGAGTTCAACAGTCTTGCCGCCCAACTGGCCACGACCCGAGCCGCCGAGCGCAGGCTTGCAACACATCTGCTCGATGTCCGCGAGGACGAGCGCCACTACCTGGCCCGCGAACTGCATGACGACATGGGGCAACACCTGACCTCGCTGCGTGCCGACGCCGCCTACCTCAGACAGTCGCTAGCCGCGTCGACCGCTCACGCGCCGCTGACGTCCGTGCTGGACAGCCTGTGCGAAACCCTCGCCCGCATGCACGAGAGCATCCAGAACATTGTTCACCGTCTGCGCCCGCCGAGGCTGGAGGCCTTCGGTCTGATCGCCGGACTGGAGCAACTGATTGCCGACTGCAAGCGCATGCACAGTGGCGCGCCCAGCATTCAATTCCATCATCAGGGCCTGCTCGACACGCTCGAGCCAACGCTGATCATCCACCTGTACCGCATCGTTCAGGAAGGGCTGACCAACGCCCTTCGTCACGCCGATGCCAGTCAGATCGAGATCGATCTTCAACGCAATGGCGACCGCTTGCGCCTGTCCATCCGCGATGACGGCAAAGGCGACACCGCCGGTCCGGTACTGGAAGGGCTCGGGCGACTCGGTATCCGCGAACGGGCTTCCGCGCTGGGTGGCACGGTGGAATGGATCAGCGCGCCGGGACAAGGCACGCAGTTGCGGGTCGAACTCCCGGCAGGCATGTGGGGCGCCACATGATCCAGTTGCTGCTGATCGACGACCATGCCGTCGTCCGCCAAGGGTATCGCCGCTTGCTGGAACTGCAAGGCACGATGACGGTAATTGGTGAGGCGGGTACCGGCGAAGACGGCATGCGCCTGTGGCGTGAGCGCCAGCCCGACCTCTGTATCGTCGACCTGGCGCTGCCCGATCTTGGCGGATTGGAAGTGATTGCGCGTATCCGCCAGCGCGACCACACCGCCCGCCTGCTTGGCTTCAGCATGCATCGTGATGCACTGTGGGCACTCCGTGCGCTGGAGGCCGGCGCTCTGGGTTATGTCACCAAAAGCAGTCCGCCAGAGGTATTGCTACAGGCCGTCAACACCGTGGCCGGACGGCGCACCTTTATCAGCCCCGACCTTGCGCAGGAAGTTCGCCAGCTGCGCGGAGAGGGCGAACGCGGCCCTTCCGACCAACTGACACCACGCGAAAGCGAGATCCTGCGCCTGCTGCTGGACGGCCGGTCGGTTGCAGACATCGCCACCACCCTGTCACTCAGCCCCAAGACCGTGCATAACACCCACTATCAGATCAAGACCAAGCTCGGCGCTGCTAACGACTTCGAACTGGTCCGCCTCGCCCGTCGCATCGGCTTTGGCAACTGACGGGCAGATCACGCGGATACTGACACGAGAGCGCTCAATCCGCTTCGCCCCAGCGCAGCAGGGCGTCTGCGGCCATTACATCGCCCTCGTCCGCGGCGCGCTGCAGCCAATGTCTTGCGCGTACCGGGTCGGCATCCACGCCTCGTCCCTGCGCCAATGCCATCCCCCAGTGATAGCGCGCCAGGGTCGCATAGCCACCCACCTCATCGCTCATGGCCCCGCGCTCCATGAGCCGCGCGGCACGGGCTTCGTCGTGCGCGACCCCTGCGCCCGATTCCAGCATCTGTGCCAGCCAGATCATCGAATACACATCGTTCCAGCGCGCAATGCAGTCCTCGAAAATCCTGACTGCAGATACGTGGTCGCCCGTTTTTTCAGCGACGTAGCCATACAGACACTTGATCCGACGTGGGCTGTCCACAAAGTGGCGGTAGCTGAGATCCCCCTCATCCTCGGCCAGTGCGACGGGCCCCTGCAGCAGCAACGACAAGGCAAGCACGCCATGCAGGGCAACGGTTTTCATGGCCGCAGCTCTACGAAATCCGGGTCACGGAACAGGCGTCCATCGATGCGTCGCCACGCTGAATGCGTGCCGGTTCGCAGAAACTCGTCCGCCGCACTGTCACCAAGACTTGCAGCCGTCTGGAACAAGGCCAGCGCGCGGGGCCGATCCACCGGCACGCCAACACCAAAATACAAGGCCGTGGCGTATAGCGTCTTGGCACTGATGTGATACTCGGTATTGTCCGCCGAGGCCGCCCGCGCCAGAAAATGCGTCGCACGTTCCGCGCGCCGGGGCACGGCGGCACCGATCTCGTATAGCTGGGAAATACGCACCAGACCACCTGCATGGTTCTGATGCGAACACAGGCTGAGCAGCTTCAGCGTGGTCTCATGATCGCCACATTTCTCCAGTTCGAGCAATGCGGACGAAAAATTGCCAGTGCTCAGCCCGCAATCGGTCGCGGCCTCGAGGCTGGGTTCCGGCACCTCGTCATGACGCGGATCAGGCTGCAGACCACGACAGTAGCGGTTACGCTGCACCTGCTCCAGCGCGACCCGCTCAACCCCCTCGACCCACCGCCGGAATCCGTCGGAGTCTGCGGACTCCCCCATCCCCGCCAGGCGCGTGTCTCCGTCCACCTCATCCCAATCCACCGATACGCTCACTGGCAAGGCGTCGTCCAGCACAATGGTCGCCTCAAAACGCTCATGATCGACCGCCAGCACGGGCACCCCGCTGCCCAGGACCGCAGTCCACACACGCGCCGGTCCGGCGCTCAGCGTACGCTCCACCGTTGCCGCGCCAACCGCCTGCGTCAGCATGGACAACATCGCACCCAGCACCCCTGCCACCTTGATTGCCTTCATCGCCGCCTCCCTGGATCGATGCACCGATTCTAGGAAGCCGCACCGCGTCACGTCCCGGGCAAATCGCCCGCACAATACCTCCCGGCTTCTGGCCCCGCTTCATGGTGTGGTTAGGTCATGGCCCTGACGGAGCCAGCCTTTTCATCGTCATGCCGCCCGCAGCATTTGTTCGCCGATAGCGTCGCAATACACCTGGTCGGGAGTGCGTCCCTGGTGAGCGCCGTGACGCCGCCCATCCGAACCGCTGACAGCTCGTGCAGTGTGGTATAGAGTGGGTTTCGCCATTCCATGCGCACAAGGATGCCACCGATGAGCAGATCTCGAGACAACGCCGTCGTTTTCGGTACCGAAGACCTCCTGAAAAGCCTGTGCGATTCGGTCGCCAAGGTGCTCACGGCGGCGACGCAAAGCGAGATCCGCTACTCCGGGATGGTCCAGCGCATTTCCAAGACCTGCCTGAAGCCTGACATCGGCTGTTTCGTGCTCTTCGATGGCGGTTTTTCCGGTTTGGTCGTCATTAATTTTTCGGCTCCGGCAGCCATGGAGCTGTACCAGAAGTATCTGCTCAGCATGGGAATGGCGTCGAGCGAACTCGCCGCATCGCACACGTCGGACGAGGTCAGCAATGTCATGGGTGAGCTCATGAACCAGATCGTCGGCGACTTCACCGGCAAGGTGGGGCGCCAGCTCCAGACCCATATCACGCAGAACCAGCCCAAGATGCTGGTGCTCAACAAGCAGGTCATTCTCAGCGTCGACACCAAGCTCGACAACCCGGAGGCACGCCGGGTCACCTTCTACACCGGTGGGCACAACGTTTTCTACCTCGAGCTTGCCGTCGATCGTGCGGAGTTCATCCAGCTCAACGACTTCGATGCCCACGAGGTTCTTGATCCGGATGCGCTGCTCGAGCAGGCTGCGCAGCCTGCCCGCGTTCCGGTTGCGCCCGCGAATGATCACGACGATTTGTTGAAGTCGCTGGGCATGTAGTGCGCAGTGACCGTGACGCCCTTATCGGTCACGGGCGCTCGCGATATGTCACACTGCCAACACGTGTTCCTGGGCGCGCGCCTGCCACGAGCGGGCCGGGCATTCGAAGTGCAGGGAAGCAGACTACAGGAGGGGGTAGGCCATGGATGCGATCAATACTGCGACGGGACTCGCCGTCCGCGATGCAGCACGGCTACCCGAACTGCGCCAGGCGCAAGCCATGCCGCAGGAAGGGCAGGCTGGGCGTGCCGCCGATGCCGCGTTGGCAGATGCCGCCAGAGCCAGTTCCCCAAGCGCCGTCGTGTCCCTCAGTGCCGAGGCACGAAGCGAGGCTGTTCGCCAGTCGGCGCCCAGCCCGGACAACGGCACCCAGGAGGCGCGTGCGGTCGAGCAGGCGCGCGCCGCCGCCGCGAATGCCGATATCCGCAACAACTACTCGGCCCAGCGGGCGTTGTCCAGCTATGAAGCGATGGCGCAGGTCGGTGCAAACGCGGCCGTGCGTCCGGCTCCGCCCGAGCAGACGACGGCGCCGGGCCAGCAGGACCCGAGCGTGCTGCGTACCTGATTCCTGCGCCTCCGGGCGGTACGCCTGGTCCTGAGTGCGGCCATCCTTTGCCCGTCGCCGCAGACGCTTGAAACGCAGTGCCGCGCCCTTGGTGGCGCGGCACGCTTGCGATCAGGCTGGCGCGTCCCTCAGACGGGGCCACCCGAGCCTTCGCCACCCGAGCCTTCCCCACTCGGCGCGGCGCTGCGGCGCTTGCTGCGTGTGTCCACATAGCCGCCGCTGACGACCGGCGATTTCAGCAGCACGTCATAGCCCACGATTGCCGCCGCGTCCTTCCACTGGTAGCCGACGCCAACCGGCAGTCCAACCTTGCTGCCGGTGGCGAACGGGTGGTAGCTGAGGCCGGCGGCCAGGATGCCGCGGTCCTGCTTGCGCGTCGAAGTCGCCTGCACGGTAAAGCCAATACCTTGATTCGAGCCGAAGGCATAGGTGATGCCGACGAACGCCCCGACATCGGCTTGCGCCGTCCCGGTGGCGAGAACGAATGCGCTGGCGAGGAAGACTCTTTTCATGATCACTCCTTGTCATGGTCGATGGGAAACGCTGCTGACCGCCACTACGCCATGGTCGTGCCCAGAAGGCCCCCAGGCGTGTCGGCAAATACCTAAGCTCTCATGTCCAGCATAGACCTGCCGTCGCCCCATGTCATTGCCTGGCCGCTTTGTACTGCGCCGTCTTACTGCTCGTGCTGACGCGGCGCCTGGGCGGGCCTATATTGGATCGAGGCGCGGGCGCCTGCCGAGCGCTGCAGCCAGGAGGGGACGGAAATGAGCAGGGGAGACGAAGCAAGGGTGGGGCTCGCCCTATCGGGCGGGGGGTTTCGCGCAACGCTGTTCGGCCTCGGGAGCCTGTGGAGGCTCAACGAAGCAGGCCTGCTCGGGCGCCTGGCGCGGGTCACGAGCGTTTCCGGCGGGTCGATCCTCGCGGGCGTGCTTGCCCACCGCTGGCGCGCGCTCGCGTTCAGCGAGGGGCGCGCGGACAACTTCGAGACCGTGATCGCGCAGCCGGTGCGTGCCTTCTGCAGCCAGTCCATCGACGTCAAGACGGCCGCGCTGGGCCATCTCGTACCTTTCGTCACCTCGGGAGACTTCCTCGCCCGTCGCTACGCCAAGGACCTGTTCGGCGACACGCTGCTCAGGGAGCTGCCGGATCCAGCGCTGGAGGCTGCGCCGCGTTTCATCTTCTACGCCACCAACATGCAGACCGGGCGGAGTTTCCGCTTTCGCCAGGACTACATCGCCGACTACTACCTCGGTCTGTCGCGCAGTACCGACGTCAGACTGGCGGAAGCCGTTGCTGCATCGAGCGCCTTCCCGCCGATCTTCTCGCCGGTGGTGCTGAAGTCCGACCCTGCCACCTGGGTGCAGCCCGAGCGCGAGCTGCCGAACCTTGAGGCACTGCGGCGGCGAATTGTGCTCGCAGACGGCGGGGTGTACGACAACATGGGGCTGGAGGCCCTGCTGCGCGAGATCGACCTCATTCTCGTGAGTGATGCCGGGGCGCCGTTCGAGATCGACGAGTCGCCGTTCGAGGACGATCTGCTGCAGCTCGGTCGCGTGCGCGACATCCTCATCGACCAGACGCGCGCGCTGCGCAAGCGCTGGCTGGTGGAGGATTTCCAGGCCGGTCGCCGCCGTGGTGCCTACTGGGGGATCGGTACCCGGATCGGCGATTACAAGGATCCACGGGCATTGGTTGCCGACAACACCCTCACCACGACGCTCGAGCACATTCCTACCCGGCTCAAGAAGTTCGAGCCTCGCGACCAGGGCCGCCTGATCAACTGGGGTTATGCGCTGGCCGATGTTGCCCTGCGCATGCGGGCAGGGCTCGCCATTCCCGCCGCGCAGGGCTGGCCCGTACCGGAGTGGCCGCTGGGCTGAACGCAGCGGCCGGTGCGCCCGCTGGCGCCGGTCGCATTGCAGTTACTGACAGGAGCGCGCCGCCATGATCGATCGCGATCGCCTTGCCGCCTGGGGCTTGGGGCTTGATGACGACGACTTTGCGCGAGCGTGTGCGGCCCTCGGGGCGCTCAACGCCGCACAGCGCCGCTTGCGTCGCCGCGTATCGGCGCAGCGCGTGTCCGCGGGCGGCTCGTTTGCGCGGCCGAGGGCGGCCGAATGGTCGATTGCCCAGGCGGCGGACCGCCGCGACGGAGCGCCGCTGGTGGCGTGGGAGCTGCCAGCCCTGCAACGCCTGCCCGCCTTCCCGGCGGCGCTCGAGCTTGCGCAAGCCTGGCAACGCTACCTCGACGACGCGCCCTGGGGTACTCGGCTCGCGGTGTATGGCCGCGGACGGGACTGGCAAGCCCTGCTGCCCTTGCTGCGCGTCCTGCAGCAGCCCGCGGTGAGTGCCGCGGCAGTCTTCGTGGCCGACGCCTTCGCGGCCGACGGCCGCGTGGACTGGGCCTTGCCCTTCCGCCTCTGTGTGCTGGCTGATGATCCGCTTGCCAACGCCTTCGGCGCGTTTCGCGCGCACTGGAGGGAGCCGTGGCCCTACCGTTTCATGCGTGCGGATCGCGCCGTACCAAGGGTGGAGGTGATGGTCTTCAGCGGCTCGCTGCGTGCAGTGGCGGCTCGACTGCTGGCCCGGGGGGCGCCCTGTCGTGCGGCGTTTGCGCTCGTGCTTGGGGGCACGGATGTCGAGGGCGGGCAGGACGGAGGCCAGCTCGAGCGTCTGGTGCGCGTCGTGGCGGCCGTGCTGGCGGCCGAGGGTGTTGCCTGCGTGCGCTCGCTCGGCACCGCCGGCGTGGATGTCGAGCAGTGCATTCCTGCCCTGGTACGCCTGGGCGATGAGCTCACCCACAACCTGCCGCTCGATATAGCGCTGCGGCAGGCCTTCGGTGCCGATGTCTTGGCCTTTCTCAATCGCGACCTGATCCGACTCAGTCATCTTGCCAGCGCCGTCGACCGCCTTGCAGGGCGGTTGAAGGCGGCTCCTGCCCAGGCCTCGCTGGCGCTCAGCGAGCGTACGCTGGCGCAATTGATCGGTACGCCGGGCGTGGTCGAAGCGCTGGAGCAGGTTCGCCCCAGCCAGGCCCGCGGTCTGGGGCGGGTGGCGCAGGCTGTAGCGAGCGCGGGCGAGAACTTGCGCAGCGTGGCACCACGGGCGCTCGCGCGTGGCATCGATGCGTCGCGCGAGCGCTACCGCTACGTCCGTGAGTCCGACGAAGCTTCATCCCTCACCGAAGCTGTGGCTGCGCTGGCTGCCGTGGAAGCCGTGCAGGCGGCCGAGCAGCCCGAGACACGCTACGTCCAGCACGGCTTCTGGCGCCGGGAGGGTGAAGATCTCGTCGAGGAGCACGAGTGCCTCAGGGTTGGCGAGCAGGTGCTGCTGCGGCTGCGCATCGGCCCGCCGGGCGAAGGCTGGCAGACCGCTTCCGAAGCCTTTCCCGCACATGAGCTGCCGCCCCGGCGACGGCGCCACCGCCTGCAGGTGGTCTTTCACGAGCCGCTCCAGCTCGATGCGCCGCTGACGGGTGTGCTTTGGTTGCCCCGTTCCGGGCCGAGCAGCGTGCTCGAGTTCGTGCTCACGCCGCGCATGGCGGCGGCGTTCGAAGGCCGTATCAGCGTGCTGCACCGTGGGCGTGTGCTGCAGACGGTGCTGATCCATGCCCAGGTGGTCGAGCAGGGGGGGCTGACCGGTCCCCGCCCGGCAATCACCCAACAGGTCGAGGCGCGGGTGCGCGAGCATTGGAGCGACCTCGGTTCGCGGCGGCGCTTCGATGCGTCGTTCGTGCTCAATCACACGCATGGGGCACGCCCGCTGCTCACCGGCATCGCTGGCCGGCGTGCATGGGCGACCGACCTCAGCGGCATCCAGGAGCCGGTCGATGCCATCAACCGACTACTCTCCGAGGTTGCCTACAGCGTGGCCGACTACAGCGCCGGACTGACCACGGGTGACAACCTGGCGCTGTTCTTCAGGCTTGCCCGGCTCGGGGGCGACCTCTACTCCGCGCTGGTCATCGACCATCTGCAGGCCCTCAATAGCGGTGGCATGGATGTGGACGAGGCGACCCACATCCAGATTGTCAGTACGCGCGCAGATGCCGTGGTGCCCTTCGAGTTCATCTACCAGTATGTGCCGCCGGACGATGAGGGCGATGTGCGCTTCTGCCCCGACGCGCTCGAGGCCCTGGCCGCGGGCGCCTGTCCGGGCCATTGCGCGGGCCAGCAGGACCCCCGCCGGCATGTATGCCCGATGGGCTTCTGGGGGCTGCGCAAGGTGATCGAACGCCATGTCTTCAATCCCGCGCTGGGCCGGCCGGGAGATGCCGAAGTGCTCGTCCAGGCCGAACCGGCGGGTGACCGCCTGCGCCTGCAGCTCGACCGCTCGGCGCTGGTGGGCTATAGCGCGGAGCTGCGGCAGGAAGAGGTGGGGCCGCTCATCCGCCTGCTCGAGGGCAGGATGCAGGGCGCGGTGCGCGAGGTGAAGGATTGGGACGAGTGGCGGGCTGCGGTCGGCGGGGAACACCCAACATTGCTGGTGGCGTTTCCTCACAACACGGGCGACAAGCAGGATGTCGCGCTCGAGATTGGTGGAAAGCCGTTCAAGACCTTGCGCCTGCCGCGCGAATACGTGCACATCGATGGACCCTACCCGCTGGTGCTGCTGCTGGGGTGCGATGTCGCCAGTACGGCGCAACAGTACGCCAGCCACATACGCTATTTCCGTCAGGCCGGTGCGGCGGCCGTCGTGTCCACCATCGCTACCGTATTCGGTCCGCATGCCGTCAAGGTGGGCGAGAAGATCCTCGATGGCCTGCTGGCCGCGGCCGCAGGGCTGGATGAGGGCGGGGGTGCCGAGGGCTCACGCTGCCTTGGTGAAGTGCTGCGCGCGGTCAAGCGCCAGGCCCTGCTCGACAGTCTGCCGATGGCGCTCTGCGTGGTGGCGTTCGGCGACGCCGACTGGCGCTTGTGAGCCTGCAACCCATGAGCGCCGCACCATTCTTTCGCATCGAGATGCTGCCGGCACGACACGGTGATTGCCTGTTCGTCGAGTACGGCGATGCGTCGCGCACACGGCGCATGTTGATCGATGGCGGCCCGATCGCGACCTATCGTCACCTGGAGGCCCGCCTGGATGCGCTGCAGCAGGGTGACAGGCGCTTCGAGCTGGTCGTGATGAGTCACGTCGACACCGACCATGTCGAGGGGCTCGTGCGCCTGTTCGCCAACAAGCCCGTACCGGTGCGCGTGGTCGACATCTGGTTCAACGGCTGGAGTCATCTGCAGGCAGGCGGCCGCGTGCTGGGCGGCAAGCAGGGCGAGTTCCTCAGTGCGCTGATCGTGCGACGGTTCGACGCCGGACAGTGGAACAGGGCGTTTGCTGGCAATGCGGTGGTGGTGCCCGATACGGGGGTGTTGCCGGAATGCACCCTGGCTGACGCGCACGGCATGCGTCTTACCCTGCTGTCGCCCACCCGGGCCAAGCTCGACCGCATGCGGGAGCGCTGGAAGAAGGATCTCGGCGCCGACATCAACCCCGGTGACCTCGAGTCGGCGTGGACGAGCCTGTCCAGGCGCAAGGCCTACCTGCCTGGCCAGGGCTTGCTGGGCACGACCGCGGAGCTCGACGCGGTGCTCAGGCGCCAGCTCAAGGTCGACAAGGCTGCCGCCAACGGCAGCTCGATTGCCTTTCTCGCCGAGTTCGGCGGCAAGTCCTGCCTGTTTCTCGCCGACGCCCATCATGATGTGATCACCGCCTCGCTTCGCCGCCTGCTCGCGCAGCGCGGCGAAGCGGTGTTGCGCGTCGATGCGGTCAAGGTGTCGCACCACGGCAGCGCGGGCAACATCAGCGACGAGCTGCTCGCCCTCATCGACAGCCCGCGCTTCCTGTTCAGCACCAATGGCAGCCAGTTCCGCCACCCCGATGCCGAAGCCGTGCAACGCATCATTGCGCGTTCGGTGCATCAGCCGCCAACGCTGTGCTTCAACTACGAAAGCCAGACGACGCTACGCTGGGCTCCGGCGGAAAGGCAGGCCGGGCTCGGCTACATCGCCGAGTACAACCCGACCCCAGGGGAGCCCTACGTGATCGAGCTGTGAGGGGGCAGCAGGCGCCGATCGGGCTGATCTCATTCTCCGCCGCGCACCTCGGCGAACTTGCGCTCCATCTCGCGCCGCATCGCGCGGCGCACTTCGGCTTCGGCGAAGCGGCGGCGTTCGTCCGGCGTATGGGGTTCGAGCGCCGGCACCTTGGTCGGCCGGCCTTCGTCGTCGACCGCAATCATGGTGAAGAAGCAGCTATTGACGTGGCGTACGACCTTGGCGCGGATGTCCTCGGCAACGACCTTGATGCCCACCTCCATCGACGAGTTGCCGGTGTGGTTGACCGAGGCGAGGAAGCTGACCAGTTCGCCAACCTGGATGGGCTGGCGGAACATCACCTGGTCGACGCTGAGGGTGACGACATAGTGGCCGGCGTAGCGCGCAGCACAGGCGTAGGCCACCTGGTCGAGCAGCTTGAGGATGGCGCCGCCGTGAACCTTGCCCGAGAAGTTGGCGGTGTCGGGCGTCATCAGGACGGTCATGGTGAGCTGGTGGGCGGGGAGGTCCATTGCAATGTCTCGCGCTTGAGTGGCTGATCGGGTAGGGGCAGTGTCGGCTTCGGCGAAACAGGGTGCAAGGCTAGAATGCGTGCCCCGAGCCAGCCCGTCCGCACCGATGCACAAGACCCTCACTGCTTTCGCCCACGCTGTTCGTGAGGTGAGGCGAGATGGGCTGCACGCTGCGTGCCCGCTATGCTGCGGAGCCTGCGCCCGTTCGATAGGCACTTGGCGCAGCCCCTGTCCACTCGCGGAATGCCCGCGCAAAGCTCTTCTCGCTGTCGAAACCGACGGCTGCCGCGACCTGCTTGACCGGTTTGCGGGTCTGCAGCAGCAGCCGGGTCGCGTGCTCGCGCCGGGCTTCGTTCTTGAGCTGTTGCAGCGACACGCCTTCCTCCTTCAGTTGCCGGTGCAAGGTTCGTACCGAAAGGTTCAGCTGTGCAGCGACGTCCTCGGCGGTGTGTGCGGCCGCTGGCGTGGCAGCAAGGAGCTGGGCGACGCTGTGCACGAGCAAGCGGTCGCGGCGGTATTGCAGCACGGTGAGCGGGAGCGCGCGTTGCAGCATGGTCTGCAGCGCCTTCTCGTCGCGGCGTACCGGCAGGGTGAGGTAGCGGGCGTCGAAGCTGATCGCTGCAGCAGGGGCCGAGAAGCTTGCAGGCCCGGCGAACAGGTAGGCGTAGGCGTCGGCATGCGCCGGGGCGTCGAAGGGGAAGGCGGCTGCGGTCAGTGCGATACGCGAGTCGACCAGCCAGCAGGCGTAGCCGAGCAGGTAGCGCAGCGTGCTGACCAGGCAGAACTCGCGCAACTCACCCAGTTCGGTGTGTTCGGCAACCCGGATAGTCGCCACGCCGCGCTGGGGCACGAGCTCGAACACGATGTCCTCGGTCAGCAAGCGGTGGTGGCGGCACCAGCGTTTCAGCGCCACCTCCAGCGTCGGCGAGGTGAGTGACGCCCGGCACAGCATGCCATAGCTGCCCCAGGGCAGGCGGCGCGAGAACCAACCCAGCGCTTCGTCGTCGAGCGCCTGCATGGCGATTCCCGAGAGCAGTTCCATCTGTGCAGCGGTGACCCGTGCTGCAGGGTCTTCCAGCACTGCTGCCGGGATCTGCGCCTGCGCAAGTGCGCTGGCCGGATCCATGCCCCGCAGCCGGTACCCGAGGACGATCGCACGGATAAAGGCGATCGGCGTGGCGGCGCGGCCCCGAGTGAGGTCGGCGGGTGAGGGGGCGAGGATCTTCATGTGCTGGAATGCTAGCGGGCATGGCACGAATTGCAACCTCGATGGCACTCGGCGGGCGCACGCTGCGCTTAATCTCGTCCTATCTTCGGGCATGCGCCGTCCATAATGGATCTGCGCACTGCCCGCCGCGCCAGGACAACCTCGAGAAGGAGACACCCCATGAACGTGCCCAGCCTGAACTTCAACCTCGGCGAGACCATCGACGCCCTGCGCGACACCCTGCAGGCCTTCTGCGCCGCCGAGATCGCCCCGCGCGCGGCCGAGATCGACCGCGTCAACGAGTTCCCCGCCGACCTGTGGAAGAAGCTCGGCGACCTCGGCGTGCACGGCATGACGGTGAGCGAGGAGTACGGCGGCACCGACATGGGCTACCTGGCCCACATCGTGGCGATGGAGGAGATCTCGCGCGCCTCGGCCTCGGTGGGCCTGTCCTACGGCGCGCACTCCAACCTGTGCATCAACCAGATCCGCCGCAACGGCACCGAGGCGCAGAAGCAGAAGTACCTGCCCGGGCTGATCTCGGGCGAGCACGTCGGCGCGCTGGCGATGTCCGAGCCCAACGCCGGCTCCGACGTGGTGAGCATGAAGCTGCGCGCCGACCGCAAGGGCGACCGCTTCATCCTCAACGGCAGCAAGATGTGGATCACCAACGGCGGCGACGCCGACACCCTGGTGGTCTATGCCAAGACCGACGTCGCCGCCGGGCCGAAGGGCATCACCGCCTTCCTCATCGAAAAGGGCATGAAGGGCTTTTCCCACGGCACCCACCTCGACAAGCTCGGCATGCGCGGCTCCAACACCTTCCCGCTGTTCTTCGACGACGTCGAGGTGCCGGTGGAGAACGTGCTCGGTGGCGAGGCCAACATCGGCCGTGGCGTGCAGGTGCTGATGAGCGGCCTGGACTACGAGCGCGCGGTGCTCTCCGGCGGCCCGCTCGGCATCATGGCGGCGTGCATGGACGTGGTCGTGCCCTACCTGCACGAGCGCAAGCAGTTCGACACCCCGATCGGCGAGTTCCAGCTCATGCAGGGCAAGGTCGCCGACCTGTACTCCACCTGGAGCGCCTGCCGCGCCTACGCCTACGCCGTGGGCCAGGCCTGCGACCGCAGCGACCACGCGCGCACGCTGCGCAAGGACGCCGCCGGCGTCATCCTCTACACCGCCGAGAAGGCGACCTGGATGGCGGGCGAGGCGATCCAGGCGCTGGGCGGCGTGGGCTACACGAACGAGTATTCGGTGGGCCGTCTGTGGCGCGACGCCAAGCTGTACGAGATCGGCGCCGGCACCAGCGAGATCCGTCGCATGCTGATCGGTCGCGAGCTGTTTTCCGAAACCCGCTGAGCGGAGCGTCTGCGATGAGCGTGATCAAGTCCAGCATCAACACCCGCAGCGAAGACTTCCAGGCCAACGCCGCAAGCCTGCGCGCCCAGGTCGAGGATCTGCGCGCCAAGGCCGCCCAGGTCAGCCTCGGCGGCGGCGAGGCCGCACGTGCCAAGCACACTGCGCGCGGCAAGCTGCTGCCGCGCGACCGTGTCGGTCACCTGCTCGACCCCGGCACCCCCTTCCTCGAAGTCGGCCAGATGGCCGCGTACGGCATGTACGACGACGAGGCGCCGAGCGCCGGCGTGATTACCGGCATCGGCCGCGTGCAGGGCGTCGAATGCATGATCGTGGCCAACGACGCCACGGTGAAGGGCGGC
>ERZ761607.887-NODE-887-length-42592-cov-4.169382_pt1 | contig 42592 bp, 21 predicted proteins | sample MGYA00511164_ERZ761607 | MGnify/ENA primary metagenome ERZ761607 (study PRJEB28899, sample SAMN02445080) | bioreactor sludge metagenome | biome: EBPR sludge | place: Australia: Brisbane, Thorneside Wastewater Treatment Plant | collected 2011-06-22 ...
GGCCAATACCCAGACCGCCACCTTCAACCACAGCGAAGGCCAGGAGATCCAGCTTCCCTTCTTCAAGACCACCGCGCAGGTCTCCGGCTCGCCCTCCAGCGTCCGCCTGTTCTGGAACGGCTATGAACTGCCGTGGAACGCCGGAACCTACACCAATGTGTTCAACGGCGAAGTGATCTACCGCGATGCCAGCGGCGCCGAGACCAGCCGCCTGTGGGGCGCCTTCGTCAACGGTCCGTCCTTCTTCGAGATCGTACGCGTCGACGCGGGCGTGACCAACCGGATCACCCGCCGGGTGAACCTGAACCTCTACGGGATCAACGCCATCGACTCCGACGGCGATGCCATCCCCGACAATGTGGAAATGCCGTTCATCGACAGCCAGGGCGCCCCTGGTGCCGACGCCCCGTGGCCGGGTGATACGAACAAGGACTTCATCCCGAACTTCGGTGAAACCTGGACCCGCCTGAATCCGTACAACCACTCGACCTTCTACAGTGGCCAGTGGGATGACAACAATGACTTCGACAACGACGGCTTCAACAACTACCAGGAAGTCTATGCCGGCTATCTCGAAGGCAACATCTACAAGTACAATATCTACAGCAGCGCCAGCCAGCCCACGGTGGGCCCTCCGTTCCAGGCATCGTCAGCGGTTTGGAACCCGAATCCCGCCGTCCGTGGCCAGGCGTTGACCATCACCTATTCGCCGAAGGACGGTCCGCTAAAGAACGTCTCACCGGTCGTGCTGCACGTCGGCCACAGCAAGAAGACCCTCGGCGAATGGCAGCAGGTGTACCAGACGAACATGACCGCCTCCTCGACCAACTGGGTCGTGACGATCACCGTCCCGACCAACGCGAGCTCGGTGGATTTCGTGTTCCGCGATGTCGCCGGCACCAGCTGGGACAACAACAACGGTGCCGACTGGCAGGCAAATGTCCAGGGTGTGACGAACTTCAACTTCCAGATCGACGGCACGCTCGACAGCCCGAACTACCTCGTCCACGGCAACAACATGTACATCTGGGCTGCGGTCAACGGGACCCGCCTGTATGTCTCGACCTGGGCGGTGAGCGAACAACCGGGCGGCAATGACCACTTCATCTTCGTGACCGACCAGCTCGGCGATGCGAAGACCACCCTGCCGGGCTGGCAGAAGCAGGGCCTGGCCTTCTTCGACAGCGCCACCAAGCCGATTCTCGCTGCCGAAGGCGAAAACAACTGGGAAGCCTGGTTGAATGTTACCGGCAGCGCGGCCAACAATCCTGCGCCCGCCGGCAATCGCCTCGAAGGCGAAATCGACCTGATCGATGCCTTCGGCTACATCCCCGAGGCCGTGTACATCGCTTCCGCCGCCTTTGGCACCGCCAACAACGGTGCGCTGCTCTCGCAGGGCCCTGACGTCTGGAACGTCGACAACAACCTTGACGTCATGGAGTTCCAGCGTGTTCCGATCGCCAGCATCCGCGATGAGAACCTTGACGGCCACTGGGACCAGGGCAGTCCGCGCATGTGGACTGTGGTGAACGGGAATACCAACGACGCGAACTACGGCCTCCGCCGCTTCTTCCTGAACGAAGTCGCTGGTGACCAGCGTTCCATCACCGTCATCCTCGAGCCGAATGTCGGCGCGGGCAACACCGTCAGCAGCGTTGAGCTGTTCTCGAACCTGAACCGCCGCGACTTTGCCGTGCTGCCGGGCGATGAGGACTGGGACCTGATTACCCCGTCGTCAGCCTCCAGCTATTACCGCGCCTATCCGATGACCGATATCGGCGGTGGCCGCTTCAGCGTGACCATTCCGGTCAACCGCACCGGTGCCTATCGCATCAACGCGCGCTACAAGGTGAACGGTGGTCCGTATGTGTACTATACCGATAACGGCATGCGCCGCGATTGTGCCGTGGTCGTCTCGCCCCAGAAGGCCCGCGAGAACACGATATACGAGTTGAACCCGTTGTACGCAGAGGCCATCAACGACACCTTCACGGGTCGTTCGACCTTCAAGGACATGTACCTGGTCAACTCGAACCGCCCGGACGTGATCAACACCACGTACTTCAACAACCTCGGCATGAACATGCTGTGGCTGCAACCGATCCATCCGATCGGTTCCGACCAGCGCGAGACCGACCCGAGCACCGGGCTTCCTTATGAGCCGGGCAGCCCGTATGCGGTGCGCAATTACTGGAAGGTGAACAGTGTGCTGGGTGACCCGTCCTCCGACGAAAACGCGATGCTGGAGTTCAACAACTTCGTCCAGGCGATGGACAACGCCGGGGTGGGGGTCATGCTCGACGGCACTTTCAACCACAGCGCATGGGATTGTGAAATCGGCCAGGTTGCGGTGGACATGTTCGCCTGGGCGACGAATGCCTCCGACCTGATCCGCGTGGTCCGCCCGCAGTGGTACTCGAAGAAGGGCAACTACGACGAACAGGCCAGCTACTACATCAGCGGTCAGAACAACGATGTCGCGGTCGCGCCCGACCGCATTGACTTCGGCAAGTGGTCCGACGCCGCCGACTTCCACTTCGGCGTGTACGATGCCCTCGTGGCCAAGGCCCCGGCGAATACCAACAACGCCTGGGAGAGCCGCTGGTACAACACCTACTTGCTCGAGGAGGACCGCCTCCAGCCGCTCAATGTTTACGCCCGCGAGCTCTGGCAGTACTTCGCGTACTACCCGATCTACTGGCTCGAGCAGTCCGGCCACCCCGTCGGCACGCCGAAGAACCAGTCGCACAAGGGCATCGACGGCCTGCGCTGCGACTTTGCCCAGGGCCTCCCGAACCAGTTCTGGGAATACACCATCAACAAGACCCGCAGCCTGAAGTGGGACTTCGTGTTCATGGCAGAGTCGCTGGACGGCTTCCGCGAGATCAACGGAAACAAGCGCCACGGCGTCGGTTACCGTTCCGCGCGCCACTTCGACATCCTGAACGAGAACATCGTGTTCTTCTGGCGCGACAACTTCTTCAACTACTTCAACTACGCCGGGGCCAACCCGAAGACGTTCCCGATCTTCCAGCAACTGGATGACCGTCGCAACGCCTTCGACCTCTCGCCGCTGCTGTTGAACCTGACCTCGCATGACGAGATCATGCCGCACGACAACCAGTGGCGCGTGGCCTACGCCTACGCCACCGTCTCGGCCTTCGACGGCGCCCCGATGCTGTTCAACGGCCAGGAAGCCGGCCTGCAGAACAATGCCAACACCTACACCAACCGGGGCATTGATCCGGGCAACAACTTCGGTCGCTACGAGCTGAACTTCTCGAAGTCGATCCCGCACTTCAAGCGGTACAACCACATGACCAATGTGTGGAACAACATCGCCAGCGGGTTCGCCGCGAACGGCTCCGACTGGGCCAACGGCCTGAACGCGTTCTACGGCCGCATCGGCAAGGCCCGCCTGGCTTCGCCCGCGCTGCGCAGCCCGGAGAACTACTTCCTCGCCGGCACCAACGGCTGGAACCCCGACATGATCGGCGTGGCGAAGTTCGAGGCCGCTGGCGTCAGCGCCGCCTCGCAGGACGTGGTCTTCGTGTTCGTGAACAACAACATCGAGGGCAGCACCAACCGGTTCGACCGCTACAACCTGAACGTCGAGGTCAGCCCCGGCGTGAACTGGTTCGGCCTGCGCCCCGGCCACAACTACAACATCGTCGACCTCGTTTCACCGAATCCGACCCAGCAGCTCTGGGGTACCGACAAGTCGTTCAACGAACTGACCACCACCGGCCTCGTGGTTATCCTGAACGGCAATCCGTTCGCCGGCCAGCAGGCCCAGTACCTGAAACTGATCGACAAGACCGACACCTCGGGCAAGACGCTCAGCAACTGGGATGCCGACGGCGACGGACTGCCGGACGCCTGGGAGGCGGCCAATGGCCTGAACCCCAACAGCGCGGCCGGGGTGAACGGCGGCTCGGGTGATCTCGACGGCGACGGCATGACCAACTACGAGGAATTCCTCGCCGGCACCAACCCGAACAACGCCAACTCGCGCCTCGAGATCACCTCGATGGATAGCGGCGTCGGCGGCGCGGAAGTCTCGTGGCAGGCCGTGCAGGAACGCAACTACCGCGTCCAGACCTCGCCGGAGCTCGGGACCAGTGCCACCTGGCAGAACGTTGGTCCGCTGCGCACCGCACTCTCGACCACCGAAGAGGCGGGCGGCATGACCATGAACGAGACCTCGAAGTTCATCCGCGTCATCCTGCAGCCCTAGACAGCGCCGCACGCCACCGTGCAGAAGACCCGTGGGGATCGGCTGACCAGCCGGTCCCCACGTTCTTTTTCCCGCCAACGGAGATCGACCCGCCGCGCCGCTATGGTATCCTGTTCCCGGCCAAGCCGATGCCAACGCACGCGAAGGTTCAGGCGTCAACCATGGGAGATGGCGGTCATGAGGAAGTGTCCGGTATGCGGGGAGGCGATGGAGAACATCGACTACGAAGGATTCCGTGTGCGGTACTGCCACGCCTGCGGCGGCCACCTCATACCAGCCGCGCGGCTCAAGGCCATCCAGCAACGCGATTCCATCCCGCGCGCCAAGCTCCAGGAGGAGGTCCGTGCCCGGTTCACCGCCAGTACGACCGAGCCGGTGCGGTGTCCACGCTGCCGCATGACCATGCGGAAGCAGGATGTGCGTCTTCCCGTGGTGCAGGTCCAGACCGATGTCTGTGCTCCGTGTGGATTGATCTGGCTGGACGCCGGGGAACTGGCCTTGCTCCAACTGGCCCATGAAGCCACCGCGACCTTCGCGGATCGCCGCGCACTGCAGCAGCGCGCCCTCGAGCTTGAGACTTCACCCGAGCGCAAGGCGCAGTTCCTGGAGGACCTTTCCCGGTTGCCCGACACCCCGCGCACCGACCTGGAACCGAAGTATGCGGCGGGAGGTTCCATTCTCGCCGATATCCTGGTGGAAGCCCTGTGCTTCCTGCTACGCAAGCGGTAGTCCCCCTCCGGGTCGAGGGAACGGTGCGTGTTCCGCGGCTCGCCGCGTTGGCTTTTCCGCTACATGTATTCGGGTAGTTTCCCCGCTTGCAGGTCCGATTCTTCCGGCGGCAAACTCTCCGTATGAAGCATGCGTTTCCACGCGACGACTTCAAGCCGGAGGCGGATCGGTTGAAATCGCTGGTGACCATGGCCGACCAACTGGCCGAGGGGCGTTACGATGTACGGGTCCCGGCCGGCGGGGTTGGCGATGACATCGACCGGTTGGCTGGATCGATGGACCGGCTGGCTCGGGCGGTGGACCAGCGGTTCGAGGAGATGCAGCGACTTGCCCAGTTGACCGAGCAGATCAATGCCGGCCTGTTGCTCGACGAGGTGCTCGATTACGTGTACGAGCAGTTCCGCACAGTCATTCCCTACAACCGCATCGGATTTTCGTTGCTTGAGGATCGCAACCGGGTATTGCGGGCACGCTGGGCTCGGACGGATGCACCCCGCGTGTACATCAAGCGTGGCTATTCGGCATCGATGGCCGGGAGCAGCCTGCAGCGCGTGCTCGACACCGGGGAGCCTCGCATTCTTAACGATCTCGAGGACTACCTGCGCAAGCATCCGTCTTCCGACTCGACCAGGTTGATTGTCGAGGAGGGCATGCGGTCGAGCCTGACCTGCCCGTTGATCGCGATGAAGAAGCCGGTCGGGTTCATGTTTTTCTCGAGCATACAAGTCGGCACCTACCGGGATGTGCATGTCGATTTCTTCCAGCGCATCGCGCGGCAGTTGTCGGTCATCCTCGAGAAGAGCCGGTTGTACCAGGAACTGCTCGAGCTCAACGAGCTCAAGAACCGGTTCCTCGGCATGGCTGCGCACGACTTGCCGAATCCGTTGGCGGTGATCAGCGGGTACCAGCAGTTGCTGATGGACGAGGCTGCCGGCGGGTTGAGCGCGGAGCAGCGGGCCTCGCTGGGGATCATCGGCCAGGCCACGCGCGACATGCTCAACATGGTGGACACGCTGCTGGACGTATCGGCGATCGAGGCGGGGCGGCTGGTCATCAAGGCCGAGGTGGTCAACCTGCGCAGCTTCCTGGAGCAGCGGCGGATCAACGGGATGTTGCTGTCGAATCGCAAGCACATCGATTTCACCGTGGCCGGGCCGGACGGGGTGTCGGTGTGGAGGTTCGATCCCTATCGCATCAGCCAGGTCATCGAGAACTTGTTGTCCAATGCCTTCAAGTTCTCCATGCCGGGAACGGCGGTGGAGCTGGCGGTGCGGGGCGGTCCGGAGTTCCTCGAACTCGTGGTCACGGATCACGGTCCGGGCATTCCCGATGCCGAGATGGATCGGGTGTTCTGTGCGTACTGCACGACCAGCGTCAAGCCGACCGGAGGCGAGTCCAGCACCGGGCTCGGCTTGGCGATCTGCCGCCGCATCGTCGAAGCGCATGGCGGGACGATCAGTGTACGCAGCAAGGTGGGTGAGGGGTCGGTCTTCACGGTGCTGCTGCCGCCGTGAGCCGCGTTCCGCTGACTGGTTGGCGTGGTGCGGGATGCGGCATGATCAGCAACCGGTGATCGGTTGGGCATGGTCGAGCACCTCGCGCACTTTGCGGCAAAGCGCGGACGGGGTAAGCGGTTTCTGGAGGAAGGCCATGCCTTCCTGCACGCCGTGGCGCAGGATCGCATCATCGGTGTATCCGGACATGAACAGGATCCTGATATCCGGGCGGGCCAGGCGGACTTGCTCGACCAGCTCGCAGCCGCTCATGTTCGGCATGACGACATCACTGAGAACCAGGTGAATCGGACCTCGGAAGGACTCGGCGTGCCTCAACGCGGACTCGCCATCGCCATACGCAAGTACGGTATAGCCGACCGACTCCAGGGCCAGGCGCGCGGTTTCGCGGACAATGGCTTCGTCATCGATCAGCAGGATTGTTTCGGTTCCGGTTGGCATGGCGACGATGGTCGTCGCGCCCGGGTGCGTGGAGGCCGGTTCGGTGTGGCGGGGCAGGTAGATCTTGAATGACGTCCCGTGGTCGGGTTCGCTGTACACCTCGATGCTGCCGCCGGATTGCTTGATGATGCCATGGACGACGGCCAGGCCAAGGCCCGTGCCCTTGCCGGCTTCCTTGGTGGTGAAGAAGGGCTCGAAGATTTTTGCCCTGGTCGCCGCATCCATGCCGCAGCCGGTATCGCTGACCGCCATCAGGATGAATGGCCCCGGCTGGACCTCGGGATGGGTGTTCACATAGGCCTGGTCCAGGATGACATTGCGGGTCTCGATGGTGATATAGCCGCCGGTCGGCATGGCATCACGGGCATTGACGACGAGGTTCAGGAGCACCTGTTCAATCTGGCCGGCGTCTGCCTTGACGCACCCGAGAGCCGGATCGCAGCATGTTTGCAGCTTGATTTCCGCGCCGATCAACCGGCGCAGCATTTTCTCGAGTTCACCTACCAGGTCGTTCAGGTTCAGCGGCACCGGCTGGAGGATCTGTTTGCGGCTGAAGGCGAGCAGTTGGCGGGTCAGGGTGGCGGCCCGTTCACCGGCTCGCCGGATCTCGCGGAGCAGTTCGGGGTGCTCGTCAACCGGCACCATGTGGTACAGCATCATCTCGGCAAATCCATTGATTCCGGTCAGCAGGTTGTTGAAGTCGTGTGCGATGCCACCGGCCAGTTGGCCGAACGCCTCCATCTTCTGGGCCTGACGGAGTTGTTCCTCCAGTTGGCGACCCTGCGCGATTTCCGAGGAAAGCACGTCATTGGTGCGCGCGAGTTCCAGGGTACGTTCGTAAACGCGGTCCTCGAGTTGCTGTTTGGCCTGGCGCAACTGGCGGTTTGCCTCCTGCAATTCCTGTGCCCTGGCGAAGATCTCCGCCTCCATGTGGGCGGTCCGGGTGCGAAGTTGCTCGGTCTCGCGATCCTGTTCGGTACCTCGTTGCTTGAGCCGGACAAACGTCGTGACATCCTCCACGCGGTGGATGATCCAGGCTACCTCGCCGTTCGGGTTGAAGACGGGGTGATTCACCGGGCTCCAGTAACGTTCCTCGAAACCGCCGCCTTCGGAAGCGGGGCGGCGGATGTCGTATTTCTGCACGGCCATGGCATCCGGGGCGCGGAGGTGAACCACCCGCGCGAGGGAATCACGCAGGTTGCGCTCACCGGTGGCCTCCGGATCGTCGGGATTGTCCGGGAACACGTCGAAGATGGTGCGACCCAGGATCAGTTCCCGCCGGGTCATGGTGGCGTGGAGGTAGGCGTCGCTTACGGCGACGATGATCAGGGCCGGGTCCAGGATCAGGTAGAGCCCCGGCAGCGACTCGAACAGCACCCGGAAATCGAGTGGGTCAGGTGAACCGGAAGCATCCGGACCGGGTGTTGACCGGGAGGGGTCGGGCTTCATGGCGTCCCCGGTCCTTGGTATAGCTCGAAACACGCATGGCGTGCTTGTTCAATGCGGCAAGTGGCCGGACCATCCTGTAGGCGCATCCCGCGCTCCTCCCATGCTGCTGGTTCCCGTACTCCGCCGTATCCGTGCCAATCCATGGTCGCCGAGCGGCGGATGCCTCACTCCTCACTTACAGGAGCATCCTAGCATTGTTCGTGGACGAAGGCGAGTCTTGAATCGGCTATGCGCGCATCGCGCGGCGGCAGCATCAAGCAGGTGTCCAGCGTTTGTACGGCGCGGGGATTTGTCATTCCAGTCACTGGAACGTGATTGTGGCCCCGGCGTCTGAAGTCGGCCGGGAGCCAAGCCCGCGTGGCCGGGAACCCTTAGTCGGCCAGCATATTCCGTCAATTTGCTCGACGCGGTATACGGGTTCGGGAGATAACCGGCGGCATGCTCAGTCGATGGTACAAGGGTTGGTTGCTGGCGCTGGTGGTCGCGCCGGTGTTTGCGTTCCCGGTGGTCGCCCAGGAGATCCGGCGGGCCGAGGTCAATGTGTTCCTCGGCCAGTGGATCGAGGCCTTGCGGGCCTTTGACTTCAACCGGCTCACTGCGCTGATCGCCGAGGACGCGCAGATCTCGCTGACCCATCCGGTGTCGCGCGAGGTGCAGCCCTTCACCCGCGAGGCGTATATCGATGCGCTGCGGCCGTTGCAGGGAACCTACACGGCGGTTGACTTCGTGGTGGATGACCAGCTGGTGCGGATCGACGGTGACCTCGCCGTGGTGCGATTGCGTGGTCGCCAGATCGTCACCCAGCTCCACCGCACCACCGAACGTGGCAGCACCTCGCGCTTCATCCTGCGGCGCTCCGGCGAGCACCTGCTCATCCAGCAGGCGGTGATCGTGCCCGACGACTGGGCCGATTACCGGCAGCCCTGATTCACTCCTTCGTGGAGTTTCCGCGCAACCCCTTCCCGCATTTTGATTTGCCAAAAACCGGATCGGGGAGTAAGACCTACCGGAAGCAGGTCGCGGTACACCACACGCTGGGGGCAGGCAATGAGTGAACATGGATTGGAACAGCACGGCATCGCGGCGAAGGCCCCGGTCCATTGGAATCTTCCGGTTGCACGCTTGGTCGAGGAGGCGGTGCGGCGCGGGGAAGGGGTGCTCACCGATCGTGGCGCCTTGAATGCGCTGACGGGGCCACGCACCGGGCGTTCGCCCAGGGACAAGTGGGTGGTCGAGCGCCCGGACACCCGCGAGCAGATCTGGTGGGGCAAGGTCAACCAGCCGATGAGCCCCGAGACGTTCGAGGTCTTGCGCAACGATGTGCTCGAATACCTGGGCGTGCGCGATTTGTTCGTCTTCGATGGATTCGCCGGCGCTGATCCGCGCACGACCCTGCCGATCCGCGTGGTGACGGAATTCGCCTGGCACAGCCTGTTCGTCCGCCAATTGTTCCGCCGGGCCACCCCGGAGCAGCTCGCCGCGCATGTGCCGGCATGGACGGTGCTCAATGCGGCACGGTTCCGCGCCGACCCGGCCCGCCACCGCACCAACAGCGAGGCGTTCATCGCACTCGATTTCACCTCGCGTACCGTACTGATCGGCGGGACCGAGTATGCGGGCGAAATCAAGAAGAGCATCTTCAGCGTGCTCAACTTCACCTTGCCGGCGCAGGGTATCTTCCCCATGCATTGCTCGGCCAATGTCGGCCGCGCCGGCGATGTCGCGCTATTCTTCGGGCTGAGCGGGACGGGCAAGACGACCCTCTCGGCCGACCCCGACCGTGAACTGATTGGCGACGACGAGCATGGCTGGAGCGACGCGGGCGTCTTCAACTTCGAAGGAGGGTGTTACGCCAAGTGCATTCGCATGAGCCGTGAGCGCGAACCACTCATCTGGGATGCGATCCGCTTCGGTGCGGTCCTCGAGAACGTCGTGGTCGATCCGGTTACCCGGATCCCCGACTACAACCAGGATGTGATCACCGAGAATACCCGGTGTGCCTATCCGCTCGACTTCATCCCGATGGCCGTGCCGGATGGCATGGGCGGGCATCCGAAGGCCATCGTTTTCCTTGCGGCAGACGCCTTCGGAGTCTTGCCGCCGGTCGCCCGGCTTACCCCCGAACAGGCGATGTACCACTTCATGTCCGGGTACACCGCAGCGCTGGGCGGGACCGAGGCCAACATGGGCAAGGATCCCACACCAACGTTTTCCACCTGTTTCGGGGCGCCGTTCCTGCCGCGTCCGCCGCATGTCTATGCGGGCATGCTGGCCGACAAGATGCGCCGCCACGCCACCCCTTGTTATCTGATGAATTCGGGCTGGGTGGGGAATCCCTATGGCCAGGGGCCGCGGTGTCCTCTCCCGGTCAACCGCCGGTGCGTGGCGCATATCCTTGACGGAACCCTGGACCGGGCGACCTTCCGCACGGATCCGGTGTTCGGTTTCGAGATCCCGGTCGCGCTGCCCGGGGTACCCCCGGAATTCCTGGCCGAACGGCATGGTGCCCGCGATGCCGCCGAGTACGACCGACGGTCCCGTGACCTGGCCGGGAAATTCATCAAGAACTTCGCCCAGTTTGAAGGGACGCCGGAGGCCATCGTGCGTGCCGGCCCGCGGATCTGATCCGGCCGATGCCATGGTGCAGTGATGCTGCCGGAACCGAACCCGTTGGCCTTGATTTTCCGGCCCGGTCCTGCCGGTTGCGCTTTCCACTGTAAAGTTTGGGCAAAGTGCGGTATGTACGCGGAAGAAAGGGATCGGGATTTTTATGAAACGTGTCATTGGTTGGTTGGTGGCGGGATGGCTGGTCAGCGCTTCGGTGTCGGCCATGGATTACTCCGCCGAACAATTGCAGATCCTGAGTGAACTGCAGGTGATGGCCCAGGGGTCCTACACCGAGGCCGAGTGGACGGCGGTGGCGCGGCGGCTCGATGGGGTTCTGGAGCATGCGCGGCAGCACGCGAAGTGGGATGCCTACATCGACACGCAAGTTATCCGCGCCAACGTCATGAGCATGCGCGGTCAGGATGACCAGGCGCTCGCCCTGCTGCAGAAGACCTTGTCCGATTTCGAGAATTCCGATGTGAAGGTGCTGCGCAAGGTCTATGTCGAGATCGCCTCGTTGTATGCCCGGCGCGGCGACCAGGCGGCGGTGACGGACATCATGAACCGGTTCCAGAAAAGCCGCCACTTCGACCGGGAAACCTATGCCTTTTCCGGTGGTTACGGGCCCTCGGACCCGATCATGGTCGCCCGTCCGGCTGCCGGTGTGGACGGGTCGATCTCGATGACCGCGATGAACGTGTACCGCACCCAGGCGGAGTTTGGCGCGGGTCAGATCTTCCCCGACTTTTCCGCCACCGGCTGGAACGGCGCACCGGTCACCCTGGCCAGCCTGCGGGGAACGGTTGTACTGGTCGATTTCTGGTCGCCGGGATGGTTCGTGTGGAACCGCGATTTGCCCAACCGCATCCATGTATTCAACACCTACCATGGTCGCGGGTTCGAGATCCTGGGCTTCAGCATCGATGCCGACGAGGCTTCCGCCCGGCAGTTCGCGCAGGCCAAGAAAATTCCATGGCCTCAGGCGGTTCCTCCGCGTGGCCTGCTGCGCACCCTGGGTATTTTCGGGGAGGTAACGAATTTCCTCATCGACCGTGACGGCGTCATCATCGGGCGCAACCTCTACGGCGCCGAACTCGACATGGCGGTGCGTCGCGCGGTGGCCCGTTGAGCATGAGGCTGGCCTATATCGGCGGAAATGGCATGCTCGGCCGGGATGTGCTCGCGGCGGCCGCCGAGCGGGGTATCGACGCGGTCGGGCTGGACCTGCCGGAACTCGATATCACCAATCCCGACTCCATCCGCGCGGCGTTACCCGAAGTCGATGTGGTCATCAACGGCGCGGCGTTTACCCGGGTGGACGATGCGGAACGCGAGATCGAGATGGCCCGGCGGATCAATGCCGACGGGGCCGGCCATGTCGCCACGGTGTGTGCGGAACGCGGCATCCGGTTGCTGCACATCAGCACCGACTATGTGTTCGATGGCCGGAAGAACGCCGCCTATGCCGAGGACGATGCGGCTTCGCCCCTGAGCGTGTACGGCATGACCAAGTGGCAGGGGGAGTTGCTGGTCCGCGCGGCGTCAACGCAGGCGTTGATTGTACGGACCCAGTCGCTCTACGGATTGAATGGACGCAATTTCATCAAGGCTATCCTCAACCAGGTCATCCAGGGCAAACGCACGTTGACCGTGGTCAGTGACCAGGTGTCATCGCCGACCTATACCCGCCACTTGGCCGAGGCGTTGCTTGCGCTGGCACCGCTGGCCGATGCCGGGGTGGTGCATGCCGCATCGCGCGGGTCGTGCTCGTGGTTCCGCTTCGCCGAGGAAATCCTCGCCATGTGCGGTATCCGTTCGGTCCAGGTTTCGCCGATGAAATCCGAGGAGCTGAAGTACCCCGCGCCGCGGCCGGCCTATTCGGTGCTGGCGACGGATCTGTACACGCAATGGACCGGTGCGTTGATGCCGACCTGGCAGGACGGTTTGCGCGCCTACCTGCGCGAGGAACCGATGGCGGTCCAGGCGATCGAGGCTTCGCGCCGTTGATCCGGGATGATCAGCGTGCCGGGATGAACAACTTCTGGCCGACACGCAGGACGTCGGCGCTCTTCAGGCCATTGGCCTGGATGATGTCCTCGGTTCGGGCCCCGTAGGCCTTGGCGATCGCCGAGAGGGTTTCCCCGGGCCCGACCACGTGTTCGTATCCCTCGTTGCTCACCGCGCGACGCGGGGCGGCCTGGCTGGGGCTGGAGGAGCGGGCGGGTGCGGTGGACATCATCGTGGAGATTTTCCTGGAGAGGCTGTCCACGATCTCCCGTTTGTCCGCCTCGCGGGCGGCATCCACCGCACGGATGCGCTTGTTCAGTTCGTCGAGGGTGGCATTGAAGCCGGCCAATTGGGATTGGTTGGCGCGGGCGAGGTCGTTGTTCGAGGTGCTGACTTGCTGCTGCAAGCGCTGGAAGTCCGATTCGAGGGATTCCAAGCGGGCGCGGATACGGCGGAGATCCTCCTGCAGGATCAGGCTGTCTTCGGTCTGTTGCTGCGCTACCCGGCGCTGTTCCGCCGGGTCGACGATGCAGCCGCTGGCGGCGAGCAGGGCGGCTGCGGCAAGGCTGGTCTGGAAGAAAACGCGTACTTTCATGGTGCAGTCTCCGAAAAGGTTGGTTTAGACTATGCGACGCGACGCGATGTTCCAAGAAGAATGAAAAACGTGCATGGGGGTGTTCATGACCGGTGATGTATTGATCCGCAATGCGCGCGTGTGGCCATCGGCCTACCGCGAGGTGATCGAGAACGGCTCGGTGTTGATCAAGGGTGGTCGGATCGAGCGGGTGGGGGAGTTCTCGGCGCGGGCCACCACGGTGATCGATGCCGATGGCTGCCTGGTCATGCCCGGCCTGATCCAGGGCCATATCCACCTCTGCCAGACCCTGTTCCGCGGGGTGGCCGAGGACCTCGCCCTGCTGCCGTGGCTGCGCGGGTACATCTGGCCGATGGAGGCCGCCCACACCCCGGCCTCGATCCGCGCCTCGGCCCTCCTCACCTGCGCGGAATTGATCCGCGGCGGCACGACCGCATTCCTGTCGATCGAGACAACCCGCCACACCGACGAAACCTTCCGTGCGGTGGACGAGGCCGGCCTGGCCGCCCACATCGGCCACTGCCTGATGGACGGGACCGGGGGCTACGATCCCATCGCCGTTGACAACCGCGAGGCCTTGGCCTACTGCGATGTCCTGCTCGACCGATGGGGGGATCATCCGCGCCTTCGCCTTGCGGTGGCGCCACGGTTCGCCTTGAGTTGTTCCGAGGAGAACATGCGCTTGGCCAGCGCCTATGCGCGCGACCGCGGGTTGCGTCTGCACACCCATAGCTCCGAACAGCGCGAGGAAGTCGCGCTGGTGAAGCAGATGACCGGTCGCTACAACATCAACTACCTGCACGATGTCGGGCTCACCGGGCCGGATGTCGGCCTTGCCCATTGCGTACACGTGCGGCCGGAGGAGCTGGATGTGCTGCGTGATACCGGAACGCATGTGCTGCACTGCCCGTCGGCGAACTTCAAGCTCGCGTCCGGCATCGCGCCGATCCCCGAGTACCTCAAGGCCGGGGTGAATGTGGCGATCGGCGGCGACGGTGCGCCGTGCAACAACCGGCTGGACCAGTTCATCGAGATGCGCGAGGCCGGGTTGATGCAGAAGATCCGGCTTGGTCCCGACGCCCTCAGCGCGCGTGATGTCGTGGCCATGGCCACCGAGGGCGGGGCGCGCCTGCTCGGGTGGGAGGACGAGATGGGAACGCTCGACCCGGGCAAGCGGGCCAACCTGATCCTGGTCGACGAATCCGGATTCCACACCCTGCCATCCACCGACCCGGCCACCAACGTGGTGTATTCCTGCACGGCGGCGGATGTGGTGTTGACCATGGTGGACGGGGAGATCCTGTATGAGGAGGACCGCATAACCACCATCGACGAGGAAGCCCTGCGCGAGGAGGTCCGCCGTGAACGGGTGGCCCTGCTGAAGCGTGCGGGCATCGCCTGACCGCAGCCGCGGTCAGGGGCGGGCGTACTGGCGAGCGATCCAGGTGTGGACCATGTCGGTGGCCACGCCGCCGTTGATGAATTCATCGAACGCGGCCTCGCGGGTCAGCGGACCGGTCGGGCCGTCGATGACCGCGATGGGCACCGGTTCACGGGAGTGGCCGCGCAGGGCGACCGGGGTCCGGTGGTCCATGGCGAGGATTAACCGGTAGGGTTCACCCTGAGCCTCCAGCCGTTTCCATACCGGGGCGACCACGCGCTGATCGAGCAGTTCCACCGCGAGTTTCTTCTTCAGGGCATCGCCCATGTGGCCGCACTCATCCGGTGCTTCGATGTGGATGTACACGAAATTGCCGGACTCGAGTTCGCGGAAGGCGGCTTCGACCTTACCCTCGAAATTCGTGTCGATGAAGCCGGTTGCGCCGGGGATGCGCGGGGCGTTCAGGCCGGCGAGGACACCGAGGCCGCGCACCAGGTCCACGGCGGAAATGATGCCGCCGGACAGGCCGAATTTTTCCCGGTAGGATGGTATGTGCAGGGCGCGGCCCTGACCCCAGAGCCAGATCTGGGTGGCCGGGCGTTCACCGCGGGCGATGCGGGCGAGGTTGACCGGGTGGTCGGCGAGGATTGCCCGCGAGGCATCCATCAGGGCCTGCAGTTCGGTGGCGCGGGGACCTTTGGGCTGATAGGAGGCGATCGGCTGGTCGGCAATGTCATGGGGCGGCTGGGTGGAGACATCCACTGGTCCGTTTTTCCAGACGATCAGGTGGCGGTAGCTGACGCCGCCGTGGAAGCGCAGCCCGTCGCGACCGAGCTTCTCCTGGATCGAGGCGATCAGGGCATGGGCTTCATCGGTCGGGATGTGGCCGGCGGAGTAGTCGGTCATGTTCCCGTTGGAGATGTGCACGAGGTTGCACCGCATCGCGACGTCATCGGCCTGCAACGGGATGCCTGCGCCGGCGGCTTCGATCGGGGCACGCCCGGTGTAGGCATCCAGCGGATTGTAGCCGAGCAGGCTCAGGTTCGCGACATCGCTGCCCGGGGGGAGGGCTTCCGGCACGGTCTGAACCATGTCGATACGGCCGGCGGCGGCGAGTTTGCGCATGGAGGGCATGTCAGCCGCTTGCAGGATGGTCCGGTTGTCCAGGGCGGGGATGGGGTAATCGCCCATGCCGTCACCTACGATCACAATGTACTTCATAGTCGCTTTTCCTCGAGCCCGCCACTGTACGGCAGCACGGTGGTACGGTCATCAAAAAAGTCACGGGCGGATGGATCAGCCGGCGGGCGGCGGGGGCAGGCGCAAGGCGTTCGCGACCTTGGCGGCCAGTTCGTTCTTGCGGAACGGCTTTTGCATGAAGTCCACCACGCCGAGTTCGGTCAGGGAATCCATGCGGTGGTCCTGCATGAAACCGGAGGAAATGATGGCGCGGACGTGAGGATTGATGGACTTCAACTCCCGGAAGGTTTCCTCGCCGCTCAAGCCGGGCATGATCATGTCGAGGATGACCAGATGGATCTCGTTGCCGCGTTCGCGGAACAGGGCCACCGCTTCATTCCCGTTGGTGGCGGTCAGGGTGCGGTAGCCGATGGAGGTCAGGATCTCGCGGGTGGTGCGCAAGACGATGTCCTCGTCATCGACGATCAGGATGATGCCGGGGATGCGGGCGCGTTCGACCCCCGGGGCGGTATCGGTCGAGGCGGGAAGCGCGGTATCGGTCACCGGAACGCCCAGGATGAAGGTGGTGCCGTGGCCGGGCTTGCTGCTGACATCGATGTAGCCGCCGTGGTCCTTCACCGTGCCATAGACCGCGGCGAGGCCGAGACCGGTGCCACCCATCTTCCCCTTGGTGGTGAAGAACGGCTCGAAGATATGGTGCATGGTCTCGCGGTCCATGCCGATGCCAGTATCGGTCACGCTGACCTCGACAAAAGGGCCTGGCCGGATCGGGTAGGGGTTCCGTTCGCAGTCGGCGGGGGTCAGGGTGATGTTGCGGGTGATGATGGTCAGGTTGCCGCCATTCGGCATGGCATCGCGTGCGTTGACCCCGAGGTTCAGCAGCGCATTCTGCAATTGAGTGCGGTCACCAAGTACGGCGTAGCTGGTGGCATTCAGGTGCTGGGTGATGGTGATACGACGGTCGAGGGTGTGCTGGAGCAGGGAGACGAAGTGGCCGATCACCGTGTGCAGGTCCACCGGTTTGATATCACGCGGGGTCCGGCGCGAGAAGGCGAGCAGTTGTTGCACCAGGTCGCGGGCCCGTTCCGAGGCTTCGAAGATGTTATTCAAGTAGGGCCGTCCGGGATGGCGGTCGTCCAATCGGGATCCGAGCAGTTCGGCGGAACCGAAGATGCCGGCGAGCAGGTTGTTGAAATCATGGGCGACGCCGCCGGCGAGGCGACCGATCGATTCCATTTTCTGGGTTTCATTCAGGCGGTGGGTCAGGCGGTTTTCCTCGGTCACGTCGCGGAGGACCAGGACCAGTCCCGCATAACGCTCGTTCTCCTTGCGGATCGGCGACCAGTTCAGCGAGACATCGCGGATGGTGCCGTCGCGCGACTCGAGCGATAACTGGTGGGCCAGGCCGGTCCGTTCGCCGTCCTGAAGGGCGAGGCGCATGATTTCATCGACGGGCTGACGTTCGCCATCGGTGTCGCTCAGGTTCAGTACCTGGCCGAGCTTGAGTCCGAGCGCCTCGCGAGCCAGCTGGCCGGTCATCGTTTCCGCCACCGGGTTCATGCTTACCACGCGGCCGTCGGCGTCGGTGGCGATCACGCCATCCGCGATCGAATTCAGGATGATCATCAGGTTCTCGCGGCTGGCCCTCAGGGCTTCCTCCGCCTGCTTCAGCTCGGTGATGTCCAGCACCACGCACAACACGCTGGTAGGAACGCCATCGCGGTGACGGAAGGGGATCTTGCTCACCTGGACAATCCGTGGGTGGCCATGCCGGTCGTGGACACGTGCCTCGGGAATGAACATCGCCTGATGGTTTTCCAGGACCTGTTGGTCCTCCTTGCGGTACAGGTCGAGGTGCGGATCACCGGGATGCACTTCGGCATGACGGCGGCCGATGATGTCCGAAACCGGCAATCCCATCGACTGTGCGGTCGTCTGGTTGGCGAGGATGTAGCGCCCCTGGCGGTCGCGCGCGAATATCGCAAACGGGATCAGGTCGATGATCTGGCTCAATTCGGCCGTGCGCGAGCGCACCTGATTGCGCAACGACCAATTTACCGCGCCAACGAGCAGGAGCAACAAGGTGACGATTCCCGTCCCGGTCAGGACCGTTCGTAGCAGCTGACCATCGGTCCGGTCATAGACGGAGAACCATCGATCATAGATCGCATCGTAGGTGCCGTCCGCCTTGATATTCGCCAGACCCTCGTTGAGGATGTCCACGAGTCGGGCATTGCCTTCCGTGACCGCGAAGCAATAGGGAATGCTGGGCAGGTCGGCTTTCACGGCGCGGATGCCACTTCGGTTCATTTCATTCAGCAGGCGGAAGGCCTGGATGCGGTTCACGATGGCGCCTTCGCATTCACCGGCGATCAGTTGGCGCATCGCGGTTGGCGCATCTTCGACCGGTTGCATGCGGGCAAGATTCCCTTGCTGCTTCACCAGGTCGTAGATCACGCCGCCCTTCTGGACAAGAATCAATGCATCCCGGGCATCAGCCATGCTGCGGATAGGGGAATCCTCCGGCACGAAGAGGTCGAAGATCAATTGCTTGGTCGGGGTGGTAAAATCAAACAGCGGTTCGCGCGACGGGATGCGCGCCATGCCGGGAATGATGTCCACGGCACCGGCCTGCAGGGCCTCGCGGGCGTCGTTCCAGGGTAGAAGCTGAATGTCCAGGCGCAGCCCCATGACCGAGGCCACGGCGCGCAATACATCTATATCGAAACCTGCCGGCAATCCGTTGTCGAGATAACAGAAGGGTGGATAGTCTCGATCGCCAACCACCCGTAACGGCCGGTTTCGCCAGCCGGCATCCCCCTCCGTGAAAACGCTTGAATCCGACGCGAAGGATCCGGTGGCAGCAGACAGAAGGGCCATCAAGGCAAGGCACCATGGGCCAAGGAGACGGTTGGAGCAAAACCGTGATCGCAGCATGATAAACCCCTATCACAACACCCCTGTCAATACAAGCGTTCCCCGCGCTCCGGGCCATCCAACGCATACGAAAAATACACAATATTTGGATTGCCATACCAGCACAGGTAGGCATGATTAGAAACGGTTAAGTGTTTCTCGTCCTGCCACCTAGTGGAACGGCTTATCTTTCGGCAGTCGATCAAGCGAGGTTGAAGTAATGATCATGAACAAACGTTGTGCGCTTTTTCTCGTTGTTCTGTTTGCCGGTTGCTTAACCGGTTTGGCCCAGACCAACCAGGGACCAACCGTCACCCGACCGGTATCCGTCACGGCTAGCGAGGACGTGGCCTTCACCTTCAGTGGGGGCAATCTGATCAGTGTGGCTGATCCGGATGTCGGCGCGAGCAACCTGGTCGTCAATCTTTCGGTGACCGGCTCCGGAACCTTTCAGTTGAGTGGTGTGGCGGGACTGACCTTCACCAACGGATCGAATGGTTCGTCGTCGATGGCTTTCCGTGGCGTGTTGACCAATATCAACAATGCCTTGAACAACCTCCAGTACACCAGTGCGGCGAACTCCAACGGCACCTTTGTCATGACGATCAATGTGAACGATCTCGGTCACAATGGTAGCGGTGGTGCCCGCTCGACCAATGTCACGGTCAACATCGCGGTGGCGCCGGTGAACGACCGTCCGGTGATCGACCTGCCACCCGCGAATTCGGTGGCGGAGGAGGGGCAGATCGTGCTTCCCATCCGCAACCTTGATCCCGACCGGCTCGACACCAACGGATCGTCCTATACATTCCGCTTCTCGATGTCCGCGACCAACGGCGTCTTCGTGCTGGGCTCGACCAATGACCTGACCTTTACCGCAGGCAATCCGGTGATCACCACCGGCGGCGTGATCGTCATTACCAATGCCACCTTTGAAGGTCCGTATGCGGCGATGTCGAACGCCTTGACCGGGGTGGTGTACCTCCCCCGGTTGAATGTGAATGGCGGCGATACCTGGACATTCTCGATGAACGATCTTGGCAATTTCGGATCCGGAGGCACCCTGGTGTCGAACCTGACCCGTGCCATTGTCATTACCCCGGTGAATGACCGCCCGGTACTCAATCTTCCTCCGCCGTTCCCGGTGAACGAGAACTCGACCAACCAGATCAACCTCAGCGGACTGGTGGTGGATGTGGATGTGAACGAAACTCCAGGAGGCCAGATTTCCCTCGGGCTCTCCGTGACCAACGGTGTCATGACCCTGGGTTTGACCAATGGCTTGTCGATCACCGGGGGCGCGCTAGGCACCTCCGCCTTCACCGTGCAGGGCACACTGGCGAATGTAGATGCGGCTTTGGTTACATTTGTCTACACCCCTGACCCGTTCTTCTTCGGGTTTGACACTTTGCAAGTATCCGCGAGCGATCTGGGCAATACCGGAGCCGGCGGTGTGCTGACCACCAACAGTTCGACCGTGATCACCGTCGTTGAGGTGAACGAGGCGCCGGTGCTCGATGGTGCCGCGGTCATGACGTTGACCGCGATCAACGAGGATAACACCACCTCGCCGGGCGATACCGTAGCCGCCATCCTCGCCACCGGGGGCAATCCGATCACGGATACCGATCCGGGTGCCGTGGAAGGTATCGCCCTGGTCGATGCCGACAACACCGGTGGTGCCTGGCAGTATTCGACGAACGCCGGCGTATCGTTTGCTCCGGTTGGCGCCGTGCTGGAGAACGCCGCCCTGCTGCTCAACACCTCGGCTCGCCTCCGCTTCGTTCCCGACGCGGACTACTTCGGCACGAACACGGTCACCTTCCGGGCATGGGACCAGACCTCCGGGGCCAATGGGGACGCGGGTGTGGATACCGGCATCAACGGCGGAAATACGGCCTTCAGCACCAACACCGCGTTCGCCACCATTGTGGTGAATCCGGTAAACGACGCCCCGGTCGTCATCAACACGGCCGACTTTGTCTTCCCCGATCAACTGGAGGATGACTTCACCCCGGCCGGTACCGCCGTAAGCAACCTGTTGACCAGCCTCGGCGGCGCCCAGGCCACCGATGTCGATGGGGATGTGATCGCTATCGCCGTTTCGGCCAGCGACACCGCCAACGGCATCTGGGAAATCTCGACCAACGACGGCGCCGCCTACTTCAACCTCGGCGCCGTCTCGGCCGCCGCCGCCCGCCAACTGGCGCCGGATGTGCTGATCCGCTTCGTCCCGAACGCCAACTACTTCGGCCCCGCTACCATCGCCTTCCGCCTGTGGGACCAGACCGCCGGTACGAACATGGGCATCGGCAACACCACCGTGAATGGTGGAGCCACTGCGTTCAGCGCACTGGTGGCCACCGGTCGCGTCCAGGTCCTCGATGTGAACGAGGCGCCGCTGCTCGACGGTGCCGCCAACATGGTCATGACCCCGATCCAGGTGAACACCTTCGCCAGCGCCGGCGACACCGTGTCCGCGATCATCGCCAGTGCCGGCAATCCGATTACCGACAGCGACGCCGGCGATCCCGAGGGCTTTGCGGTCATCGCCGTGGATAATCAGTTCGGTTTGTGGCAGTTCTCGACCGATGCCGGGGCGAACTGGACCCTGTTTGGCCCGGTCACATTGAATTCAGCGACCCTGCTCGATACCTCCGCGTTGATCCGCTTCGTTCCGCTTCCCAATTTCAGTGGTGGCGCCACGATCACGATCCATGCCTGGGACCAGTCATCCGGTGCGAATGGCCTCGGCGGCGTCGATGTCGCCAGCAACGGCGGCTCCACCGCCTTCAGCACGAACAGTGTTGACGTCACCCTGACCGTAACCTCGACGAATAACGCTCCGGTTCTCGACAATACCGGGAACATGGTGCTTACCAGTATCCTGCAGGACAATACGAATAGCCCCGGTGACGCCGTGGTGGTCATCGTCGCCTCCGCCGGCGGCGACCGCATCACCGATATTGACCCGGGAGCCCTCGAAGGTCTGGCCATCATGGGCGTCGATGACAGCAACGGCACCTGGCAATACTCGGTCAATGCCGGCGCCACCTGGTTGCCCTTCGGCACCGTATCGGATTCCGCAGCGACCCTGCTCGATCAGGATGGTTTAATCCGGTTCGTTCCCGCTCCTGCTTTCGCCGGTCAGGCGGAAATCGTTTTCCGCGCCTGGGACCAGTCGAGCCTCTTCGTGAGCGGAGCAACCGGGATCAATGTGTCCATCAACGGCGGCACCACCCCGTTCAGTACCGGCATTGAAACCGCCCGCATCGAGGTGATCGCGATTGGGTTCAACGCCGCGCCCAACCTGAACAACGCCGGCGACATGACGCTGCCCTCCATCTTCCAGAACAACTTCACGAACACCGGGGCAACCGTTGGCGCAATCATCACCAGCGACCTCATCAATGCCATCACCGATCTCGATGGCGATCCCCTCGGCATTGCCGTCATTGCCGCCGATTTCTCCAATGGTATCTTGCAGTACTCGACCACGTCCGGAGCCTCCTGGAACGCCCTGAACAACATCTCCAGCACCCTGGCCGTGCTCCTCGACACCAATGCGTTGATCCGCTTCGTGCCGAACGCCAACTTCAACGGCCCGGCCGGCACGATCACCTTCCGCGCCTGGGACCGCTCCGACAACCGCCCGAGCGGCTCTACCGGCATCGACACCTCGGTGAACGGCGGCAGCTCTCCGTTCAGCGCACAAACCGAGGATGCCTCGATTGAAGTCGTCCCGATGTCCGACTTCATCGTCCACGCCGTCCCGCTCAGTACGCCGGTTCCCGGATCCCTGGTGACCTACCGCGTCTCCGTCACCAACCGCGGTCCGACCGATGCGACCAATGTCCTGGTAAACAATGTGCTTCCGCCCGAAGTGACCCCGACCGGCACCGTCAGCACCAACCTCACCACCATTTTTGCCGGTGGCAGCAAGTTCTTTACCGTCACCGTGGCCATCCCGTCGGACCTCCGCGGCAACTTGACCAATGTTGCCTCGGTGACCAGCGAGAACATCGACTTCACCCCGGCGAACGCCACCACCACCAACATCACCGCCCTGGTCCCCGCTGCGGACCTGGTGCTGGTGGTCAGCAACCGCCCGTCCTCGGTCTCCGCCAACAAGCCCTTCAGCTATGCCATCTCCGTCACCAACCGCGGCCCCAGTGATGCCTTGTCGTTGACGGTGACCAGTGTGCTGCCTGCGAACGTGACCTTCCTTGGCGCGAGCGGTGGCGTGTTTGCCGCGAACACCGTGAGTTTCGGCCCGGTTACCCTCGCCGTTGGCCGCGCCACCTCCTGGCTGGTCCGCGTCAAGGCTCCTACGAACGTGAACACCACGGTTACCGGCTTGACGGTCGCCGCCTCCGTGGAAGCAGATCCGGTCCTAACCAACAATGCCGTCACTGCCACGACCCGGATCAATGCCGCGATTCCCGGCACCGATACCGACGGTGACGGAAAGGGCGACGCGGTCTCCTTCAACAGCGCCTCCTCCACCTGGTTTGTCCGTGGCTCGATCGCCGGCTCTTCGCAATTCGGATTCGGATTCCCCGGGGTCCTGCCCGCGATGGGGGATTATGACGGTGACGGCAAGTGGGATACTTCCGTGTTCCACCCGGCCAGCGGCACCTGGTACTTGTTCCGCAGTTCCCTTGGTTTCACCACCACGCAGTTCGGCTTCGCCGGAACCCTGCCGGTTCCTGCCGATTACGACGGGGATGGGCGTACCGATCTCGCCGTCTACGATCCCGCCAACGGCACCTGGTATATCTTCCGCAGCACCCTTGGCTTCACCACAACCCAGTTCGGATACAGCGGCGCCAAACCCGTGCCCGCCGATTACGACGGTGATGGCCGCGATGACCTTGCCGTGTATGATGCCAATGCCGGCCTGTGGTACATCTTCCGCAGCACCCTCGGCTTCCAGCAGACCACCTTCGGCTTCCCAGGCACCGTCCCGGTTACCGGCGATTTCGACGGCGACAGCAAGGCTGATATCGGTGTGTACCACGCGGCCAGCGGTACCTGGTTCATCTTCCGCAGCAAACTGGGCTTCCAGCAAACGGTGTTCGGGTTTGCCGGCACCATTCCCGCCCCGGGCGACTACGACGGTGATGGCCGCACCGACCTCGGCGTGTACGATCCGGCCCAGGCCCGCTGGTACCTGCAGAAATCGACCCAGGGTTTTGAAACATTCATCCAGGGACCGGTTGGCGGCAAACCGGTGACCGTTCCCGCCCAGTAGGACCCTTTCGCGAAGGAAACAATCAGGTATGCACGGAAAAACGTTGATACGCGCGGTGGCGTTGGCCGGTCTGGCCGTATGGTGTGGAACACGGCCTGCCCAGGCCTGGATCTTCGGTGACAAGAAGGACGAAGCAGCGAAGAAAGGCGCTCCCGGCCAGGTCGTCATGCCCCCGACCGCACCCGCTGCGCCAGCAGTCGTCGGCGCCGCCCCGGCCTCCGAATCACGCATTGCTCCGGCCTCATCCGCCTCCACCGTACCGGCCCCGTCCGAGTCGCGCTTGGTGGCCCGGCCCCACATGCGCTTCACCAATCCGGATGATGAAAAACAGTTGCTCACCTTCATCAATGCCCGTCGCCGCGCGCAGGAGGATTTCGTCGTGGTGACCAGGCTGATCGAGGAGAAAAACCTGGAAATCCGGACCTTCAACCAGCAGATGAACGAGTTGTTCGGTATCGATCCCGACCTGAACTACCAATTTGATGCCGATACCGGCGCGATCTTCCAGCTGGTCCTGAAACCCGGCCTGACCGAGGAGCAGAAACGGCAGACCAGCATCAACGCCGACCAGTTGAAGGACTTCTATGACTTCACCACCCTGCGTACCCTGACCAACGAGGTTGAACGCACCCGCTTCATGCGCCTAGCCGCCGGAAAGCAACTCGCCTCCGACCAGATTCGCGTCCTGCTCCTCCTCCAGAACGAGAAGGAGATCGAGAACACCACCTTGCACGAGGAGATGGCCAGCCGCTATGCCATCTCGATGGACCGCGAATACCGGTACGATGACGATTCCAAGACCCTTTTTGAGCTGGTGCTGGTTCCCAAGGACTTTGTCGAGCCGACGGCCGCCGATGTGGCGCCGAAGAAATCCAACTAACCCCGAGCGGTATCCTCCATGAACAAACGCATGTATCCTCTTTCCGTCGTGCTGCGACTGGCCCTGGTCGCGCTGCTGGCCCGCCAAGTACTCGCCACGGATCCCGCCCGCGATGTCGGCGTCGCCCAGCAGGAACTCGGCAAGGCCCAGAAGGAAATGACCGATAAGCTCAACGAGCCGAAGCCCCGCAGGAAGCCCACCAAGTCGGTCGATGAAGTGCTGGGTACCAATGCCGCGCCCACTGCGGAGTCGGCCCCGACCGCCGCGCCCGCCACCAATGCAGCATCCCGGTCGCGATCGGAAACGAAGAAGGCCTCGCCTGCGCCTGACGCTCCCGCAGCGGAAACCCCGGCTACGGGCGGCGAGCGCGTCACCGCACTGATGATTGATGGCGATGCCAACCTGCTGGACCAACTCGGATTGCGCCGTGACCTCGAAGCCGAGGTGATCGGCCGCAGCTTCACTGAAAACCGCGCCCGCGAACTTGCCAGGGACTACGAGGCACGGCTCCACGACGCCGGCTATTATTTCGCCTCGATCGCCGCCGAGTGGCCGGCCAAGAACGGAACCTTGACCTTGGTGGTCGATCAGGGTCGCTACGGCACCACCCGCGTTCATCAGCGCGGTGCTGATGGACAACAACCTTACCGCGGCCGCTTCTTCAGCGAGCAGAACATCCGCAACCGCCTCAAGAGCCTGAAAGAAGGCGAAGCCTTCAACTACGCCGAGTTGTACACCTCGGTTTACCGGATCAACGCCCATCCCGACCTGACGGCCGATGTCGATCTCAAGCCGCGCGAGGAAAAGAAGGGCAACTACACCCGCCGCGTGGTGGATATGGACTTTGCCGTGGAGGACAGTCTCCCGCTGCACGGATCGCTCGAGTTTGCCAACGACGGCACCGATGTCACCGACGAGTGGGGGGTGAGCCTCACCCTCCAGTACCTCAATGTCTCGGGCGTGGAGGATGTGCTGTCCCTGAATGTACCGGTCTCGATCGACCTCGAATCGATTCGCTCCGTCTCGCTCGGCTATTACCGGCCGGTTGATTGGAACCAGGGCGGCAGCATTGCGTTATTCGGCGGCTATTCCGAGCTTGAATCGGAAAGCATCGTCGAGCAGATCGGGCTCGAAGGCGAAGGCTGGTTCGTCGGCGTGCAGGGCTCCTACAACCTCATCGACAACCGGGATTACACCCTGGCTGGTAGCCTCGGAATCAGCCACAGCGTGGTTAGCGACAACCTGATCGTGGAGGATGAGCCGGAACTCGACCGCGAAGTGTCCCTCACGCCGCTCCTCCTCCTTGGCACCTATGTCGCCAACACCCCCGACCGGTGGGGCGGCCTGACCATGGGCAACCTGGGTCTCACCATCCACGCCTCCAGCTTTCCCGGCGCTTCCGACGACGAGGAATTCGAGCAGCAACGTGAAAACGCCAAGGCCGATTACCTGATTGTCCGTACCACCATTTCCCGGATCCAACCGGTCTTCGCCGATCCGGATGCGTCGGAAGACCGTTCCTGGACCCTGTTCACCAAACTCGATGGCCAGGTTGCATCCGAACCCCTGATCCCCTCCGAGCAGAAAGGGCTGGGCGGGTACAGCACCGTGCGCGGTTACATCGAACGCGAATTCCTCGGCGACGACGGCGTCAACGGCACCGTCGAGCTGCGCACCCCGCTGCACAGCAGCTCGGTATTTCCGAAGTGGTTCAAGAAGTACAACGAGAAGGATCCGGCCTTCGAGACGGTTCAGGGCGTCCTGTTCCTCGATGCCGGTTACCTGTCGCTCAAGGATTCGCTCGCCGGCGAGGAGGAGGACTACACCATCGCCAGCGTCGGCCTGGGCTTCCGGATCGCCCTGGGTTCGCATGCCCAGTTCCGCGCCGACTGGGGCTTCCCGCTGGAGGAAACCGAGGATTCCGATACGAGTGGCCGCGGCCACCTGAGCCTGCAATTGCTGTTTTGATGAGGAGACATCACACCATGTTTATTCAAACGAAAAAATCCCGTTGGAACACCGTGCGGCGTTGCTGCGCTCCGTTCCTGATCGCCTATTTTGTCGGTCTGCCGATCGCCCCGGTTCTCGCCCTTCCGCAGGGTGAGAACGTCCGGAGCGGGCGCGTGCAGTTCCGCGAAATCGGAAACACCCTGATCGTGAACCAGCAATCCGGTTCCGCCGTGGTGAACTACAACAGTTTCAACATCGGGGCCGGCGAGACCGTACGGTTCATCCAGCCCAGCTCGTCCGCAGCCATCCTGAACCGGGTCACCGGTGGCAGCGGCAGCGTCATCGCGGGCAACCTGCTCGCCAACGGGCAGGTGTACCTGATCAACCAGAACGGCATCCTATTCTCCAGTTCGGCCCGCGTGAACGTGGGCGGCCTGGTCGCCTCGGGTTTGAATATGACCGACGGTGATTTCTATGCCCGTCGCATGAATTTCTCCGGTGGCAGCGGCTCGGTGATCAACCATGGTTCGATCCGTGCCGGCAAGGTGACGCTGGTCGGCAAGGATGTCGAAAACCATGGATCGATCAGCGGGGGGCGGGTAACGTTGGCGGCCGGTAGCTCCGTGGTGATCGACCGGGCCCTCGGTGGCGAAATCCGCATCACCATTGACGGGGTGGAGCAGCCCCGCATTTCCGGTTTCGATACCTCGCTGGTCGCGCCCAGCGGAAATCCGAATGCCACCAACCAGACCTCCAATCCCGTGTACGAGACCGAGGAGGAGGTCGCCAACAAATTGCTCGGCGAAATCGCTACGGCCCCGGTTATTACCAACGGTATCATCATGAATCTGGGCGAAATCAAGGTGATTGGCGACATGGATGGCGCGATCACCATGCGCGGTGTCCGGGTTGGCCAGTTCGGCACGGTTACGGCGGACGGTATCCTGGGCGACGGCGGCAACATCGGGATCTATGCCAACGAGATGATCCTGATCGGTGAGGAAAGCCATACCAGCGCCAACGGCGGCCTGTTCGGCAATGGCGGCAACGTGAAGATCATCGCCAACGGGTTGCTGGGCATCCAGAAGGGTGCCTACATCGGAGTGCGAGGCGGTGACAAGGCCGGCGACGGCGGTTTCGTCGATACCAGCGGACATGCCGGCGTGGATATCCAATCGTTCCCCGATGCCATCGCCCCGAACGGCCGGAACGGCTACTGGCTGCTGGATCCCCCGAACTTCTACATCGACGATGATGGCGACCGCCGCGATTGCAATTTCCTCGGTTTCGACTGCGACTTCCCCATCCAGTTCAGCCAGAGTTTCAACGCCATTATTCCGAAAGGTGGCACCGGGTACATGGATGTGGATGACCTGGAGGATTACTACAGTGATTACCGCGCCATGCATATCCGCACCCGCGGTGTATCCGGCGGTGGCAGCGGCCAGATTGCCCTCGAGCATTCCATCACCCTCAACTCCGGCGGGAACAGTATCTTCATTCTCGACGCGGGCGGCAACCTGTTCATCAACGGCACCATCAACAGCGGCTCAAACCCCGACAACATCATCCTGACCGCCGACCGTGCCATCGTCATTAACAACCCGATCAACACCGGCGGCGGTTTCCTGTTGACCGTGTCTGGGCGGGTGGCTGGGGGCGATCAGACCACCTTCATCCAGAACTCCATCAACACCAGTGGCGGTTACGTCACGATGATCGCGCAGAACGGGAACATTCAGCACTCGGCCGGCAGCATCAATGCCGGGGCCGGACATGTGTTCCTGAATGCCCGGGAAGGCGTGTTCCTGTACCAGACCATCAATGCCGGCCGATTCGGCGTGTCCGCCAACTACATCGAACAGGGTGGTGCCGGCATCATTACCAGCTCCGGTGACGTGCTCTACCAGGCTGCCACCACCGTGAACATGTCGTCAGGCTCCCGCGTCACCTCAACCGGAGGCGATATCTTCATCTCCGCAGCCAACCAGGCCGACATCACCGGTCTCCGCGCCGATAACGGCACCGTTGCCGTGGCCGCGAACTTTATCACCGATGCCGGTGACAGCCATCCCGATGTCGCCGGCTTGCGCGCCCTGCTCCTCGCCACGAACGGAAACATCGGGGCGAACAATCCTCTCGATACCGAACTGGGCACCGTGGGTGGCTTTGCCTCGGGAGGAACCATCCGCCTGTCCGAAACCGCAGCTGGCGGCAACATCACCATCGGTACCATTCCGGGCTTCACGATCAACGCCGCGCAGCCGATCACGAATGTGCTGGTTACCTACGATGGCGGGCTGGAGCGCGTCACCTTCGTCGGTCAGCAGACCGCACCGATCGACTTCACCATCAATGCCTACGGAACCGGCCTGGTGGCGCTCGGGAATGGATTCATTGAAGTCACCACGGCGAACGGCGATGTGATCGTGGATCGTCCGGTGGCCCATGCCGGCAACGGATCCGTCCGCTTGACCGCCAATGGCGCCGATGGCGATATCGTGATCAACGAATCGGTGGTGTCCCTGTCGAACTTCGTGCGCCTGCAGGCCCAGGACGATGTGGTCCAGAATGGCGTGGTCGCGTCCGGCAACAACGGATACCTGGTGGTGACCGCCGGAGACGACATCACCATGGGTTCCAGCGCCCTCGGATTCACCGGGAGCGGGAATATCCTCTACAGTGCCAACGACCAGGTCACGGTGAACAACCTCATCACCAGCAACGGCAACATCTCCGTCCTCGCCGGTGGCGATATCCTCCAGCGCTCCAATATCGTGTCGCTGGTCAACGGATCCATCGATGTCCAGTCCACCGGGGGTTCCATCACCATGCTGGATGGCACCATCGCCCTCGTCGGGCCGAACCGCGACATCCGTTATTCCGCGAACAACAACATTTTCCTGAGCAGCCTGATCTCGACCCAGGGCGATGTGTCCGTCCGGTCGGTGACCGGTTCGATCCTTGACGGTGGCAATGCCCTGCCCGACATCATCGGCCGCAACGTCATGCTCTCCGCCCCGAACGGCGGCATCGGCCAGCTCGGCGCCGGTGCCGATGCCCTCGAACTTGCCGCCACCAACATCGCGGCCCGCGCCGGTTCCGGCGGGATCAACCTCGCCATCGGCGGCGATGTCACCGTCGGCACCGTCGGCGCCGGGGTCAGTGTCAACCGCGTCGGAACCTCCGGCGGCACCACCCCGATCAACGACGGCAGCATCTCGGGCTACACCACCACCGGCGGCGGTTCCATCGTCCAGGTCGGCAACGGTACCGCCACCATCAACGCCCCGATCTCCGCGGGCGGCGCCGGCAACATCGCCCTCATCAATAGCTCGTCGAACACCGTTGAGGATATTGTCCTCAACAACACCGTCACCTCCGGCAGCGGCAACATCACCATCGCCGCCGATGGACGCCTGATCCAGAACGCCGCGGGCGATATCACCACCACCGGTGGCGACATCGTCGGCGTGGCCCTCGGTTCGAACATCCAGATGGCCAACGGAGCCGAAACCCGCAGCTTCGGGGCAGGGGATGTCCTGTACCTGGCCAGGACCAATGTCACGGTCGGTAGCATCGACTCCGGACTGGGAACCGCCGTGATCGTCGCCCAGAACGGCCAGATCATCGATGGTGGCGACACCCACAAGGATGTCCTCGGCGCGAATGCCATGCTGATCGCCCTCAACGGCGGGGTGGGGGCCCTGAACCCCATCGATACCCGGATCGGCACCTTGGCCGGCTATGTCCAGAACGGTCCATTCCGGATTGTCGAGGACGACGATCTCGTGATCGGCAGTGTCGGCCCGGTCACCATCAACCTGGTGGGCGTGGATGGCTTGGTAACCACCACCAACATTCCAGCCATTCCCGGCGTGATCGTTACCAACGGTGTCGGTAGCATCATCATCAGCACGGTGTTCGGAGATATCACCGTCAACGGTCCGGTGGTCAACTACGCCGATGGCAACATCAACCTGACGGCCGGCGGCCCTGGCAGCGACCTGATCGTTAATGGCGTGATCGTCGGTGCCGACGGCAATATCCTGCTGACCGCGGCGGATGACTACTTCCAGACCACCAATATCTTCAATACCGGCATCGGCTGGGTGGTGGTCAATGCCGCAGACTCGATCTTCATGACCAACGCCCTGACCTTCGCCAATGACGGCAACATCCTGTACAACGCCGCCGCCGGCAGCGCCACCATCTCGTCGCTGGTCAGCAGCAACGGCAACATCTCCGTGCTGGCCCAGCAGAACATCATCCAGGCCTCGAACATCGTCGCCTTCGGCGGCACCATCGATGTCGATTCGTCCCTTGGCAGCGTGACCATGATTGACGGTTCGCTGTCGTACGCCCCCGACAACAACATCCGCTACGAGGCCCTCGGTGATGTATCGCTCTCCAGCCTGATCACCACCCAGGGCAATGTCGCCGTGTTCTCGATCTTCGGCGACATCCTCGATTCCGGCAACGCCCTGCCCGAGATCATCGCCCCGAACGCCCAGCTGACCGCCCTGAACGGCGGCATCGGCACGATGGGCACCAACGGCAACCCGCTGGAACTCGTGCTGACCAACCTCGCCGCCCGCGCCGGCGGCGAAGGCATCAATGTGATCAACGTCGGCAACCTGGTCATCGGCGATGTTCCCGCCGTACCGGTCAACCGGGTCGCCCTGAATGGCTCCAGCGCCCCGATCGGCGGGGTATTCCGCAGCGGCCTCAGCACCCTGGACGATGGTTCGATCAGCCTGGTCAACCTCGGCACCCTGACCGTCAACCGCCTGGTTACCGCCGATGGCGAAGGCAATGTCTCGCTCGTGACCGCCACCGCGACCGTCGGCAGCCTGACCTTCAGCGATGTCGACATCATCCTGAACACCAACGTCACCTCGGGCTCCGGCAACATCGGCCTGATTTCCGGCACCGATATCCGCCAGAACCTCAATGGCAATGTGCTGACCGATGGCGGTGACATCGCCGCGATCGCCCTCTCCGGTGACATCATCCAGGTCGATGGCGTCCGCTCCGCAACCGAGGGCGGCACCGTCGCCTATGTCGCCGGAACCAACCTCTACCTCTCCAGCCTGCAGTCCGGCACCGGCACGGTGCTGACCGCCGCCCTTGCCGGCGACGTCATCGACCATGGCGACATCCTCTCCGATGTGATGGGCAACGGCTATTTCACCATCGCCCTGAACGGCAATGTCGGCAGCGTGACCAACCGGATCGATACCGATGTGAATATCCTGTCCGGTGCTGCCCTGAACGGCGGCTTGTTCATCCTCGAGGACGATGACCTGATCATCCAGGATGTCGGCACCATCACCGTCAATGTCGCCATCCCGAACGACCTGAATTTCCAGACCAACCTGCCCCCGCTGAACGTGCTCGTCTCGAGCAACGGCAGCCTGCTGGTCGACACCGTCCTCGGCGACATCACCGTCAATGGCATCGTCGGCTCGCTCAGCACCAACAACCTGCGGTTGAGCGCCAACGGCGGGGACAGCAGCCTGATCATCAACGAGACGGTGTATTCGGCCAGCGCGCCGATGACCCTGCTCGCCGCGGGTGATGTCATTATTAACACCACCGTGGTGAACCGCGGTGTCGGCTCCATCGATATCGAAGCCTTCAGCGGGTCGATCATCATGAGCGATGAAGGCCTCGTCGTGGCCGCCGAGGACGATATCCGCATGTTCGCCCGACAGGACGTCGTGCTCGGCAGCGTGATTGCCACCCAGTCGAGCGTCCACATCCAGGCCACCCTTGGATCGATCCTCAATGGCGGTGATAGCCTCCCCGACATCATCGCCCTCAACGCCCAGCTCGTTGCCACCAACGGCGGTATCGGCACCCTCGGCGTCGGCACCGATGATCCGCTAACCACCGGCATCGGCACCCTGGCCGCGCTCGCCTCGTCCGGCGGCATCAACATCCTCAACGGCGGCGATATCACCGTAGGCACGGTGGTCGATGTCGTGTCCACCCGCGTAAACGACGATGACACCCTGACCACCTTCAATGCCGGCCCGCTATCCGGTCTGGTCACCACCAACGAGGGCTCGATCGTGCTGATCGACCGTGGATCGGTCACCATCGATGACCGCATCGCCGCAGATGGCGCCGGCAACGTGCTGCTGATCACCCAGACCGGCGAAGTGTCCAGTTTGGTCTATGGCGGCAATGTCATCGTGAACGACACCATCACCTCCGGCTCCGGCCACATCTCGATCATCGCCGGCCAGAACTTCCAGCAAAACCTTGGTGGTGACATCTCCACCGATGGCGATATCGGTATCGTCACCCGCGAGGGCGATCTCGTCCAGGTGGACGGCGTCAAGGCGACCAGCGGCCTCGGCAACATGGTCTTCGTCTCCTCCTCGAACATGCTGATCAGCGCCGTGCACGCCCTGACCGGATCGGTCACCCTGACCACCGTGGATGGCACCATCTACGACAACGGCGACACCGATATCGACCTGATCGCCAACGAGGTCCAGCTCTTCTCCTTCAACGGCGGGGTGGGCACCGATACCAACGGCATCGACACCACCATCGCCCGGGTGGCCGGCCTGGCCGCCAATGGCAGCTTCAAGCTGACCGAGACCGACGACCTCGTTATTGGCCGCGTCGAGCCGATCCTGGTGAATGTGGTCAATCCCGACGCCAGCCTCTCCACCACGAGCTTCCCGGCCTTGGCCGGCATCATCGTGTCGAACGGCAACCTGCTGGTGGACACCCTTGACGGAACGATCACCGTCGATGCCGCCGTGCTGAACGGCGGTGACGGCAACATCCTGCTCAAGGCCGGCGGGGAAGGGCAGGACATCGAGATCAACGAGCTGGTCTATGCCCAGAACGGCAACATTTCGCTGATCGCCTCGAACGACATCCGCCAGAACAACAGCGTCATCAGCGCCGGCATCGGCTCGGTCGATGTACTGGCCGAAAACGGCTCCATTACGATGACCGGCTCCAACGTGGTCGGCTTCGCCGGCGACGGACCGGTACGCTATCAGGCCCGCGAGGACGTGACCATCACCTCGCTGATCTCGCCCAGCAACACCGTAAGTATCATCGCCGAAAACGGCTCGATCATCGACGGCGGCGACGACCTGCTCGACGTGCTCGCGCCCTCCCTCCGCATGGTCGCCGGCAATGGCGCGGGTTCCGACTCGAACGACCTCGACGTACTGATCGGCTTCATCTCCGCCCGCGCCGGAACCGGCGGCGTGCACGTGGTCAACCAGGGCATCACCGTCATCACCACCATCTCGAACGTCGTGGTTGATCGTGTCCTGCTCGACGGCACCACCACCCAGATCGTCGACCTCGCCCAGAGCGACCTCGTCACCACCAACGGCGGCAGCATCTCGCTGGAAACCGTCAATGGCGCGATCATCGTCTTCGACGGCGACAACCCGGACGACAATGTCGGCATCAGCGCCGATGGCGCCGGCTTCATCAACCTCAGTGCCAATGGCTCGAATTCCTACCTGCTGGTCGATGCCGACATCATCTCCGACCTCGGCGAGATCTGCCTGAAGGCCGACAGCTCGGTGATCATCAACACGAACACCAAGTTCATCGCGACCTCCGGCCCCGGCACCATCGCGATCTGGGCCGATAACGACCTCGATGGCGCGGGCGACATCCTCCAGCTCGGTGGCACCGTGAAGTCCCAGTTCGGGAATATCTACTATTATGGCGAAAACGTGCGTCTGCTGAAGCGCAGCCGCATCCAGTCGTTCGCCGGGTCGATCTCGATCAAGGCCGGCAACGACTTCACCATGAGCCGCCAGAGCCGCATCACCACCCAGTTCGGCAGCATCGCCCTCGAAGGCAACAACAACCTGACCATCAACGGCCAGATCAAGGGCGGCACCGTCGCCCTGACCGCTCGCCGCGGCAGCATCAAGGGTGGCGGCAAGGTGACCGCCGACGAGCTGAGCATGCGCGCCAACCGCAACATCGGCACCGAGCGCGACTCGTTCGACATCAACGCCGGCGTGCTCGCCCTCGAGACCAAGCGCGGCGACGTGTACCTGACCGAAGAGGACAGCGTGGTCATCGGTCCCGTCCCCGGCATCTACCTGCGCTTCGGCCTCCCGTTCTGCTGCGAGGGCATGCCGGTGGCCAATGCCCAGCCGCTCGACCAGATGACCGTGGCCGGCCGTCTCGAATTCAATGTCGGAGCGAACCTTGGTGGCAACGTGATCACCGTCGGCAACGACGCGATCATCGATGTCAATGGCTCGGTCAACGGCCTGAGGACCCTGCAAGCCGGCGGCAACATCCTGCTGACCGTGGGGGGCAATTATGTGGGCAACCAGATCATTGCCGGTGGCGATCTCAAGGCCACCATTGGCGGCGACCTCGAGTTCGACCTGATCTCGGCGGGCCGCGTGGACATCATCGCCCGCAACATCTACATGAGCCGCGTGATCGCCCGCAACTTCGCGAACTTCCGCGTCGGCCAGAACGTGTTCGATGACGAATCGTTGATCACCGCCCCCGATATCATCATGATCGCCGGTCGCGACATCGGCCCGAACGGCTCGATCAACATGAACGTCGGCCGCATCGACACCATCCAGGCCGGCGGCAACATGGACATCACCCAGCTCAAGCAGGGCGATACCTTCGTAAACCGGCTGCAGGCCGGCGGCAACATGCGGGTCAGTCTGCCCAACGGCGGCCTGGTCGATCGCAACGGTTCGGCACTGAACCTGATTTCCTCCAGCGCGACCATCAACGCCCGCTATATCGGCACCCTGTCCGACCCGATGGAAGTCAGCATCGTCCCCGGCAACCTGAAGGTGGACGGCGGTGGCTTGTCCGGCAACGACACGCCGGAAGGGTATGTCTGGATCCACCTCGAAGGCGAGATCGGCAAGGTCGGCGACCGCAAGATCGACTACATCGGCAACCTGAAGATCCCCGGCCTGATCATCTATAACAACGTGATCCTCGGCGGGAAGGACGAGATCCTCCGCCGGTTCAAGCGCGGCGATGCGTTCCTCGGGCAGGTGGCCCGCCTGACCGGGCCCGAGGGCATCCTCGGCAGCGAGCACTACTTCCTCGACATGAATCAGCCGGGCGTGGGCGGATGGAACATCCACCTCCACTACATCGTCCGCGAGATGGCCGACATCAGCGGTCTGCCCGAGACCAACCAGGCCCGTGCCGCCGCGAAGGATGACAAGGACGCTCCGGCCAAGGCCGCCGAGAAGGATGGCGTGCCCGCCATCCCGCTCGCTGCGGTGCGTTGAGCCCAATCGCGCGGCAACTCCGGTGGTCACGCTATCCGTGATGATCCTCTTCCGTCGGACAATGACGGAACGACAGGGACGTTGGCGGATCGGTTGGGCGGAACGTGCGTGTGTCTTCCTGCTGTAGCTCCGGCGTTATACACCGGAGGGGATGGGCCTCGCCGCGCGGTCGTTTCCGCGAGCGAGCCATCACCCGCGTTATTCGATGTCCAGCGCCGTTCGAGCCGCCACCGGAGCCATCGCGGCGAGCACTTCCAGCCGTTCGCTCAACACCGCCTTGCGCGTGGCGAGCGCCTCGTAGCGGGTCCGCTCCGCATCGCCTTCCAGCACCCGGCGGGGTTCCATGATGAAGTGCCGGCGCAGGCTGTCGAGGTTGCGCGGGTCGATGGCCCCGGTGATCGGGTGCTCCAGGCGCGGCGTGAGCGCGTACAGGGTCTGGCCGGCCAGCAGGTAATAGCCCTCGGGATCCAATCCGAATTCCGCCAGCAACTGTTCGTTGACCCGGTCGAGCTGCCGCGCCTGCCGTGTGATCAGGTCGGCGCGGGCCTTCGCCTCGTCAAACGGCGGCGTGCCGATCCATGACCGCACGGTCCGTGGCGGGAAGATGATCGGCACCTCCGTTGTCCCGCGCCGCAGCGGGGTGTAGGTGAACGGGGTGATCCAGGGGGCCGGGGCCAGCGAGCGTGGCTGCGCGGCGAGATCGGTCGCGGGATCGATCAGCCGCCGCGGGGCCCGCCCGTTGAGTACGCACCAGGCATCGGCATAGACCTGCGGCCGCGGCTGTCCGGCCCGTTCCTGATCCGCCGCCAGCCAGTGCGCCCCCTGCAGGATCATGTCCGGCCGCGTGGCCATCCGGACCGCCTGCCAACCGGTCATGAATTGTTCCGGCCGCACGCTGTCCGTCCGGCCCGTCGCCGGTTCCACCACCCGGTAGGTCACCCAGCCCTGCTTGCTGCGCAACTTCATCCGCCAGGAAAACCGGTGGCCTTCCTCGGTCCAGGCCACATCGCCCGGATACACCCAGTGGCGCAGCGGAAGCAGCAGTTGCACCGCTGCATAGGCCGCGAGTGCGACCAGCAGGGCGGGCCGTATCACGGTCCGTTCCGGTTTGGCCGGGGTGACGGGGGCGCGACCGCGCGAGACCAGCCGGGCGATCTGTTCCGGCGGGAAGAACAGGAAGGTCGAGGCGAGCATCATCCATGGGAAGATCCCGATATCGAACAATGTCGCGTTGGTCAGGTGGAAGAACACCGTCATCGCCACGGCCAGCCAGCGGGTTCGCCGCCATAGCAGCAACGGCACGACCAACAGGTCGTAGAGCAGTCCGCCGTAGGCGAAGAAGGTTGGGGCGAACTCATGGGTCAGCCACGGTCCGATCACCGGCAGGTCGGCCCGCCCGGCCAGCCAGGTCCGCACCGGCTCGCCGCGCAGCCAGTCGGGATTGATCTTCGCGAGGCCACCGTACACATAGACCACGGTCAGCTGGAAGCGGAGGATCCACAGGGTCCACGCGGGTACGGTGGTCGAGGCTGCGACGCGTCCGGCGAGGGCATCGAGTGAACCGCGGACATGGGCGGGCAGCAGGATGAGCAGGAAGCCGAGCAGGCAGATCAGGTAGTTGTGGTTCAGGTAGAGCGACTGGTCGGTCAGGAAGATCCACGTGAAGCCGGTGAAGAACAACGCCGCTGCGGCGCGGTACCGCCAACCGAGGGCGATCATCACCCCCGAAAGCCCCACCACGGCGAAGGGCAGGAACATCCAGTCGCCGGGCAATGGCCGCACCCAGCCGAAGCCGAAGTAGGTGAAGTGGCGGGCCGGCTCGATGAAGTGGTCGCGGATGAAGCCGTGCTGGACATGCCACAGCATGTCCAGGGCGATCAGCAAACCGAAGGCGACGCGGAAGACGACGAGGAATGTTGCGTCAACCGGTGCCCCGAGCCGTGCGATCCACCGGCCGCGCCACCCGGTTGTGCCGGCCGGATCAGGGCGCATTGATCCATCCGGAGTCGCCATCGGTGTAATGTTCCTTCTTCCAGATGGGCAGGCGGGCCTTGATATGGTCGATCACGTAGCGGCAGGCTTCGAACGCCTCCGCGCGGTGCCCGGTGGCCACCCCGAGCCAGATCGCGGTTTCGCCGGGGCGCACCAGGCCGATGCGGTGAACGCAGCGGATCCAGATCAGCGGATAGTGGCGCGACGCCTCCTGCACGATGCACTCGTATTCCGCATTGGCGAGGGCCGGGGTCGCCTCGTACTCGAGGTGGGTCACCTCGCGGCCCATGCTGAAGTTGCGCACGATGCCCTCGAACACGACCAGCGCGCCGGCGGTGTGGGCATGGTGCTCGGCGCGCAAGGCCCGGTCGTCGATCGGATCGGTGGACAAGCTCAGCATGGGTCAGCCTCCGGAGGATGGCGGCAGGAACAGGATGCGGTCATCGTGGGCGATCGCCGTGTCCCAGGCGACGATCCGGTCGTTCAGGGCCGGACGCAGCGCCTCGTGCGACCACGGAAGGTTGTAGCGGGCCGCGAGGTCGGCGTAGAGACCGGCGAGGTCGGCGGCGGTGGTCGGCATGGATTCCCGCGGTTTGCCGACGGTTTCGCGGACCATCGCGACGTATTCCAGGTGCACGGTTTTCATGGTGATCCAACGTCCGTCTTGCCGCCGGTTTTTCGGACCACCCGCAGTCCGGTGATCTCCATGTCGGTCGAGACCGCCTTGAGCATGTCGTAGATGGTGAGTGCGGCCACACTCGCCCCGGTCAGGGCCTCCATCTCGACACCCGTCTTGTAGAGGGCGCTGACCAGGCAACGCACCACGAACCGGCGGCCCGTGCGGGTGATGGTCACGGTGCAGCGGTCGATGGGCAGCGGGTGGCAGAACGGGATCAGCCGCGACGTCTCCTTCACCGCCTGGGTACCGGCGATGATCGCGGTTTGGAACACGGGACCTTTCGGCCCGTGCACCTCCCCGTCGCGGAACAACCGGGTCACCGCAGCCGGCACCAGCACCACCGCCTCCGCCTCGGCCGTGCGCCGGGTTACCGGTTTCTCTCCGATATCCACCATGGACGGCAGGTTGCCGGGACCGATGTGGGTCAGGCGACGTAATGGGGTTGGTGAAGGTTTGCGTGGCTGCATGGACCGGAGTATAGGAAATGCATGCGCAACGTCCAGCCCATGCATGCCCGGTCATGACCGTATCTTCATCCAGTCCTGGAGCAGCACCGCTGATCCGCCATCCCTTGCCCCTGCTGGGCGCGGTCACGGCACGGGTTTTGATCCTCGGCTCCATGCCCGGGGCGGCCTCGCTCGCCGCATGCGCCTACTACGCCCATCCACGCAATCATTTCTGGTCGATCATGGCCGCGCTCACCGGGGTGCCGCCCGGCGCACCCTACGCCGAACGCACGGCGGCGTTGTGTGCCGTTGGCGTGGCGGTGTGGGATGTGGTGGCGGCCTGCCGGCGGCGCGGCAGCCTCGATGCCGCGATCGAGGACGGCTCGGTGCGCCACCAGGATGTCGCCGGAGCGGTGCGTGCGATGCCGCACCTCCGCCTGATCGCCTTCAACGGACGCGAGGCCGAGCGCCAGTTCCAACGCGCGGGCCACACCGATGCCCCGGAGTGGCCGACCAACCTCGCCTTCGCCGTTTTGCCCTCCACCAGCCCGGCCATGGCCAGTCTTTCTCCCGCGCAAAAACAGCACTGCTGGCTCGACCAACTTCGCCCTTTTCTCGACGCCCACGAAAAACTGACCGGACCCTGATCCGAAATTTGCATGGTGTTGTAACATCAACACCATCAAGCTGATGCGGTCGCGCCATTAACGGAAATCCGCATGCAACGAGCTGGTTCTGTCGAGCAGCGTCCTTCTGCGCTCTTGCTTCCTTAAAACGTTTGATTACGCTCTCCGGCCAATTTGAGAGGCGTCCCTAACCCGGGCGAACATGCTATGCCGAAATGGATGGAAGCGGTGTTGTTTGCTGCGCATCTGGTTCCGACCTTGGTGCTGCTGGCCTTTGCGCTGAACCTGTATGTGCTGATGTTCTTCTGGTTTCTGAACCGCAAGCACCGGCACCGTCGCGTCGATGCGGTGAAGCGGGAATTCGAGGCGCGGTTTTCCATGGATGACCTGCCGCCGGTGGTCACGCAGATCCCGGTCTACAACGAGTACAATGTGGTGGAGCGGGTCATGCGCGCCGTCGCGGCGATGGAGTATCCAGCCGGCCGTCACAGCATCCAGGTCCTCGATGACTCCAACGACGAGTCCTGTGCGTTGATTGACCGGGTGGCCGGTGAACTGCGCGCCCAGGGCCATGATGTCCAGGTAGTGCGGCGGCCGACGCGCGAGGGTTACAAAGCCGGTGCGTTGAAGTACGGGATGACCCAGACCGCCGCCGATTTTTTTGCCATCTTCGATGCCGACTTCATCCCGCCGCGCGATTTCCTGTTGCAGACCATGCCGGCCATGGTCATCAACGACAAGACCGGGTTGGTACAGGCGCGCTGGGGGCACCTCAACCGCGAGCACTCACCGATCACCCATGCGGAGGCGCTCGGTCTCGACGGTCACTTCACCCTCGACCAGGGGGCCCGCTCCTACAGCGGACTGTTCATGAACTTCAACGGTACGGCCGGGGTATGGCGGCGCCAGGCGATTGATGCCGCCGGCGGCTGGCATGCCGACACGCTGACCGAGGACCTCGATCTCTCCTACCGCGCCCAGTTGGCCGGATGGAAATGCGAGTTCCTGTTCGACGTGGTCGTTCCGGCCGAGTTGCCGGAGAACATGAACGCCCTCAAGGCCCAGCAATTCCGCTGGGCCAAGGGGTCGATCCAGACCGCGATCAAACTCCTCCCCACCGTGTTCCGCTCGAACTTCTCGCTGATCGCCAAGATCCAGGCATTCTTCCAGATGTGCGGTTACCTCGTTCACCCGCTGATCCTCTGGGTCGTGTTGTTGTCTTTTCCTTACTCGATCTTCGTCACCCACTACCGCTACCCGACCAGCGGGCTGCTGCCATTCCTGTTCCTGCTCGGCACCCTCGCGCCGTACCTGATCTACGGCATCCCGCAGATCCTCCTGTACCGCCGCACCTGGTATAAAAACATCCTGTACCTGCCGATGATCACCATCTTCGGCGCGGGCATCGCGGTATCGAACACCCGGGCTGTGCTGGAGGCGGTCATGGGCAAGACCTCCGCTTTCATCCGCACCCCCAAGTCCGGCGACAAGCCGGTGAAGTACAAGGCGCGCATCTCCCGGATGACCGTGCTTGAAGCGCTGGCCGGGGCTTATTGCGTCGGGGCGATCCTGTACTACCTGGAAGTGGACAAGTTTGCCGCGGTTTCCTACATGGCGATTTGCGCCACCGGCTTCATCCTCGTCGCGGCCCTCTCGTTGTGGCACGTCATCGCCACCCTGCGCGAACAGTGGAACGAGGACCAGCCCGAGGCGACCTGACGCTCGGAATGGGTCCGAACCAGATGCATGATAGCGCTTCGCCGGCAGGCGAAGGCGTCGCAACCTGCCGTCATGCGCGTGCCGGATACCCCTTTTGGATTAACGTAAAACTGACACCAACGGCGTTTACAGGCAGGGCTGTGTATGGTAGCGTGTCCCTTTTGCTCGATTGGGAAAACGCTGCATGGATGCCACAAAGGATAACAACACGGTTCGCCTGATCAGCCTGGATTTCGACGGCACCATCCTGGTGTACGACGATCCAGCCGGCGTGTTCCATCCCGAGGTCATCCAAACCTTGAACGGGCTGGAGGCAAGGGGCATCCGGTGGTGCGCCAACAGCGGACGCGACATGAAGGATCAGCTCGGCGTCTTGGAGCGTTCACGTGCCCGCGGGCTGACCTACCTGCCGGACGCCCTGATCTGCAGCGAAAGCCTCGTTTTCATCCGGGAGGGTGATGCGTATGTACCGCTGGAGCCCTGGAACGCGAAGGCCCACGATGATCTCCGGAACTGCCATGCCCGGGTTCAGGAGAAACTCGACGACAAGCTGGAGCATATCCAGAAGACCTACCAATCGATCAGCACGATGATTGGCGACCTGTTCACCGCGTTTTTCGTTCACGATCGTGACGCCCAGCCCTTGCGCCTGTTCCGTGACCTGGAAACCTATCTGGCCGGGTTGGAGG
>ERZ761607.888-NODE-888-length-42580-cov-7.531640_pt1 | contig 42580 bp, 37 predicted proteins | sample MGYA00511164_ERZ761607 | MGnify/ENA primary metagenome ERZ761607 (study PRJEB28899, sample SAMN02445080) | bioreactor sludge metagenome | biome: EBPR sludge | place: Australia: Brisbane, Thorneside Wastewater Treatment Plant | collected 2011-06-22 ...
GAACTGGAAGCTTTGATGGCCGGCGAACTGTTTTTTCTAGCGGGATTGCTCGGTGTGGAAATGTTCAATCTTTTCAAGAACAATCCCGCTGCCGGCCGCCGCATCGAGTTTCGGGCGGGCTCCAAGCTGACCAAGGCAGTGGAAGCGACCGTTTCATTCGAGAGCGTCCACCAGAAAGTCCACGAGGAGTTCAATGACCTCATCAAGCAGCAATTCTTCGTGCGATTCGTTGACCCCAGTCGGCTGGAGGCGACCAAAATAGGAAAGGGGAAATTCGGTAGAACATTGCTATTCAACCCTAACGGAATCAAAACGAGCGTCGATATAGCGATCCCTCCCACCAACATTCCTCTACAAGCCGTTATTGGCGGAAGCTTTCAAGGGGGTCAAGTGGCCCTGAAGGAGTTCAGCGCGGACAGCGCGAAGAAAACTTACAAGGCCACGCTGGAATACACGCTCATCGACCATTTCGGGGTGGACAATAGCGACGTCCTGCCCCCGCCGCCCCACGGCTCCCCGGGACAGATCGCCTTTTGGCTCTTGCAGCACCGGCATCATCCCGGACATTATCCTTATCTCACGACGGTCATCATTGAGCGCGAGGTGTCGGGGGGTCCATTTATCGTAGGCTAATTGACTTACCTGCGGGTCCTTGACCGCCCCCTTCGCTATCCTGGATAGTCCCCCTTCGCCTTAAAGCTGTCCTCCATCCCTGCTTTTACCAGCCTGGAATCCACCTGCTTCGCCACGGCGCGACGAACGACCGATCAATGGTAAGCTGATTGCCCGGCCGGCGGACGCCGGTGCTTCCGTGGAGGCTACCATGCCGATCGACTACGACATGCCGCTCTGGCGGCCGCCTTCCGAAGCCAACAGCTTCATTTTGCAAGCAACCCTGGGTTGCAGCTTCAACCGGTGCAGCTTCTGTTCGATGTACCGGGTCAAGGAGTTCGCCGTTCGGCCACTGGAGCAAGTTCGGGTCGAAATTCAAACGATGGCGCGAGCGTATCCTGGCGTGCGGCGGGTGTTTCTGGCCGACGGCGACGCGCTGGCCGCGCCGACCGAGCACCTCTCGGAAATCCTGCAAGCCCTGTCCGCCGCATTTCCCCGGCTGGAGCGCGTTTCCAGCTATGCCCTGCCCGCCAACCTGCTCAAGAAATCGGTGGACGAGTTGCGACAACTGCGGGAAGGAGGCTTGACACTGCTGTATTACGGCATCGAAACCGGGTCGGCCGATTTGCTCAAGCGGATCACCAAGGGGGCGACGCCGGACGCGATGGCGACCGGACTCGGCAAAGCCAAGGAGGCGGGATTAATAATCTCCGCGACGGTGATCCTCGGACTCGGTGGCCAAGCGTATTGGCGGGAACACATCGACGCCACCGCCGAACTGGTCAACCGGGTCGAACTGGATTACCTGTCCACCCTGCAACTGATGATCGATCCCTCGATCCGCGAGGAATTTCACCGCAAGTTCCGCGAACCGTTCCGGGAACAGGACGATTATGCGCTGCTGGCGGAACAGACCCGGTTGCTCGAACGGTTGAACCCACCGAAGCCCCTGGTGTTCCGCTCCAACCACGCCTCCAACGCCCTGGCGTTGGCCGGAACCCTGCCTCAGGATCGCGAGCGACTGCTGGCGCAACTGCGCCGGGCGTTGGCCGGCGCGGCGCGGCTGCGGCCCGAGTGGTTGCGCGGATATTGAGGGCAGAACTTGCGCCATTGCTTACAAATTAAGTTATTTTGTTGATCTTAAAGGATAAAATTGGAAAGTTTGGCGGTTGTTGGAGGATGTTCGCGGGGCGTTTTTTTGCGGGTTCGTTTGAGGATGCCCAATCACCAAACCCACCGTCACCGGCAAGGTCAACAGCCGGGCGCGCAACCCTAAGCCCATAGCGCGATTGCCCTGCCTGGGGCCACTCGCCGCCTGAAAAGTTTTCGAATTGTTGTTAAAATGAACAGCCATGAAACTGAATTTCACCAAGATGCACGGACTCGGCAACGATTTCGTGGTGATCGACGGCATCAACCAGACCGTGGCGCTGGATTCGGCCCGAATTCGCCGGCTGGCCGACCGCCATTTCGGCATTGGCTGCGACCAGGTACTGCTGGTGGAGGCGCCCGACCGGCCGGAGGCCGATTTTCGCTACCGCATCTTCAACGCCGACGGCGGCGAGGTGGAGCAGTGCGGCAACGGCGCCCGCTGCTTCGCCCGTTTCGTCCGCGACCATCACCTGACCGACAAGGACGATCTGCGCGTGATGACCGCCGCGGGTCCGCTACGGTTGCGACTCCTGCCGGAAGGGCAGGTGGCGGTGGACATGGGCCAGCCCCGGCTTGAGCCCGCCGCCGCGCCCTTCTTCGCCACCGAGCGCGCCGCCCGCTATCCCATCGCCGCCGATGGCGTCGAGTTGGAGATCGGTGTCGTCTCGATGGGCAATCCCCACGCGGTGCTGAGGGTGGACAACGTGGACCACGCGCCAGTCGCCCATCTGGGGCCGCTGCTGGAGCGGCACGGCCGGTTTCCCCAGCGTACCAACGTCGGTTTCATGCAGATCGTCGCGCCGGATCATGTCCGGCTGCGGGTGTTCGAGCGGGGAACCGGCGAGACCCTGGCCTGCGGCAGCGGCGCCTGCGCGGCGGTGGTGGTCGGCCGGCTGTGGGGACTGCTATGGCCGAACGTCCAGGTCGAATTGCCGGGCGGCGAGCTGAGCGTTCACTGGGCCGGCGAGGGGGAGTCGGTGACCCTGACCGGGCCGGCGACGACGGTGTTCGAAGGGTGGATCGAACTATGAGCGAAGAAGGCGAAACGTCCGATCCCGATCCGGTGGTGGCGGATTACCTGCGCGACCATCCGGATTTCTTCGTTCGTCACCCCGAGTTGGCGGAGAGCCTGCGCGTTCCACATCCCTGTCGGCCGGCGGTGTCGCTGCTGGAGTATCAAAACCGCCTGTTGCGGGAGCATTGTCAGCGGTTGCGCGACAAGTTGGTGGATCTGGTCGCCATCGCCCGCGACAACGACCGGCTGGCGGAACGGGTGCAACGGCTGGCGTTGGGTTTGCTGGACGCGCGGGGTGGGCTGGACGAACTTCTGCATGGAATCAAGGCGATCCTGCGCGATGAGTTCAAGGCCGACTGTATCGCCCTGTGCCTGGCGATGCCGCCCACCCTCGGGTTGAGCGCGGTGGAGGAGTTTCTGCGGCCGGATGTGGTCAGTCTGTTCGACGAGGTGTTTCGCGCCGGTCGACCACAATGTGGCCGCTTGAGCGCCGAACAGGCCATCGCCCTGTTCGGCGATGGCGCCTGTCTGGCCGTGTCGGCGGCGCTGACGCCGTTGGGTAGCAGCGAGTGGCGCGGGTTGCTGGCGGTGGGCAGCGGCGATCCCCAGCGGTTTCATCCGGGCATGGGCACGCTGTTCTTGGAGCGGATCGGCGAGTTGATCACCCAAACGCTGCAAGCCCGGCTGGTGACCGGCGGGTGGCGGCGACTGTCCGATCCTCCCTCGGCGCGCGGGCGTTGAATCAATAACCCAGCCATTCGTCCAGTCGGGCAAGGGCCTCGTTCATGCCCAGCCCGGCCGGGGTCGAGAATAGTTGCGCGCTGGCGCCCGGATAGTCGGTTTCCAGCATCTTCCACACCTGTTGCAACGCCGCCCGCGCCGCGCCGCGCCCGAGCTTGTCGGCCTTGGTCAGCAGCACATGGGCGGGAAGCGAGCGGTGAGCGCAGCCATCCAGCAACTGACGGTCCAGCGCGGTGAGCGGATGGCGGATATCCATCAGCAGCATCAGGCCACGCAGGGCGCGGCGCTCGCGCAGGTAACGCCCCAGTAGCGCCTGCCAATGCCGGCGGATCGCGTCCGGCACCTGGGCATAGCCGTAGCCGGGCAGATCCACCAAATAGCGTCCCGGTTCCACCTGGAAGAAATTGAGTAACTGGGTTCGACCGGGCGTTTTGCTGACTCGGGCCAGTTGCCGCTGGCCGGCCAGTGCGTTGAGGGCGCTGGATTTGCCGGCGTTGGAGCGGCCGGCGAAAGCGACTTCCCGGCCGGTATCGGGCGGCAATTGCGCCAGCGAGTTGACGCTGTTGAAAAAACAGGTGGCCCGGTAACGAAGGGCGGCCGTGGTGACCACGGGGATTGGGGTAGGGTTATTAGGGTTTTTCATTGAACTTAAAGGCCAAAACTGATATATAAAACCGCCGCTTTCACGCAGTGGAGCCAACCACAACAAGCATGGGTTCCACCGTGACCAAGCGCGGCTCGTCCGTCGGTTCGCGCTATTTCTCGATTCGCGCCGGCGGCAGGTCGCCTGAACCGAATATCGTCAATCGTACAGGAGCCTTCCAAAAATGAAAAAACTCGTTGTGATCGCCGCGACGTGCGCATTGCTCGGTTCCGCGACCGCCGCACTGGCCGCTGGCGACCCCACCGCCGGCAAAACCAAGTCCGTCACCTGCGCGGCTTGCCACAGCGCGGACGGCAACAGCGCCGTGGCCCAATATCCCAAGCTGGCGGGGCAAAGCGCCGATTATCTGCTCAAGCAGCTTCAGGAATACAAGAGCGGCGCCCGCGTCAACCCGATCATGGCTGGCATGGTCGCGCCGCTGAGTCCACAGGACATGGAGGACCTGGCCGCCTTTTACGCCTCGCAACAGATCGCGCGCGGCGCGGCCGACCAGGCCCTGGCTCCGGTGGGTGAGGCCGTCTTCCGCGGCGGCAACCTGACCAGCGGCGTCTCGGCTTGCGCGGCTTGCCACGGCGCCACCGGGGCCGGCAATCCGGCCGCCAAGTTCCCGGCGATAGCTGGCCAGCACGCGGAGTACGTCGAGGCCCAGTTGAAGGCCTTCCGCGCCATGGAACGCGCCAACGACGCCGGCCAGATGATGCGCGCCATCGCCGCCAAAATGACCGACCCGGAGATCAAGGCGGTGGCATCCTACGTTCAGGGCTTGCAATAAGAACCCGGTCGAACCGGACTGAATGCCCCTGACGGGGCCCTGGGGGTGGCCGATCGGGCCACCCTTTTTTGTGCCCGGCGCGCCTCCGGGCAGTGAACGGATTCCAACGAGCCGAGTCATAAAGACCGTTTGCCCCTTCGCCACCGGTCTCCCAGCCATCCCCGACCCACTGTTCCCCGACCTACTGTCGTGAGTGACGCCGCCACCGCGCGCAAACCCTCCCAACGCCGTACCTTGGGCTGGGTGTTGCTGGAATTTCTCGGTTCGATGAACCTGGCCATCACCTTGCTGGTGGTGGTGGCCATCGCCTCGATCATCGGTACGGTACTGCAGCAGAACCAACCCTATCCAGACTATGTGCTCAAGTTCGGGCCGTTCTGGTTCGAGGCGTTCGACCGCCTGGGCCTGTACGATGTGTATGGCGCCCTGTGGTTCATCGCCATCCTGGGATTCCTCGTTCTCTCCACCGGCGTTTGTCTGTATCGCCAGATTCCCGGCATGGTGCGGGAGATGGTCCGGTTTCGCACCCAGGTTCGGTTGGAATCGCTGCGCGGGTTTCACCAGCGCGCCGAGTGGCGGTTGCCGGAGCGAGTTCCCCCCGGTGTGCTCGCGGAAGTCACCAGCGTGTTTCGCGTTCGTGGTTACCGCTGGCGGATCCAGGACCATGGTGACCATCAGGTAGCTGCGGCGATGAAGGGCGGCTACCAACGGCTGGGATATTTGTTTACCCACGCGGCGGTGGTGGTGATCGGAATCGGCGGTCTGCTGGATGGCAACCTGTGGCTGAAATTGAAGGAATGGCGCGGCGAGATCGCGGTCGAGACACGGGACCTGGCCGCCCGCGACGTACCACCGCTCAGTCGGCTGGCGCCCGGCGCGACGCCGTCGTTTCGCGGCAATATCATGTTGCCCGAGGGCAGCGCCGCCAGTTTCGTCTTCTTGCGGTTGCGCGATGGATTTCTGATCCAGGAACTCCCATTCGCCATCGAGCTCAAGGAGTTCCAGGTCGAGTACCACGCCACCGGCCAGCCCAAATCCTTCATCAGCCAGGTGCGCATCCACGATCGGGAACATCTGGGCGACCGGCCACTGGACGCGACCATTCGGGTCAATCATCCGCTGATCTATCGCGATTACGCCATCTATCAATCCGATTTCGGCGACGGTGGTTCCAAGCTGGAGTTGCGGCTTTGGCCGCTGACCAGCGACCGACTGGAGCCACTTGATGTCCGGGGCGAGGTAGGCGGCGCGCTCAAGGTGGCGGGACCCGCCGGACCGCTCGGTTTGGAGCTGGCCGAGTTTCGGCTGTTCAATCTGTTGCCGGAACCTGGCGCCAAGTCTGGCGACCGCAAGTTCCGCAATTTCGGCCCCAGCGTCGGGTTCAAGGTGCGCGACGCCGCCGGCGAGGCGCGCGAATACCTGAACTACATGGCGCCGGTTCAATTGGAGGGCCGTTGGTTTTTCGTCAGCGGCGTCCGCGCCCGGCCGGGCGCGGAGTTCGCCTATCTGCACATCCCGGCCGATCTGAACAATAGCCCCGAACGCTTTTTGCGCTTCAACGCCCGACTGCGCGACGAGGGGGGATTGCGCGCACTGCTGGCGCGTACGCCGACTTCAACCGAGAATCCCGATTTCCAGCGCGATCTCAATCAGGTGCGCCTGAACCTGGTCGAGCTGTTCATCCAGGGTGGTTTCGCGGCGGTGACGGAGCGCGCCCGCGCGGTGGTGCCCGCCGACCGGCTTCAGGAGGCGACGAAGCTGTATCTGGAGATTCTGCGCGATACCCTGGCGGAAGTGTTCATCGAGGTGTTGCGGGCGGAGGGGGTCAATCTGGAACAGGGAGTGGGCGAGCGCGAGGATGCGTTTTTCAACGACGCCTTGTCGGCCCTGGCCACGCTACCCGTCTACGGTTCGCCGCTTTATCCGCAACTGACCGGATTCCAGCAAGTGGAAGCCTCCGGCTTGCAGGTAGCGCGCAGCGGCGCGACTGGCGTGGTCTACACCGGCTTTGCGTTTCTGAGCATCGGCGTTTTCCTCCTGTTTTATACTTCGCACCGCCGGTTGTGGGCCTGGATCGCGGCCGAGGAGGGCGGCTCGCGCTTGATCCTGGCCGGGGCGGGCAACCGTCGCCAGGCGGAATTCGCCCGCGAGTTCGCCGGGCTGGAAGCGGTCCTGGCGCGGCGACTGGGAACTCCGGAGCCGCGCGCCGACAATTGAATTTTCCTGGTCAACAATGCGTTGAGAGAGGCCAATCGGTCATGGCGGTAACGCGCGAAGCGATGCTTGAGCACTGGGAACAGCCGGCTTTTTGGCGACGGCTGACGGTTTGGGACGCGCTCTGGGCGCTGCTGGTCATCGGAGGAACCGGCTATGCCTGGTGGTTTTACCAGACCCAGATGGACGGCTACGAGGTCGCCATCCTGTTCGGTAGCGCCTTGGCGCTGATCGCCTGGGGGCTGTACTGGAAGCCGGCGCGGCTGTTCGCCCTGGCGGTGGCGCTGCTGACGCTGCTGGCGCTGTGGCGGTATGGAACCGACTACGAGGCGCGCAAGAGCGTTTTCCTGCTCAAGTATTTCCTGGAAAGCCAGGCCGCGTTCATGTGGATGAGCGCGTTGTACGTCCTGGCGACCGTCGTCTATTTCGCCGCCCTGTTCAGCCGCTCCACGTTCGTCGGCCAGACCGCGACCGCCTTGACCTGGAGCGCGACCGTGCTGGGGATGACTGGTCTGCTGACGCGCTGGCGCGAGTCCTATCTGTTGGGCGCCGACATCGGCCACATTCCGGTCAGCAATCTTTATGAAGTGTTCATCCTGTTCGCGTTGATCACCGCGCTGTTGTACCTGTTTTACGAGGACCGGCATCGCACCCGCGCCATGGGCGGCTTCGCCCTGCTGGCGATCAGCGGAGCGGTCGCTTTTCTGTTGTGGTACACCTTCGACCGCGAGGCCCACCACATCCAGCCGCTGATTCCGGCCCTGCAAAGCTATTGGATGAAGATTCACGTGCCGGCCAACTTCATTGGTTACGGCGCTTTCGCCCTGGCGGCGATGCTGGGGGTGGCGTATCTGTTGCGCCAGCGCGCCGAGATCCGCCGCCCCGATGGCGTCCTGGCCACGGTATTACCGGCGAGGGAACTGCTGGACGATGTGATGTACAAAGCCATCGCCCTGGGTTTCGCCGCCTTCACCATCGCGACGATCCTTGGCGCGCTGTGGGCGGCGGAAGCGTGGGGCGGCTACTGGTCCTGGGATCCCAAGGAAACCTGGGCGTTGATCGTCTGGCTGAACTACGCCGCCTGGCTGCACCTGCGCCTGACCAAGGGCTGGCGCGGCGCGCCGATGGCGTGGTGGGCGATCATCGGCCTGTTCGTCACCCTGTTCGCCTTTTTGGGCGTGAACATGTTCCTGTCCGGGCTACACTCCTACGGTACGCTCTAGGCCGATCCGCCGCGCCCGGTTTTCACCACCCGAACCCGAGGATTCCATTGCCATGTCGCATTCGCTCCGTTGCTTGCTGCTGGTGCTGCTGGCCTGCGCCTTGTCGCCGGTCGTCGCCCGCGCCGCTGATCCACCCGCGCCGCCCGCGTTCGAAGAGGGCAGGGATTACGTGCGCCTGCCGACGCCGATGCCACCCACCACACCCGACAGGATCGAGGTGATCGAGTTTTTCTCGTACACCTGCCCGCACTGTTACGATCTGGACCCGACCGTGCAAGCTTGGCTCAAACGCAAGCCGGAGAATGTGACGTTCACGCGGATCGCGGTCGCCTTCGGCGCGAGCTGGGAGCCTAGCGCCCGCGCCTACTACGCCGCCGAGGCGCTGGGGGTGGCGGACAAGATGCACCAGCCCCTGTTCGACGCCATCCACCGGGACAAGCGCAAGCTGGGCGGCGAGGACGAACTGGCGGCGTTTTTCGCCGAGCATGGGGTGAATCAGGATGTTTTCCGCAAGGCCTACCAGTCGTTCCAGACCGAGACCCAGTTGCGGCGCGGCAACCAACTGGCCCAACGCCATGGAGTGCGCGGCGTACCGGCGGTGATCGTCGGCGGCCAGTACGACATCCGCTCGCCCCGAATTTTTGAAGTGGTGGATTTTCTGGTCGCCCGACTTGCAGCGCCGCAGGGTTGAAGGCGGAGTCGGAATGACCGGTCCCGCCCAGCCGGGGCGCCTGCGGCTGCTGAGCTACAACATTCAGAGCGGGCTGACCACGCGCAAGTATTCCCAATATCTCACCCGAAGTTGGAAGCATCTGGTGCCGGTGCCGTCGCGGATGGCCAATCTCGACGGCATCGCCCGCGTTCTGGCCGATTACGACCTGGTCGGCTTGCAGGAGGTGGACGCCGGCAGCCTGCGCAGCGGTTTCGTCAACCAGGTGAAGTACCTGGCCGATCAGGCCGGTTTCGCTCATGTGTTCGATCAATCCAATCGCAAGATCGGAATGATTTCCCAGCATGGCAACGCGGTGCTGAGCCGGATTCGGCCGGATGCCACCGCCGAACACAAGCTGCCGGGCTTGCCGGGCCGTGGCGTGTTGGAGATCCAGTTCGGTTCCGGGTCGGACGCGCTGTACGTGTTGATCCTGCACATGGCGCTGGGCCGGCGCGGTCGGTTGCGACAGATTGGTTTTCTGGCGGAGCGGGTGTGCGATTACCGCCACGTCATTCTGATGGGCGACTTCAACTGCGATTTGGACAGCCCGGAAATGGCGGTGTTGCTGGAGACGGTTCGGTTGCGCGAGCCGGCGCCGGGCTTGCGCACCTTTCCCAGTTGGCAGCCGAGCCGCCAGTTGGATCACATCCTGGTGTCGTCGTCCATCGTGGTCGAACGGGTCGAGGTGCTGGACTGCGTCTTTTCGGACCACCTGCCGATCGCCATGGCGGTGCGATTGCCGGAGTCGGTGCAACTGGCGTGGGTGTCACCCACGGTCGCGGTTCCGGCGCTGTGATTGCGCGACCGCCGCCGACCAGACCGGTACGGCCGCGGCCCGAGCGATTGCGCGGATATTGGGAAGGGTTTTTTCCGAAGTCCCTGGCGGGCCAATTCGCTGATTAAAGAAAGCCCCCTCGCCCTTCTCTCGTTCGCGGACGAGGGGTATGGGGTCTTACGGCTTTTGAATCAAGCAGCCAACCGAACGTTGCTCTGACGGACGGCTGCCACGATCTGGTCCTCCAGTTCGATCCGCGTCGCCAACTGCTCGCCAAGCTGCGATAAATCCTCCTTCAGCGCCGCCAGTTCCGTTTGGGACGCGGGGCCATCGTAGCGGTCGTGGAACGTCAGCGCCACCTGAGTGGTGCGGGCGATGCGAGCGTAGAGCTGCCGCGCCAGATCGCGGGCGCGTCCATAGGGTGAATCCGCCGGCTGCTCCTCCAAGGCATGGAACACCCCGAACGGTCCCAGCGCCAGATAATCCATCAACGCCTGTTGGAATCGGTGCAGGAGGTGTTGCCGCACCGGGTCAAGCCGGGCAAGCGACTTGAGGGCGGCAAGCTTTTGATACAGAACCAGACTTTCCTGACGGGCAGTCAACAACTTGGTCACCAGGTCTGGCAGCGCCTTGCTGTGAACCGGGTCGACAATGGTCGTGGCGTTCATTGGACATCCTCCAGTGGCTCGCTTCATGTCGTTGTTTTATGGTCGCGATGGTTTATGCACAAAGCAACTTATCCTAAGCCACTTGGACACCGGTTTCCAACCCTCAGTTTGAATGTGACTTCAATGATGCGTTTTTTACGACTTCCGGCAACCCAGCCGACCGAGAGGCTGCAAAAAATAACATATTGATTTTTATTGTTTATATCTTTCGCATGATGCCTGGGTTTTCAACATAACCGTTCCGGTGGTTGAAGCACGGTCGGAATCGTTCAAAACACGCTTTCCATGCTGGCCCACTTCGCCGCCGGATCGGCGCCGATGCCGGCGATCTTGTGCTCCAGATCGGCCCACATCGCCTCGTCGACCAACTCGTAGCCATGGCCCCAGAACAGAAACACGCCATCCACGGCCTTGGCGCGCTCGTAGCGACTCCAAAAGGCGGGATCGGTAAAGTGGCAACTCACGCCCAGTTCCAGTGGATCGGCGGGCGGAAACAGCGGCTCGGCATAGGCCACGGTGCGAGCGTAAACATGCCCGGCGGCCCGAATCGCCGCCTTCACCGCCGGGTTGAACCCGCCGAAGGGATAACAGAAGCCACGCACCGGCTGTTGAAACCAGTCCTGTAACCGGCGGCGGCTCTCTCGAATTTCCCAATCCAGCGCCTCCGGCGACAAATCGGGCAGGTTGGGATGCGTCAGGGAATGGCTGGCGATCTCGAAACCGGCGTAAACCTCCACCAGTTCATCCCGACCGAGGCGCCAAACGTCCTTGTCGCCATACCGCCAACCGAACGAGCGCCCCAACTGGTGCAAGCCCGGATTCAGATTGAACGTCGCCCTGGCCCCATGCCGGCGCAGCAACTCGGTCAGCCGGACATCGTCCACGACTCCATCATCCCAACTTTGGAGGATTTTCATCTATGTCTTCTTGTCACTTGCCGGGCTGGGGGCGATCAGTTCAAACGCAACCGGTCGATGCCCCTGCTGGATTCGATAGGTGGTGAAATCGTTGCGGTCGAGGGTGAACACCTTGCGGAGTTTGAGGGTTTCGGCCAGGACCACCAGACTGGCATCGGCCAAGTCCATCGGATGGTCGGCGTAACGAACCATCAAGGTAAAAGCACGCTTCAATCCCGCCGCATCCAGATAGCGCACTCCCAGCCCGCCGCCGCCGATGAAGTCCATCAACCGCTGGGAACCGACGCTACCGGGATTGAGAAGATGGAAAGCTTCGGTGAGCACCGGGATCGTCGTGCATAAAGGCTCTTCGATCACCATCAGTCGTTCGACACACCGGTCGTGGTCGCCATCGGCGGGATCGAACAGCGCCACCAGCGGCCCGGTATCCACCAGAATCATCGGGAGTGCTTTCGGCGGATGACTTTGGCGAGCGCCGACTTGGCGTCCCGGGCTGGCGCAACGGCATACCCCCCGGCGCCTAGATCCAACTGACGGAAGATCTCGTAGGGTTTGCGGGGCGCTTGCTCCAGCACCTCGGTTTCATAGGCGCTCAGGCCGTGTTTCAACACCTCCGAGATGGAAAGACCGGTCATGACTCTAATCCGGTCCAACGTTCGTTCCGCCTCGTCATCCAGCCGGACGGTTCTCGTCCCCATGAGCCGCGCTCCTCAATCACCGTGAAATACGGATCGTAATACAGGATAAGGAGATCGACAATGGAAAGCAACGCCAGACCCGCGGACCTCGGTCGGTCGTCCGCCGGGTCCGGTGGGAACCGTATGCGCTACTCCTCCCGCCGCCGCAAATCCAGCGTGCATGGAAAGTTCGGATTGGCCTGCTCGACCGGCGCGGTCATCGGCCCCGGCGTATGGCCATGGGGCCAGAACCGGGCGAAGCGCCGCGCCTCGGCCTCGTTGGCGTTGACCGGGAAGGTGTCGGGATTACGCCCGCCCGGATGCTGGACATGATACGTGCAGCCGCCGATGGAGCGCTGGTTCCAGGTATCCACGAGGTCGAACACCAGCGGCGCATGCACCGGAATGGTCGGATGCAACGCCGAGGGCGGCTGCCAGGCGCGATAACGAACCCCGGCGACGAATTCGCCCGGCGCGTCGGTCGGCCGCAGCGGCACCCGCCGACCGTTACAGGCCACCACATGCCGCTCGCCGACCATCCCCCGCACCTTGACCTGAAGCCGCTCCACCGAGGAATCGACGTAACGGGCCGTGCCCCCCAGGACTTGCTCCTCGCCCAGCACATGCCACGGCTCCAGCGCCTGGCGCAGTTCCAGTTCGACATCGCGCTGGACGATGGTCCCGTAGTGCGGAAACCGGAACTCGAAGAACGGCAGGAACCAGTCGTCCTCGAACGGCAAACCGGTCGTCCTCAGTTCGTCGGTCACGTCCTGGAAATCCCGCCACACGTAATGCGGCAGCATGAACTGGTCGTGAATCCGCGTGCCCCAACGCACCAGTTGCCGATTCGGGTAGGGCTGATCCCAGAACCGCGCCACCAACCCGCGCAGTAATAGCATCTGCATCAGGCTCATCCGGGCGTGCGGCGGCATCTCGAACGCGCGCATTTCCACCAGGCCCAGCCGACCCGTGGCGGAATCCGGCGAATACAGCTTGTCGATGCAAAACTCGGCGCGGTGGGTGTTGCCGGTCAAATCCACCAGCAGATTGCGCAGCAACCGGTCCACCAGCCACGGTTGCGGCGCCTCGCCGGGCGGCATCCGCTGGAAAGCGATTTCCAGTTCGTACAGGCTGTCGTTGCGGGCCTCGTCCACCCGCGGCGCCTGGCTGGTCGGGCCGATGAACAGGCCCGAGAACAAGGTGGACAGGCTGGGATGGTGCTGCCAGTAGGTCACCAGACTGCGCAGCAATTCGGGCCGGCGCAGGAACGGGCTGTCGGCGGGCGTCGGTCCGCCGAGCGTCACGTGATTGCCGCCGCCGGTGCCGGTGTGGCGGCCGTCCAGCATGAACTTTTCCGTTCCCAACCGCGCCTGGCGCGCATCCTCGTACAATCCCTCAACGTTCCGTTGCAATTCCCCCCAGTCCCCGGCGGGATGAATGTTGACCTCGATCACGCCGGGGTCGGGGGTGACGGCGAACTTGCGCACCCGCCAGTCCGGCGGCGGGGCGTAACCCTCGACCAGCACCGGCATTCGCAACTCGGCGGCGGTCTGCTCGACGCAGGCCAGCAGGTCGAGATAGTGTTCCAACTGGCTCAACGGCGGCATGAACACATACAAATGACCCTCGCGCGGCTCCACGCACAGCGCGGTATGGATCACCGAACCCTGATCCAGCGCCGGTTGCTCGCGAAAATCGCCGCGTGCCATTCCCCCCTCGCCTTGAAGGAAAGCACTGTAGCGGCGCATGACCTCGCCGTGTGTGTCGCCCAGGGCGGCGCGAAACTCGAACAGCGACTGGGGATGCGGAATTTCCCGGTCGGTCTCCCCGACCCAGGGCAACGCCGCCAGCGGGAGGCGATAGCCCATCGGCGAATCGCCCGGAATCAGGTACAGATGCTCGCGACGCAACACCCACGGCCCGCTGATCCAGCCCCCGTCGGCGGAATGATTCCACCGCAACGGCAGAGCATAGCCGGTGAGGTCGTGTAAACCCCGCTCCAGCAACATGGCCAGCCGCCGCCGCTCCTCGTCGTCCTTGAGATCGAACTTCAGTGGATCGACGTTGACCGGCAGGGTGCGTTCCTTCCACAGGTAGTAATAGACATCCTCGTAACCGGGAATGAGGCGGTCGACGCCGACGCCCAGGCGCCGGGTCAGCTCCGCCGCGAACGCTTGCGCCTCTTCCGGGCCGAAGCCGCGCGGCTTTTCGTCGTCGGCGATCCAGCGTGGGTCGTGCCACAGCGGCAACCCGTCGCTGCGCCAGTAGCAGGACAGCGCCCAACGCGGCAACGATTCGCCCGGATACCATTTGCCCTGGCTGTAGTGCAGGAAACCGTTCGGCGCGTAGCGGTCGCGCAGCCGCTTCAACAACCGGCCCGCCAGCTTGCGTTTGGTCGGCCCCACCGCCGCGATGGTCCATTCCGCGCCGTCCATGTCGTCGATGGATACGAAAGTCGGCTCGCCACCCATGGTCAGGCGCACGTCGCCCGCCGCCAGACGCGCGTCCACCTTATGACCGAGTCGTTCGATCCGCGCCCATTGTTCCTCGCTGTAAGGCTTGGTGACGCGCGGGTCCTCGTGGATGCGGGCCACCTTCATCGCGAAATCGAAGGTGGCCTCGCATTCATCGGTATAACCGGTCACCGGCGCGGCGCTGGGCGGAGTTGGCGTGCAGGCCAGCGGGATATGGCCCTCGCCGGCGAACAGACCGGACGTGGGGTCCAGTCCGATCCAGCCGGCGCCCGGCACGAACACCTCGGCCCAGGCGTGCAGGTCGGTGAAATCGACCTCGGGACCGGACGGGCCATCCAGCGACTTGAGATCGGCGGTGAGCTGGATCAGATAACCGGACACGAAGCGCGCCGCCAACCCCAGATGCCGCAGGATCTGCACCAGCAGCCAAGCCGAATCGCGACAGGACCCGCTGCGTTTCTCCAGCGTTTCCTCGCAGGTCTGCACGCCCGGCTCCATGCGGATGATGTAGGCGATTTCCCGGTTCAGCCGCCAGTTGAGCTCGACCAGAAAATCGACGATCCGCTGCGAATCGCGGTCCACGCTGGCCAGCCAGTCCCGCAGCAGCGGGCCGTCATCCTCGATTTCCAGATATGGCGTCAACTCCTGGCGCAGGGTCGGTTCATAGGTGAACGGATAATGTTCGGCGTAATCCTCGACAAAGAAATCGAAGGGATTGATGACCGTCATCTCGGCCACCAAATCCACGACGATGCTCAATTCCCGAATTTTCTCCGGGAACACCAACCGGGCCTGGAAGTTGCCGAAGGGGTCCTGCATCCAGTTGATAAAGTGCTGGGACGGTTCGATGTCCAGCGAGTAGGCGTGAATGGGGGTACGGGCGTGCGCGGCGGGGCGCAAACGGATCACATGCGGCGATACATTGACCGGCCGGTCGAAGCGGTAGGTCGTGTGATGGTGAAGCGCAACACGGATGGCCATGGCCTGTCCTTCACTGTCGGCGAAAGTTAAGGCGCGCATTATGCGCGGTTGCAATCGGCCTGACCAATGCAAGCCGCATTCCATCGAGTCTCGCCGATGGTTCCGACCGATTCAGCCGCGTGCTTGCACCCATCCCGTGCAACCCGACTCTTTCGGCACCGGCCTGGTGCAACCGACGCCAGGCTCTTGCCGCGTTCCACTCTCCGGTGCATGGCGGTGGCTGCGGTTTGGCTCATTCACCCCGCCAAGGGCCTTAAAACCTCAATTCCAAGGACTCTTAAATCCACGGTGGACCCGCGCAGCGGAATCGACTCTCTGCTGGATATTGGCCTGGATTTTGCTAATCCGAACGCCAGGTCCACCGAGCAGGCCGATTCCGAGGACAACAACGATGACCATCGAGTGGCAACGCTACACCGCGACCGGCTCCTATTACGACGAGCTGATCGCCAGCAAGACCGGACCTCGTCCGGCGGCTCGGGCGCTGTGCGAATATCTGGCTTCCCTGAGCGACAAGGAACTGCACGAGCGCAAGACCGCCGCCGAACTCGCCATTCTGGTGATGGGCATCACCTTCACCGTCTATACCGAGGGCGGCAGCATCGACCGGGCCTGGCCGTTCGACATCGTGCCGCGCATCATCCCCAGGCACGAATGGGACCGCGCCGAGGCCGGCCTGAAGCAGCGGGTGCAGGCGCTCAACCTGTTCATCGACGATCTTTACCACGAGCAGAAAGTCATCAAGGACGGCGTCTTTCCCGCCGAGGTGCTGGCGCAGTCGGTCAACTTCCGCCCGCAATGCGTGGGCGTCAGTCCCCGCCACGGGGTCTGGGCGCACATCTGCGGCTCGGACCTGGTGCGCGACAAGGACGGTACGATTTACGTGCTGGAGGACAACCTGCGCGTTCCCTCCGGGGTGTCCTACATGCTGGAAAACCGGGTGGTGACCAAGCGGGTGTTCCCGGAACTGTTCGGACACCAGCGCATCCAGCCGGTGGACGACTACACCCTGCGCCTGTACGACATGCTGGCCTCGCTGTCGCCCCGGCCCGGCGATCATCCGACCGTGGTGGTGCTCACCCCCGGCATCTACAACTCGGCCTACTTCGAGCATTCGTATCTCGCCCAGCAGATGGGCGTGGAGCTGGTGGAGGGCAGCGACCTGGAAGTGGGCGACGACGATTGCGTCTACATGCGCACCATCGAGGGGCTGGAGCGAGTGGACGTGATCTACCGCCGCATCGACGACCTGTTTCTGGACCCAGAAGTGTTCCACCCCGACTCCGCGCTCGGTGTGCCGGGACTAATGCGAGCCTGGCGCAAGGGCAAGGTGGCGCTGGCGAACGCGCCGGGCGCGGGCGTGGCCGACGACAAGGTGGTCTACGCCTTCGTTCCCCAAATCATCAAGTACTACCTCGATCAGGACCCGCTGATTCCCAACGTGCCCTCCTGGCTGTGCATGCGGGAGAAGGATCGAAACCATGTGCTCGCCAATCTCGACAAGCTGGTGGTGAAGCCGGCCAACGAATCCGGCGGCTACGGGATGCTGGTCGGGCCGCACGCCACGCCGACCGAGCGCAAGCGCTTCGCCGAACTGATCCCGAAGGATCCGCGCAACTACATCGCCCAGCCGACGCTGGCGCTGTCCACCTCGCCGACCCTGTGCGACGACCGGATGGAGCCGCGCCACGTCGATTTGCGACCCTTCATCCTGTCCGGCGGCCCCGCCACCTACGTCACCACCGGTGGCCTGACCCGGGTGGCGCTGCGCAAGGGTTCGCTGGTGGTGAACTCGTCGCAGGGCGGGGGGAGCAAGGATACCTGGATCGTGGATACGGGGGGACTCTAACCATGCTGTCACGCGTCGCTCAGAACATTTATTGGATGACCCGCTACGTCGAGCGGGCCGAGGACACCGCCCGGCTGATCAACGTCAACACCAATCTGTTGCTGGACCTGCCGCGCACCACCACCTTCGGCTGGCTGCCGTTGATTTTCATCGTGGGGGCGGAGAGCCTGTTTTTCGAAAAGGATCCCTATCGGCTGGCCGACGAAACCAACGTGGTCAAGTTCCTGATCGGCGACCCCGATCATCCCGGCTCGATCATCTCCAGCCTGGCCGCCGCCCGCGAAAATCTGCGCACCACCCGCGACACCGTGCCGCAGGAAGCCTGGGAACAGATCAACGGTCTTTACATTTACGCCCGCGATCACCTGCCCAGCCGGCGCGGCCGCTACGAGTTTCTGCGGCGGGTGATTCACGGCGCGCAGCAAATCGGCGGCCTGCTGGCCGGCACCATGAGCCGCACCGCCGCCTACGATTTCGTTCGCCTGGGCCATTATCTGGAACGCGCCGACATGACCACCCGCATCCTGGACGTGCGGTCGGCCAACCTGTTGTCACACGCCAGACAGACCCAGACCCAGACCCAGACCCAGACCCAGACCCAGACCCCGGTTCAAACCCAAACCTTGGCTCCCACCCAGGAGGAGCAGGATCCGTTTGAAAGCATTCAATGGATGAGCGTGTTGAAATCGCTTAGCGCCTATCAGATGTACCGCCAGCAGGTGCGAGTCCGAGTCAATGGACCGGACGTGCTGAAATTTCTGTTGCAGGACGAATACTTTCCGCGCGCCGTGGCGTTCTGCCTGCGGCAACTGGAAATCTGCCTGCGCAAGCTGCCTCGCCACGAGGCCGCGCTGGCCGCTCTCGCCGCCCTCCGGCAAACGCTGAACGCGGCGGCGGTGCCGGAACTGGCCCACGAGGGACTGCATGACTTCATCGACGGAGTGCAACTCGGCCTGGGCGAATTGCACGGTCAGATCGCCGCCGCCTATTTCGCCCACTGAATTGAGGAATTGAGCTTGCGCCGTTGAAGGGAGATCGCCTTGACCTTCACCGCCGCAACATCCCCCACCGGCTGGCAGGCCCACCTGACCCTGAGCTTTCAACGCCGGAAGACCCGCACTGTTCTGGGGCAACGTTCGCATCAGGGCCCCCTGCAAGTGCAGCGGCCGTTCTATCCCGAAGGCGATGGCATTTGCCAGGTCGCCCTCCTGCATCCGCCCGGTGGCGTGGTCGGCGGCGACGAACTGTGCATCGATGTTTCGGTTGACGCCGACGCTCACGCTCTCGTCACCACGCCAGCCGCCGGCAAGTTTTATCGCAGCGCCGGTCCCTTCGCCCGCCAGACCCAGCTTTTGACCGTCGCCGCTGGCGCGGCGCTGGAATGGCTGCCACAGGAGAATATCCTCTACAGCGGCGCGCGCGTCCACGCCCTCACCCGGATCGAACTCCAGGGCGACGCCCGGTTTCTGGGTTGGGAAATCTTCTGTCTGGGCCGACCGGCGGCCGGCGAAAATTTCACGACAGGCGACTATCGGCAGGATTTCGAACTGTGGCGCGATGGTGAACCGTTTTATCTTGAACGGGGTCGATACGCCGGCGGCGATGTTATCCTGAACGCGCCCTGGGGCTTGCGGAGCCAGCCGGTATGCGGCACCTTGGTTTGCGCGGGTTCGCCGCCGGATGTGGTCGACGCCATCCGCTCCGGCTGGGAGGAACCGCAAACACCCTCCGGCCCACTCTCCAAGCCGTCGGCGGGCGCTTCGGAACTGGCGACCGTCAGCCAACTGGACGGCGTGCTCATCTGTCGTTATCTGGGGCCGTCCACGGCGCGCGCCCGACGGTTTTTTACCCTGGCATGGAGCGTGCTTAGACCCGTGCTACTGGAACGCCCGCCTTGCCCCTCCCGCTTCTGGAACACCTGACCACCGCGAGAAACCTTGCCATGGAGCTAACCCCCCGCGAAAAAGACAAGCTGCTGCTGTTCACCGCCGGCCTGCTGGCGGAACGGCGCAAGGCCAAGGGCCTGAAACTCAATTATCCCGAAGCCGTCGCCTACCTTTCCTGCGCTCTGCTGGAAGGCGCGCGGGAAGGCCGGACCGTGGCCGAGTTGATGAGCCACGGCCGCACCCTGTTGACTCGAGATGACGTGATGGAGGGCATTTCGGAAATGATCCCGGAAGTGCAGATCGAAGCTACCTTCCCGGACGGCACCAAGCTGGTCACCGTGCATCACCCGATTCCCTGAGGAGCGCCCATGATTCCCGGCGAAATCGTCACCGCCGACGGTGACCTTGAACTCAACGCCGGTCGCCGCGTCGTGCGGTTGACCGTGGCCAACACCGGCGACCGCCCGATCCAGGTCGGTTCGCATTACCATTTCTTCGAAACCAACCCCGCCCTGCGCTTCGACCGAACGCTGGCGCGCGGTTGCCGACTCGACATTCCCGCCGGCACGGCCGTGCGCTTCGAGCCCGGCCAGGAACGCGAAGTGGATTTGGTGGAGTACGCCGGGGCGCGGGAAGTGTACGGCTTCCGCGCCGCCATCATGGGACCGCTGGAGAGTCAGCCATGAGCCGCATCGACCGCCGCGCCTACGCGGACATGTACGGCCCCACCACCGGCGACCGCGTGCGGTTGGGGGATACCGATCTGTGGATCGAGGTCGAGCGTGACCACACGATTTACGGCGAGGAAGTGAAATTCGGCGGTGGCAAGGTAATCCGCGACGGCATGGGCCAGTCGCAGCGAACCCAGGCCGAGGGCGCGGTGGACACCGTGATCACCAACGCCCTGATCGTCGATCACTGGGGCATCGTCAAGGCCGACATCGGTATCAAGGACGGCCGCATCAGCGGCATCGGCAAGGCCGGCAACCCCGACGTGCAACCGGGAGTGACCATCGTCGTCGGTCCCGGCACCGAGGCCATCGCGGGTGAAGGCTTGATCGCCACCGCCGGCGGCATCGACAGTCACATCCATTTCATCTGCCCGCAGCAAATCGAGGAAGCCCTGATGTCGGGCGTGACCACGATGATCGGCGGTGGCACCGGCCCGGCCACGGGGACGAACGCGACGACCTGCACGCCCGGCCCCTGGAACCTGCGGCGGATGCTGCAAGCGGCCGAAGGCTTGCCGATGAATCTCGGTTTTCTCGGCAAGGGCAACGCCAGTCGCCCGGCGGCGCTGGAGGAGCAGATCGAAGCCGGCGCGATGGGCTTGAAGCTGCACGAGGACTGGGGCACCACCCCGGCGGCGATTGACAACTGTCTGGACGTGGCCGAACGCTACGACGTGCAGGTCGCGATCCACACCGACACCCTGAACGAGTCCGGTTTCGTTGAGGACACGCTGGCCGCCTTCAAGGGCCGGGCGATCCACACCTACCACACCGAAGGCGCGGGCGGCGGTCACGCACCCGACATCATCCGCGCCTGCGGCGAAGCCAACGTGCTGCCCTCCTCCACCAACCCGACCCGGCCGTACACGGTCAACACCGTGGACGAGCACCTGGACATGCTGATGGTCTGCCACCATCTCGACCCCGGCATTCCCGAGGACGTGGCCTTCGCCGATTCACGCATCCGCCGCGAGACCATCGCCGCCGAAGACATCCTGCACGATCTTGGCGCGTTCTCGATGATTTCCTCCGACTCGCAGGCGATGGGCCGGGTCGGCGAGGTCATCACCCGCACCTGGCAGACCGCCCACAAGATGAAGGTGCAGCGCGGCCATTTACCCCCCTCTCCCTCCGGGAGAGGGGTTGGGGGTGAGGGAAGCGAGGAAAGTGAGGGCGCCGACAATTTCCGCGTCAAGCGCTACATCGCCAAGTACACCATCAATCCCGCCATCACCCACGGCATCGGCCATCTGGTCGGTTCGCTGGAAGTCGGCAAGCTGGCCGACATCGTGCTGTGGCGGCCGGCCTTTTTCGGCGTCAAACCTTCGCTGATCGTCAAGGGCGGTTTCATCGTCGCCGCACCGATGGGCGACCCCAACGCCTCGATTCCGACGCCGCAGCCCGTCCACTATCGACCGATGTTCGGCGCCTTCGGCGGGGCGCTGGCCGCCACCTGCCTGACGTTCGTCTCCAAGGCCGCGCTGACCAGTGGCGCGCTGGACACGCTGGGCCTGCAACGGATGCTGGCGGCGGTGCGGAACACGCGCGCCATCGGCAAACGCGATTTGATTCACAACGACGCCCTGCCCCGGATCGAAGTGGATCCGCAAACCTACGAAGTGCGGGCGGATGGGGCGCTGCTCACCTGCGAACCTGCCAGGATACTGCCGCTGGCGCAACGCTATTTCCTGTTTTGAGCCCGCGCATGGACTCTGACGAACGGGTTGAACTGCAAATCGTCGAGCGCCTGAGCGCGGATTTGCCCGCTCAGGCGACGCTCACCCTGCCTTTCGAGCAGCGGCAGAAAAGCCGGCTGCGGACGCGACTGGACAGTGGCGAAGAGGTCGGGCTGTTCCTGGCGCGCGGCACGATCTTGCGGCACGGAGATCGGTTGCGCGCCACCGATGGACGGGTGGTCGAGGTGCGCGCCGCGCCGGAAACCGTCTCCACCGCCCACACCACCGATTCACTGCTGCTGGCGCGCGCCGCCTACCATCTCGGCAACCGCCACGTTGCGCTGCAACTCGGTCCCGGCTGGCTGCGTTACCAACACGATCACGTCCTGGACGGCATGGTATGGGAACTCGGGTTGGCGGTGGTTTGCGAGCAGGCGCCGTTCGAGCCGGAAGCCGGCGCTTACGGCGGCGGGCACCGCCACGGGCACGACCATTAATCCCGCCGCTTTGCCCCGCCTGTTGCAATTGTGCAGCCCAGCCCTGCCGGTGGGCGCTTATGCCTGGTCGCAGGGCTTGGAAAGCGCGGTGGAGCGGGGCTGGGTCCGCGACGAGGCCAGCGCCGGTGCGTGGATTCTCGGCTTGCTCGGGCATAATCTGCGACGTCTGGATATTCCGGTCTTCGCCCGGCTGTACCGAGCCTGGCGGGACGATGACCTGAACGCGGTTCGACGCTGGAACGCCCGGCTGTTCGCCTCCCGCGAAGCGGCCGAATTGCAGCGGGAAGATCGGCATCTCGGCGCGGCGCTGGCCCGGTTGCTGAGCGATCTTGGCATCGCGGAAGCCGAACCGTGGCGGAATGCGCCGCGCGTCTGTTTCGCCACTCTGTTCAGCCTGGCGGCGGTGCAGTGGGAGATTCCGCTGCCAGAGGCAGCCACCGGCCATGCCTGGGCCTGGGCCGAGAACCAGGTTGCCGCCGCTACTCGATTGATCCCGCTGGGTCAGACCGCCAGCCAGCGGCTCTTGGTCGCCGCTGGTCCGGCTGTCACTGCAATGATGGAGCAGGGCCTGAGCTTACCGGATGACGAGATCGGCGCCGCCGCGCCCGGACTGGCCCTGGTCAGCGCGTTGCATGAGACGCAGTATTCGCGCTTGTTCCGATCGTGATCGCCGTGCCGCTCTAGCTGGAACGATTCAATATGTCTTCTAACATGGGTGGCCAGCAACTCGGCCAAACCGACCGGCACGGCGTTTCCAAGCTGCCGCATCGCTTCCGTCCACGACCCGTGAAAAACGAAATCATCGGGAAACATCTGAAGGCGGGCGCTTTCTCGCACGGTCAGATAGCGCACGGAACCGTCCGGCCTAAGCAGCATGTTTTCCCCACCGGGAACCCCATGAACGCCCGCCTTGAGCGTCTTCGCCGGTTCGTCAAGTGGGCTGCCGGTATGACCGGGATAGCTGCGCGCTCCTCCCTGAAAGCGATGGTTTGGATACCGAGTGGCGGCGAGTGGATTCCATTGTGGATCGGGAAGATCGAATAGGGCATCCCTGAGCGTGCGCCACGGCGCCAGAACTGGTTTTGCCTTTAATTTTTCAGCCCGCGGATGCATTGGTTTGGGCAACTTCCTTTCAGGATTTGGAATTCCATGCCGCGCCCAATAATCGCCGGACTGGATTTGTTCCCAGATCAAGGCGTCCTGGGAATGCGTTGGTTCGGGAAAGGCCCATTCGATATCCAAATCCGACCGGAATCCCACCAGGAATACCCGTTCCCGACGCTGCGGGACGCCATAGTCGGCGGCATTCAACACTCTGTTCACCAGCCGATATTGAAGATCCAGGGAGCCGCCATGGGTATGGCGGCGTTCGAGGCGCGCAAGATGATCGGGCCAATTTTCGTCCGAACGCCTGGTAATCTCGGGATAGGTCAATTGCAGGCGGATATACTCGAAATAACTGGCGAACCCAACTCGCGTCAACCCCTTGACGTTCTCGAAAAGAAAAGCCCTCGGGCGAATCTCACGGACCGCGCGCACAGCTTCGGGAAACATGTCCCGATGATCACCATGACCACGATGCTTTCCTCCCAGGGAAAAAGGTTGACAGGGTGGACCGCCAGAAACCAGATCGATTCTGTCCTCGAAAGATCGGAAATCAAACGCCCTGACATCTCCTTCGATCAGCGGCCACGCACGCACCGGCTCCATGCCGCGAATCTGATTTTCGCGCAGGGTATCGCAACAATAACGATCCCACTCGATCACGGCGACCGTCTCGAAACCAGAGCGGCTTACCCCCATGCCGAGGCCACCCGCGCCCGCGAAAAGCTCGACGGCCTTGACTTTATTCATCTTCCAAAAAGCTCCTGATTCTTCGTTCGAGACTGTGAACGTCGCGCAACTCGCATTCCCACAATATCAGCACTTGCCAGCCCTCCATGGTGAGTTTCTTCTGGTTTTCAAGATCGCGCGCCCGATTGTTCTCCAGTTTCGGTCGCCAGAAGTCAAGGCGGGACTTGGGCAACCTGGCCAGCTTGCAATCCGCGTCGGGGTGGCGGTGCCAGAAACAGCCATGTACGAAGATGACCTTGCGTCGCCTGGAAAAGACCAGATCGGGCTTGCCGGGCAAGCCCGCGCCATGCAAGCGATACCGATAACCCAAGCCGTGCGCGAGACGACGAACCTGCATTTCCGGTCGGGTATCCTTATTACGGATACGGCTCATCCGTTCGCTGCGAGCGGCGGGCGTCAAGGTATCGGTTTGGGCAGGCATTTCGGCCAGGAAACCGGGATCGGTCAGATAGCCGGCGACAGCGCCCTCTTCGACCCTTGCTGGACCCAAAGCGTCGACTTTGTCCTTGCCACCGCGCTTTCCCATCGCCAGCCACCCCTGCCTCGGTCAACCACGGATACTCATCATCTTACCTGTCTCGCGGCGCATGGCGATACGGCGCGTCAAAACCGAATCGGGTACGATTGGCACGCGCGTTGCCGCAACGGTTGGGTTTCCTTTTCGAACGAAAGGCTCTCTCATGAATAAATCCCCTCTGCGCGTCGGCGTGGGCGGTCCGGTCGGTTCCGGCAAGACCGCCCTGGTCGAGGCGCTGTGCAAGGCATTGCGCGACCGCTATCAAATCGCCGTGGTCACCAACGACATTTACACCTACGAAGACGCCCAATTTCTCACCCGCGCCCAGGCGCTGGAACCGGAGCGGATCGTCGGGGTGGAAACCGGCGGTTGCCCGCACACCGCCATTCGGGAAGATGCTTCGATGAACCTGGCGGCGGTCGCTCAGTTGTGCGAGCGCTTTCCCGATCTTGATGTGGTCATGGTGGAATCGGGCGGCGACAACCTGAGCGCCACCTTCAGCCCGGAACTGTCCGATTTGACGATCTACGTGATCGACGTGGCCGCCGGCGACAAGATCCCGCGCAAGGGCGGTCCCGGCATCACCCGCTCCGACCTGCTGGTGATCAACAAGATCGATCTGGCGCCCCATGTCGGTGCATCGCTGGAAGTCATGGAGCGCGACGCGCGCAAGATGCGCGGCGAGCGGCCGTTCGCGTTCACCAACCTCAAGACCCGGCAGGGGCTGGAACAGGTCATCGACTTCATCGTCGAACGGGGAATGTTGCGGTAAGCGTCGAACCGCGCAAGTTTCCGGGCGTAAAGGAACCCTCTAAAGGTATGATCCAGCATATCGCGCGGCGCTTCGCGCCGTCGGCGACCTTGGAACGCCGACAGGTCTAGGAACTTCGGGCAGGATTCAGGCGTGGGCGTCGAACACTTGCGCGCTGTCCGAATACCGTTATCGTCGGAGTCATGTTCATGATGGAGCATCTCGCGCAGATCATCATGCTGCTGGGCGTGGCGGTCGCGGTGGTGGTCGCGTTTCAGCGTCTGCATATCCCGACCAGTCTCGGGTATTTGCTGGTCGGCTTGATCCTCGGACCCCATACGATCGGGCCGACCGTCTATGTGCCGGAGTTCAAGGCACTGGCCGAGTTCGGCGTGGTTTTTCTGCTCTTCACCATCGGTTTGAGTTACTCCTTGCCCCAACTGCACATGCTGCGGCATCAGGTGCTGGGGCTGGGAACGGGACAGGTGGCGTTTACCACCATCATCGTTGGCGTCATCGTCTGGCTGGCCGGGCTGCCCGCCGCCGCCGCATTCGTGATCGGAGCAGTGTTCGCGCAGTCCTCCACCACGCTGATCGGCCGGCAATTGACCGAACAAGGCGAAGAGAATAGCCACCACGGCCGCATGGGGCTCGCGATGTCGGTATTCCAGGACGTCACCGCGGTGCCCTTTCTGGTGATCATTCCCGTGCTGGGCGTTGCCGTCGGCGCCACCGTGCTGGCCGGTGCGCTGGGATGGGCTCTCGCCAAAGCGGTGCTGGCCTTCGCGCTCGTATTTGTCGTCGGTCGCTGGCTGCTGCGTCCGCTGTTTCACCTGATTGCCGCCCATCGTTCGGCGGAAGTTTTTACCCTGGCCGTGCTGCTGGTGGCCTTGCTGGCGGCCTGGACGACCAACAGTCTGGGGTTGTCGCTGGCGTTTGGCGGGTTTCTGGCCGGGATGATGGTGGGCGATACCGAGTTTCGCCATCAGGTGGAATCCAGCATCCGCCCCTTCCGCGACGTGTTGCTCGGCCTCTTTTTCGTCGGCATCGGGATGCTGATCGAACCCGCCGTCATCCAACACATCTGGCCCTGGGCCTTGCTGGGGGCGCTGCTCATTCTGGTCAGCAAGACCCTGATCGTGGCGGCGCTGGTGCGCAGGAGCGGCATGGATGCGCTGGAGGCGTGGCGCACCGGTCTGGTGGTGGCGGTGGGCGGGGAATTTGGTTTTGCGCTGCTGGCCATCGCCCTCGACGCCAGCGTGATCGATGCGCGTCTGGGGCAAATTGCCCTGGCATCGGTTCTGTTCTCGATGGTGGCGGGCTCGTTGCTGATTCGCTTCAACCACGCCATTGCCGCCCGACTGGTCGGGTCCCGGCAGGGCGAGGCGCAGGGGTTGCCGGCCGGCTTACCGGATGCGCCCAGACAGGTCATCATTGGCGGTTACGGGCGGGTAGGCCACACCATCGCGGTGCTCTTACAGATGAGCAAGGTGCCCTTTATCGCCTTTGACATCGACCCCAAACGGGTCGCCCAGGGCCGGGCGGCCGGCCATCAGGTGGTGTACGGCGACATCTCCGACCCGGAATTGCTGGCCGCCGCTCAGCCCCAGCAGGCGGCGCTGATTCTGATCACCATCGACCACGCCGAAACCGCGTTGCGAACGGTTTCATTACTGCGCAACCTGTGTCCGCAAACGCCCATCATCACCCGGGCGCGGGATCTCAAAGCCAGTTCGCAATTGCTGGAAGCCGGCGCCCTGCACGCCTATCCGGAAGCGATCGAATCCAGCTTGCGACTGGGCGCGATCGCTTTGCGGATGTTGCATGTCCCGACCAAGGATGTCGATCTGATCCTGCGGGGCGTGCGGGACTGGAACTACCAGCCGGTGATCGAGGAAAAACAGGACCGGTAGCGGCGATCGGGCGGCGCTGGCTCCGCTGGCGATCAAACCCTCGGCGTAAGCGTTCAGGCACCTCCCCCCAGCGGGGGGAGGTTGGGAGGGGGAAACGGAGTGGCGCCAACGACTTGCCCACCCACCACCTCCTCCCGCCGGGAGAGGGAGTGAACGGTTACTGCGAATGAATAACTGCGGTTATGGTTTCCCGAAGGCCGATGGCTAGCATGGGTCGTACTATTGCTTGATGAGCGATGCGATGAAACACTTCAAAAACATTCTTTACCTTGCCGAACCGGATCTGGATCAGACCGCCGCCCTGGCGCGAGCGGTTTCGCTGGCGGAAAACAACCAGGCGCGGCTGACCCTGTTGCAGGTGATGGAGCCGCCGCGGGCCGGCATCCTGGTCGATAGTCGCGCGCTCGAAGCTCAAGACCGCATGGCGGCGAGTCTGGAAGCCTTGGCTGCGCCCTGGCGGGAGCGCCTGGCCATCGACATCCAGGCCCGCTTGGGCACCCCCTTCCTCGTGGCCATTCGCGAGGTTCTGGCCGAAGGTCGGGATCTCGTTATCAAGCTGGCCAACCCCGAAACCGGTCTCCTGGAACGCTTCCTGGGGGGCACGGACCTGCAACTGCTGCGCAAATCGCCCTGCCCCGTCTGGATTCTGTCTCCCCGCGACCGGGACAACTATCGCCGCATTCTGGCGGCGGTGGATTTCGACCCCTGGCGTCCCGAACTCGAAAACGACGGTCTCAACCGGCACATCCTGGAGCTGAGCAGCTCCCTGGCCCTCGCGGATTTCGCCGAACTGCATCTGGCTCACAGTTGGGAACCGCTGTCGGAGGACATGATGCGCCTTTGGAGCGATCCCGACGATGTCGCCAAAATCGTCGATTCGGTCAACACCGAGCATCTCCGCTATCAGGAGGGCCTCGAACGGTTGACCCACAAGCTGCGGGACTGGATCGGGGCCGATGCCTACGACTACCTGAAGCCAAGCCCCCATCTCCTTCGGGGCAGCGCCCCCGAGACCATCCCGGAACTGGTGGATCGGCTCGGGTTCGATCTGGTCGTCATGGGCACGGTGGGTCGCGCCGGCATCCCCGGTTTCGTCATCGGCAACACCGCAGAGGCCATCCTGAGCCAGCTTGAGTGCGCCCTGCTGGCGATCAAGCCCGACGACTTCGTGTCGCCCGTGACGCTGCCGGAATGAGTGCCGAATCGGCCGACGCAGATCCTCCTGGCAACCCGCGAACGTGATATCAACCACTTATAACCCTCGGAGCGGCCCGCTTGGAACCTCAATCTTTCGTTGAATCGGCCGTGGTGCTGCTGGTCGCCACCGCCTTTGCCGTGGCCATCTTTCGCCGTTTCGGCCTGGGTTCGGTGCTGGGTCTGCTGGTGGCGGGCGTTCTGATCGGTCCCCACACCCCGGGGTTCGTGGTGACCGAAAACGTGGAGAGCGTCCGCCACTTCACCGAACTCGGGGTGGTGCTCCTTCTTTTCGTCATCGGCCTGGAGATGCATCCACATCGTCTCTGGTCGCTGCGACGCGCCATGCTGGGTCTGGGCACCCTGCAAATCCTGGTCTCCGGTGGCGCGATCGCCCTGTTCATGCGCCTGTCCGAACCCGACTGGGGCATCGATCTCCTTGCCGGCCTGACCCTCGCCCTGTCCTCCACCGCCTTCGTCATGCAGATCTTGCAAGAGCGCGGCGAGATCGCCAGTCCCCACGGCCAAACCACTTTCGCCATCCTCCTGATGCAGGATCTGGCCGTCGTCCCCTTGCTCGCCCTGGTACCGATTCTGGGAGATGTAGGGCCCTTGGCGGGGGACAGGCCACTGGCCCAGCAAACCCTAATCGTCGTCGTCGCCGTCGGCCTGGTCGTGGCTTCCGGTTACTACGCGATTCCCCGCGTCCTCGATTTGCTGGTGCGTCAGAACAACCGGGAAGCCTTCTTTCTGGTCGCCCTGGCCGCTGTCTTCACCGCCACCTGGGCCATGGAAGCGGCCGGGTTGTCCATGGCGCTGGGAGCCTTTCTGATGGGGGTCGCCCTTTCCGGCTCGCGTTACAACTTGCAGATTCAGGCCGCCATCGATCCTCACAAGGGCTTGCTCATGAGCCTGTTTTTCGTCGCGGTGGGCATGTCGGTGGACGTCGGCGCGCTGGCGGCGTCGCCCTGGCTTTTCCTGGGTCAAGTCATCGCGATCGTGGCCATCAAGATCGTGGTCCTCCTGGGTCTCTGTCTCGCCTTCGGCGAGACTCGCCAAACGGCGACGCGGGTCGCCTTCATTCTCTCCCAGGGCGGCGAGTTCGGCTTCGTGCTCTTCGGCGCCGCCAAGGCCATGGGCATCCTCGACGACGACACCTTCGTGCTGTCTATCGGCATCGTCTCCTGCAGCATGTTGATCACCCCCTTGCTGGTCAAAATAGGCGACGCGCTGGCGGCACGGTTCCCGGTCGCGGCGACGTCGGGAGATGGGGCTTTTCATTTCCCGGTCGAAGGAACCGAAGCCAGTGCGCGCGCCCTGGTGGCCGGTTATGGCCGCGTGGGCCACGTCGTGGGCACCATCCTCGCCGGCAGTGGAGTCCCCTACATCGCTTTCGACACGAAACCCGACCGGGTCGACGAATTCCGCCAACTCGGCCACCCGGTCTATTACGGGGATGTCACCGACGTGGACCTGCTGGTGGCCGCCCAGATCGAGCACATCGACCTGGTGGTGATGACCCTGGACAATCGCGAGGCCGCCCTGCGCGCCACCCGGCTGATCCGTAACCTGGCGCCCCGCGCCACCATCGTCGCGCGCGCGCGGGATCTGGTCGCCAGCAGCGCCCTGTTGCAAGCCGGCGCCAACAAGGCTTTTCCCGAAGCGGTCGAAGCCAGCCTGCGACTGGCCGCCGAGGCGCTGGAGAGCCTGGGCGTGGCCGGCGAAGAGACCGAGATGCTGGTTCGCGGGGTGCGCCGGACGGATTACGCCCTGGTGCGGGAGAAGGGAGATCAGTAGATCGCTCGTGGGCCGCCGCAAAATTCTTGACAGGTTTGTTTCAGATAAAATTATTATTTATCATATATATAACTGCGATAGAACCTGTCAGAATTCTGGCCGTTGCAATGAAGTGGTCCGCGCCGCGCCAGCCGATAGCTCACCGCCCCAGCGACGTTTTCCCGGTGAATCGTCCAGTGGATGGGCAAGGGCAACCCTTCCAGTTCCGTTTCCGCTTCCAGGTAAATCCACGCCGGATCCGCCAGCCAGCCGTTTTGTTCCAGCATTGCGCAGACCGGTTCCAGCAATCCCTGCTCGAACGGCGGATCAAGCAACACGATCTCAAATGGTGCTCCCGGCTGGCGCAGCCAGGCCAGCGCCTCCGCCATTTCAACCCGCGCGCTTTCGGCGTTCAGCCGCGCCAGATTGTCACGCAGGGCGCGAACCGCAACCGGATGACGTTCGACGAAGACCACTTCCGCCACGCCGCGCGACAGCGCCTCGATCCCGAGCGCGCCGCTGCCGGCGAACAGGTCCAGACAGCGGGCGCCGGGCAGGACGGGCGCCAGCCAGTTGAACAGGGTTTCCCGTACCCGGTCCGGCGTGGGGCGCAACTCCGGCAGGTCCGGGAATTCCAGTCGCCGGCCACGCCACTGGCCGGCGATGACACGCACCCGATTGGCGCCGCCGCGCCGGTTCACGAACCGGTGGCGGGTTTGGAGGCAGACTGGCCACCACCGACGATCACGGTGATCAGCCGGTCGGGCTGAACATGGCGCTGCCAGGCGATCTTGACCTGCTCCAGACTGATGCCGTTCATCGTGCCAATGTAGTTTTGCAGGTAATCCAGCGGCAGCCCATAAAAGGCGATCACGCCCAGCGCACCGACCAGTTTGCCGTTGCCGGCGAGATCGAGGGCAAAGCCGCCGGTAATGTTCTGGCGGGCTTCCTCCAGCGTTTGCGCGGCGGGGCCGTTGGCGGTGAACTCGCGCAAGGTCGTTTGGGCGACTTGCAAGGCGGTGTCCACCTGATCGTTACGGGTTTGCAGGTTCAGCACGAAGGGACCCGCCTGGCGCATCGGGGAAAATCCGCTGTAGGCGCCGTAGGCCAGACCGCGTTTTTCACGGATTTCCTGGGACAGTTGCGAGACCAGCCCGTTGCCGCCCAGCACATGGTTGCCCAGATAGAGCGCGTAATAGTCGGGATCGGCGCGGCTGACCCCGACCTGACCGATCAGGATATGGCTCTGGCTGGACGGATGGGGAATGCGGATGGTCTGGCTGGCCGTGACCGGCGAAACCGGCGGCGGCGGTGAAATCGGTTCGCCCTGGGATAGACCCGCGACCAGCGCATTCGCCAGTTGTTCGGCCGCCGGCCGGTCCAAATCGCCGACCAGGGCGACGACGGCATTGGCGGCGGTGTAATGCCGGCGGTGAAAATCCTGAATCTCGGCGCGGGCGATGGCATTCAGGCTGGCTGGCGTCCCGTCGGGTGGCGAACCGTAGGGATGCTTGTCGTACAGGGCCTTGTAAAAGGCGTCCTGGGCGATGGCGCCGGGCGACTGGGCGCGTTCCCGCAGCGCCGTCAGCATCTGCTGGCGCACCCGGTCCAAGGCGTCCGGGGCGAAGGTTGGCTCCTTCAGCAACCGGGCGACGGTTTCCACCGCCGGTTGCAGATAACGCGGATCGACGAGACTTCTCAGCGCGATCGTGGCCGAATCGCGCCGTGAGCTAGCGCTGAATCGGGCGCCGACCCGATCCAGTCGGTCGGCGATGGCGTCCGCCGACCAGTCGCCAGCGCCCTCCTCCAACAAAGCATTGGTCAGCTTGGCCAATCCCGGCCGCTCGCCGTCGCGCGCCGAACCGGCGTTGAACAGGATTTGCACGTCCACCATCGGCAGTTCCCGCGCTGGAATGAAGTAGACCAGTACGCCGTTGGCGGTGCGCCAGTGTTGGATTTCAGGCACGGCAGCGGCCAGACCGGACGCCAGGAATAGAGCGATAGCCAGAACGCCGGAGAGCAATGACTTCAGAGAAAGCATGACGGGGAAATCCTTGAACTCCCCTCTCCCTTGATCGTGAGAGGGGTTGGGAGTGAGGGGAAATTTAGCGAATCGCATGATCCATTCCGGCGGCGGGCGCGCTCGGCCGGCGACCATCCAGCGGCAACGGCTCCAGGGTCGCCACGGTCAGCCGGTCGTCGGTCAGATACTTGCGGGCGACCGCGCGCACCTGCTCCGGCGTCACCGCCTGAATCCGCTGGACGTAGTCATCGAGCCGGTTCCAGCCCAACCCGACCGTTTCCAGCGTCCCCAGCCGCATCCCCTGATAGAACAATGAATCCTGCTGGTATACATCGGTGGCGGCGACTTGGGCGACGACCCGCGCCAGTTCCTCGGGACCGATCAATTCCTCGCGCAATTTGGCCACTTCGGCGCGCAACGCCTGTTCCAGCTCGGCGCTGTTGCGACCCGGCGCGGGATTGCCGGCCAGCACGAACAACTCTTCCAGGCGCGAGACTGGACTGTAGCTCGTGCCGGCGGCGGCGGCCACCTGCGAGCCGCGAATCAGGTTGCGACTGATGCGTCCGCTGTTGCCGCCGTCGAGGATGCCATCCAGCACATCCAGGGCGTAAGGTTCCCAGTCCTCGGTCGCGGTCTTGAAGGTCGGCGCCTTGTAGCCGAGTACGACGTAAGGCACTTCCGCCGGGGTCTTGACCACGAGACGCCGTTCGCCCAGTTGAGGGATTTCCTGATCCAGGCGGGGCGTGGTCAAATCGCTGGGCGGCAGCGGACCGAAGTGTTTTTCCGCCAGTTCCCGAACCTTGGCTGGGTCCACATCGCCGACCACCACCAGAGTGGCATTGTTCGGGGCGTACCATCGTTGATACCAGTACTGCAAATCGTCGGGGCGGATGGATTGAATATCCTGCATCCAGCCGATGATCGGCTGACGGTAGGGGCTGGTGACGTAGGCGGCGGCGTGGAAGCGCTCCTGGGTCAATGCATCGGGCTGGTCGTCGGTGCGCAGCCGCCGTTCCTCGGCCACGACTTGCGCTTCCTTGGCGACTTCCTCGGGCTTGAGCAGCAGATGACGCATCCGGTCGGCTTCGAGCCGGAAGCTCAGTTCCAGCCGTGCTTTTTCCAAAGTTTGAAAATAGGCGGTGAAATCGCGGCTGGTGAAAGCGTTCTCATCCCCGCCGTTGGCGGCGATCAGGCGCGAAAACTCGCCGCCGGGCACGGTTGGCGTGCCCTTGAACATCATGTGCTCCAACAGATGGGAGATGCCGGTCAGCCCGCTGGGCTCGTAGCTGGACCCGACCTTGTACCAGACTTGCGAAACCACGACGGGAGCGCGGCGATCCACGCGCACCAGCACCTTGAGGCCGTTGGCGAGGGTGAATTCGTGAACGGGGGCCGCCGTGAACGCCGTGGGGGCCAGCGCCAGCCCAAGGACGGCGACGACGATTCGAGAACTTGGCATAGGGTCTCCGGGTGGGGTGAGTTCCAAGGATCGATTCGGTCGTTTGGCAACCGACCGGGAGAAGGGTTCAACCCAGCGCCGCAATGGCTTCAAGCAATGCAGCTATACGTTTATACTTGAAACAGGATAAATTTTTGCCATCCTCTTGCCGACTGTCAAAGCCATTGAATCACCCTGGAAGAAATCAATCCATGTCGTCGCGCGGTGAAGTACTCGTGGCGATTGTCAAAGATCAGCGTGATTTCGAGATCGCGCGGGAGCAATGCTGGTATCGCATCCCCGTTGACAGCGCCCATAAATTCCTCAAAAACCGCTGGCCTCCGCAATGGCTGGCGTTTTATCAAACCAAAAAGTTCGCGGGCGAGGCTTATGCGGTCAATTACTATGCGCCGGTGCTGGCGATACGGGAAGCGTACCGCGAACAGCTTTTCCCGGATGAGCCTCCCAATTCGAAGAGCGGCAAGCGTTATTATCAACTCCTGCTTAAACCGTTGCAGCGATTAGCCAAACCAATTCTCAGTCGGCGGCGGCGAAGGATTGTCTTCATCCCCACCACGGCTGAGAAATTTTTCAACGCCTTTGAAATCAATGACCTGTACGATGGGAGTCCCTTGGAGGATCGGCTCTGGGCCGAACTGAAGCGACAGCGGCTCTGGGCCGAACGGCAGGAAGATGTCAAAGTCAACAACCGAAATTATAAACTGGATTTCGCCATCCACTGTTGCAAGGGCAAAATTGACGTGGAAACCGATGGCGATACCTATCACGCCGATCTGAAAAAAACGATTGCGGATAATTTGCGCAACAACGATCTGGCGTCCGTGGGTTGGCAGATTCTGCGTTTTTCCACCCGACACATCCAAGAGGAAATGCTGGAGTATTGCACTCCGATCATTAACAGGACGGTCGAATACCTGGGTGGGTTGAATGAAGGCGGATCCATACCTTATCGAGTCAGCCCAACAGTCTACGCGGCAAGGAGTCTTGACCCTGTCAATTCTCCCTTTGGGTAAGGCCAGAGGGAGCACCGAAAAATCAGGACCGGCCGCGAACGAAGCCCAGACTTTCCAACTTCAGCAGAACGCGCTGGGCCGCCTCGCTGGCGGCGCAGTCACGGGTATCGATCACCAGGTCGGGATGTTCCGGCGCTTCGTAGGGGTCGCTGACGCCGGTGAATTCCTTGAGGACGCCAGCCCGCGCCTTGGCGTACAGCCCCTTCCGGTCGCGCGCCTCGCAGGTCTCCAGCGGCGTGGCGACGTGAACCTCGATGAAGCCGCCGAGCGGCGCGATCATTTCACGCACCTGGCGGCGGGTGGCGGCATAGGGCGCGATGGGCGCGCAAATGGCGATGCCGCCGTTCTTGGTGATCTCGCTGGCGACGTAACCGATGCGCAGAATGTTGAGGTTGCGATGCTCTCTGGAAAAGCCGAGTTCGCTGGACAAATGCTTGCGGACGAGATCGCCGTCCAGCAGAGTGACCGCCCGCCCACCCAGTTCCAGCAGCTTGACCCTTAGCGCATTGGCGATGGTGGACTTGCCCGATCCCGACAGGCCGGTGAAGAACACGGTGAAGCCTTGTCGGTGGCGCGGTGGATGGGTGCGGCGCAGTTCCGCCACCACTTCGGGGTAGGAAAACCAGTCGGGAATGTCCAGTCCTTCCCGCAAGCGGCGCCGGAATTCGGCGCCGGAAAGATGCAGCGCGGTTTCGCCGGCTTGTACCTCGCTGGCCGGGAGGTACTGGGCGCGTTCCCGCACATGGACCATTTCCGGCAGCGGCACGATCTGGATGCCGAGTTCATCCTGATGGTGGAGGGCCAGTTCCTGGGCAGCGTAGGGACCGTAGCCATACCGACCCTGGCGGTCCTGGCCCGGACCGGTAGGGTCGCGGCCCACGATGAAATGGGTGCAGCCGTGATTTTGCCGAACGATGGCGTGCCAGAGCGCCTCGCGCGGTCCAGCCATCCGCATGGCCAGGTTGAGCAGGCTGAGCGCCGTGGTCTGTTCGGGATAAGTCCCCAACACATGTTCGTAACACCGCACCCGTGCGTAGTGATCGACATCGCCCGGCAGGGTCGTGCCCACCGCCGGATGAATCAATAGATTGGCCTCGGTCTGCTGAACGGCGCGCAGGGTCAGTTCCCGATGGACGCGGTGCATCGGGTTGCGGGTCTGGAAGGCGATCACCCGCCGCCAGCCCAGCTTGACGAAACGGTCGCGCAGCTCGCGCGGCGAGTCGCGCCACTGCGGAAAATCGTAATGGGTGGGTGGCTCGATGCCATGCAGCCGGCCGCCTACGTACACCGGCCCGGCCCGATGGAGCAGGTGGAACACGCCGGGATGCGCGTCGTCGTCCGTGCCGAACACCCGCCGCGCTTCGTGCAGCAGGTCGGGCCGCCAGACATCGCCGACCTCCAACACCGCCAGCAACACCCCCTCGGCGTCGCGCAACGCCACCCGACCGCCACGCCCGATCTGGTCGGCGAACGCCTTCGATACGTCCAGGGTGATCGGGATCGGCCACAAGGTTCCATCACCCAGCCGCATCTCCGCGACCACCCGGTCGTAATCGGCCCGGTTCAGAAAACCGTCCAGCGGCGAAAATCCGCCGTTCAGCAACAATTCAAGGTCGCAAAGCTGGCGTGGGGTCAGATCCCACGAGGGGTATTCCTGAGCTTGGATCTTGAGCGAAGCCGCCCCGGCGGCATCGAGGTACAGATTTTTGAGAATGCCGCCGTGGGCTTCGATCAGGTGAATCATGGGGGTCCGCTTCTGGTTGGGACGACCGGGTCGGCCATCGCCTTATATTTTCTTGTAAGCAAGAAGCGGTATACAACTAATTATCGGTTATAAATTTATGGAATACTGAAACTGGCGCGGGCTCAACGATACCCATAACCGTCGCCCCGCGGGGGCACATAATAGCGCGGCGGACCGTAGTAGCGGCGCGGCGGTGGCGGAGCATAACCGTCATCCTCGTCATACGAAGAATACGGCCGCTCGTTGTAGTAATACCCCTGCGACTGCCAATCCATGTCATTGCCGATCGCGCCGCCGATGAGCGCGCCGGCCAGAGCACCGGTCGCGGCGCCGCCGGTGGGATCGATGTCATGACCGATGGCCGCTCCCGCCATCGCGCCGAACAGCGCGCCGCTGGTCGCGTAATAGTTGGGGGGAGCCCCAGGCGGAGGCGGCGCGCAGGCCGTGCTCAAGCCCAGCGCCGTCGCCACGATGGCAATCTTGAATGACGCACGCATTGCGAATTCTCCCTGGTCAATTCATCGGAGTAGCGAAAATGGGTAAAAAAGTGGCGGCGGTCCCACGCGAACGGCGTCGGCACCACCGCCTTAACGCCCACATACACCCACGCTGGTTAAGATGCAATATCCCACCAATCAAGTGAATGTTGCCTGAACGCCTTCGGACATTCCCCCTTTAGCAAAGGAGGGTGAGGGCAGCTTTGAGCCCAGAAGGCCAGGCCAAACCCAACGAAATCCACCCTACCCCCTTTTCAAGGAGGGGGTTCCATCCTTCGCTGGACAGAACGACCCGCCAGCAAACCTTGGGCGGTTCTTTATGAATGTTCGTAGCATTAGCCACTGGGTCGAATTATTACTACAATAAATGAGGAGCGTCACGCTAAGAACATTGTTGTTTTTTGTTGCGATTGAATTTATTTAGTGACACAGATAAAACCCCGCACAAGATGTTTTTGCTGATACTGGGATTGGCGACCGCTAACAAGCGCCCGCGATCAGGATTCAAGCTGTAAAACCTACCAAAGCTCCATCGCTGCCCATGTGAAGAATTTGGAGGGGATATCATGAGCATACGAAAAATGCTAGCCGTCGTCCTGTTTGGCCTGCTGTTCGGCATGAGCCACGCGCGCGCGGCGAGCGTCGCCTACGATTTCAATGGGACGGGGTTTGATTTTGCATTTGGTAGTTGGAGCGGTTGGATCACGACGGGGCCAACCGCCGTCACCATCGGCGGGTTGGCGACCGAGTCCGGCGGCGCCGGATTTCTGCCTATACCCGGGGGGCCTTTGGACCTCACCGGCGCCCACGTCACGCTAACCGCGCAACTGATCGCCGCGAACGCCGCCGACAACTTGCAGATCCTGTTGATCGATCCGAGCGACAACAGCGCGGTGTACCAATTTCCGCTGAGTAGCTTCAACACGTCAGCGATGACCAACGTCACCCTGTCCGCTCCCAGCTTTACCAATGGTCCCGTCGCTTTATCCCAGATTAGGCGCTTGCAAGTGCAGGGGGATTTCTCGTCTGGCGATCGACTCAATTTGAGTATCGACAGAATTCTCGCCATTTCACCAGCGGATTTGGCGATCACCAAGAGCGACAGCCCCGATCCCGTAGTGGCGGGAACCAATCTGGCCTACACACTCACCGTAAACAACGCCGGGCCGGGCGCCGCCGCTTCGGTATCGCTTTCCGACACGCTGCCGGCGGGCACCACGTTCGCCTCGCTTTCCGTGCCCGGCGGTTGGTCGTGCTTCACGCCGGCGGTCGGCGCGGGCGGCACGGTGAGTTGCTCGATTGCAAACTTCGTGGCGGGCGCCAATAGTACCTTCACCCTTGTCGTGGCCGTCTCGCCTTCGCTCGCCAACGGCACGGTGCTCAGCAACACCGCGACGGTATCATCGGCGACGACCCCCGACTCGAGCATTGGCAATAACAGCGCCACCGCCACCACGACCGTGAGCAACAGTGCCGATCTCGCGATCACCAAGGCTGACGGTGTAACCACCGCAACGCCCGGCGGCTCGGTGACCTACACCCTCGTGGCAACGAATAACGGCCCCAACGCTGCACCCGGCGCGACGGTGGCCGACACCTTCCCGGCCAGTCTCACCTGCACCTGGACGTGCGTCGGCGCGGGCGGCGGCACTTGTACCGCCGCCGGCTCCGGCAATATCAACGACAGCGTGAATCTGCCCGTCGGCGCTTCGACGACCTACACGGCCAGTTGCACCATCGGTGCCACCGCCACCGGCACACTCAGCAACACCGCGACCGTTGCCGCGCCCGGCGGCGTCACCGATCCCACGCCGGGCAACAATTCAGCGACCGACAGCGATACCCTCAATGATGGCGATGGCGTCCCCAGCGCCGTCGAAGACGGTGCTCCCAATAGCGGCGACGGCAACAATGACGGCACCCCCGACCGCAACCAGGGCAATGTGGCTTCGCTGCCCGCCGCGCGCGGTGGCGCCTACCTGACCTTGGTGGTGAGTGGCGGCTGCGCCCAGATCGACAGTGCGAGCACGACAACGGAAGCAACCTTCGGCGACGATCCCGGTTTTGATTACCCCGTGGGGCTGCTGGGCTTCAACCTGTCCTGCGCCAGCGCGGCCATCACCGTCTACTACCACGGTCAGAGCACACCGCCGGGCGAGGCGTACCGTAAATACGGTCCCACCACCCCGGCCAATCCCGCGACAATGGCTTTCTATGCCCTGCCGGGCGTGGCCTTCGGCAGTGCCAGCGGAGTTCCCACCGCGAGCTTTACCTTGACCGACGGAGCACTGGGTGACGACGACACCGGCGCCAATCCGCGCGGGCGCATCGTCGATCCTGGCGGCCCAGCCCGCGCGGCCGCCACGATCGGTGTGTCGATTCCCACCCTGAATCCGTGGGGCCTCGCCCTGTTCGGTGTGCTGTTGATGGCGGCGGCCTATCACGCCCGGCGGCGCGGCGGCCCAAGATCAGTCTGAGCGATGAAATCGAGCTGATTCGGCCATGGCGGACGATGGGAGGTGATTGACGGAGTTCCCATCATTCGATGGGCGGGACTATCCTCCGTGGATAACGTAATACGGTTTCTAAAGGCCACTATCGTTCGTCAGTCGCGCCTGCAATTCCCGACCGATCAAGGCCGCTCGCCAGCCACGCCGCAGCGGCGAATCCACCCCGACCAGCAGGTTCTCCACATCCCGCCGGTCAGCGCAGGCCGGCGGCGGCATGCCCTGCTCACGTGCCCGGGCCGCGATCAGCGCGAGCCATTCATCCACTTGCGTGACCTGACTCGGTGTCAGACGCGGTCGCGCAGGCCGGGCTGGCCATTGGTCCGGTGGCTCGGCGCGAGCGGCCTCGATACGCTCCAGCAGGTCGGCGCCGTGCCGTTGTACCGTCCCCGCCGACAGACCGCGAACGCGCTGTAACTGTTCCACATCCCTGGGGATCCGCCGGGCCAGTTCGACCAGCACGGCGTCCTCCAGAATCCAGCGGCGCGGCCGATCGTGAGTGCTAGCCCGCTCCTCGCGCCAAGCCGCCAGGGTTCGCAGCACAGCTCTTTGCACACCGCTCAGACGCCGATGCTCCCGAACCCGCCGCCAGGCTTCCCACGGTTGCAATCGATAACGATCAGGATGACAAAGCGCCCGAAAATCCTCGCTCAGGGCATCCAGCCACCCACGCTCCTCCAGGGCCGCATGCTGCCGTCGGTACAATTCCGGCAGATACCGCACGTCGTCGGCCGCATAGCGCAGCCATTCCGGCGCCAGAGGTCGATGGCGCCAGTCGGCGCGAGTGTGCGCCTTGCTCAGTTCCACGCCGAGCAGTTGTCGCACCAGGGCCGCATAGCCGATCTGATGGCCCTGACCCAGCGCCAACGCCGCCAGTTGGGTGTCGAACACGGGCGCGGGCGCCGCGCCGCGCAGATGAAAAAAAAGTTCCAGATCCTGCTGCGCGGCATGCAGTATCTTCGTAATGGCGGGATCGTGAAGAAGGTCCAGCAGGGGATCCAGCGCGGGGAGCGCCAGTGGGTCGATGCAGGCCACCTCATCGGCGCTGGCGACCTGAATCAGACAGAGTTGTGGGTAGTAGGTGCGCTCGCGGATGAATTCGGTATCGAGCGCCAGCCAAGCTGCTCCATGCAGGCGGGTACAAAAATCGGTCAGCGCGGCCTGATCGACGATATAGAGCAAGTCGCTCATTCGCGCCGCCAAGCGCCGGATCGGCCCCCGGTCTTCTCCAGCAGAAGGATGTCGGTCATCGCCATGCCCCGATCCACCGCCTTGCACATGTCGTAGATCGTCAGCAGGGCAACCTGGACAGCGGTCAGAGCTTCCATTTCCACCCCGGTCCGGCCATGGGTCTCCACGGTGGCCCGACAGCGAACAGCGTTGCGTTCCGGTTGCGGTTCCAAATCCACCGCCACCCGAGTGATGGCCAGCGGATGGCAAAGCGGGATGAGATCGGCGGTGCGCTTGGCACCCATGATGCCGGCGATGCGGGCGACGCCGAGCACGTCGCCCTTGGCGTGCGCGCCGGCCACGATTCGCTCCAGCGTGGCCGGCTGCATGTGAATCCAACCCTCGGCGACGGCCGCCCGACGAGTGACCTCCTTGTCGCCCACGTCCACCATGTGGGCCTCGCCGGCGGCGTCGAAGTGGCTCAGTTCGGCCACGGTTCCTACTTCATCGCCACCAGCAGCGGGACAATGAGCAGGGCCACGATGTTGATGATCTTGATCAGCGGGTTGACCGCCGGGCCGGCCGTGTCCTTGTAGGGATCGCCGACGGTGTCGCCGGTGACCGCCGCCTTGTGGGCTTCGGAACCCTTGCCGCCGTGGTTGCCGTCCTCGATGTATTTCTTGGCGTTGTCCCAGGCGCCGCCGCCGGCGGTCATGGAAATCGCCACGAACAGGCCGGTGATGATGGTGCCCATCAGCAGACCGCCCAGCGCCTTTGGCCCGGCATCGGGGCCCATCAGCCACGCCATGCCGAACGCGACCACGATCGGAGTCAGCACCGGCAGCAGCGAGGGAACGATCATTTCCTTGATCGCCGCCTTGGTCAGCAGGTCGACCGCCCGCGAATAGTCGGGTTTGGTCGTACCTTCCATGATGCCGGCGATTTCCCGGAACTGGCGGCGCACTTCGAGCACCACCGCGCCGGCGGCGCGGCCGACCGCTTCCATCGCCATCGCCCCGAACAGGAACGGGATCATGCCGCCGATGAACAGGCCGATGATGACCACGGGGTCGGTCAGGGAGAAATCGACCTTGATGTGAGCGAGTTCCAGCTTGTGCTCGAAGTCGGCGAACAGCACCAGCGCCGCCAAACCGGCCGAACCGATGGCGTAGCCCTTGGTGACCGCTTTGGTGGTGTTGCCCACCGCGTCCAGTGGGTCGGTGATGCCGCGAATCTTCTCGTCCATTTCCGCCATTTCGGCGATGCCGCCGGCGTTGTCGGTGATCGGCCCGTAGGCGTCCAGCGCGACGATGATGCCGGCCATCGACAACATGGAGGTCGCGGCGATGGCGATGCCGTACAGGCCCGCCCAGGAGTAGGTGAGACCGATGCTGAGGCACACGGCGAGCACGGGCATCCACGTCGCTTTCATCGACACCGCCAGGCCGGCGATGATGTTGGTGGCGTGGCCGGTGGTGCAGGCTTCCGCCAGCTTGCGCACCGGGCTGTATTCGGTGGCGGTGTAGTACTCGGTGACGACCACCATCGCGGCCGTCAGGCCCAGGCCCACCAGCGCCGAACCCCACAGGCCCAGCGTGTGACCGCCACCCATCAGCAGGAAGATGACCGGGAGGAAAACCACGGCGGAAATCCCGCCGGCCACCGCCAAGCCGCGATAAAGGGCGTTCATGATCTTCTCGCCTTCCCGCGCCTTGACGAAGCCGCAGCCGATGATCGAGGCGATGATCGACACGCCGCCCATCACCAGCGGCAAGGCGACGGCGTTCGGGATCAGGTCGCCGGCGAACATCAGGCTGCCCACCAGCATGGTGGCGATGATGGTGACGGCGTAGGTCTCGAACAGGTCGGCGGCCATGCCGGCGCAGTCGCCGACGTTGTCGCCGACGTTGTCGGCGATCACCGCCG
>ERZ761607.889-NODE-889-length-42553-cov-6.154525_pt1 | contig 42553 bp, 49 predicted proteins | sample MGYA00511164_ERZ761607 | MGnify/ENA primary metagenome ERZ761607 (study PRJEB28899, sample SAMN02445080) | bioreactor sludge metagenome | biome: EBPR sludge | place: Australia: Brisbane, Thorneside Wastewater Treatment Plant | collected 2011-06-22 ...
GGGTTTGACGCCACACCGTGTGGCAGACGGCTTTCTTTCTGCGAAGGCCGTGCCAGGCTGGCACGGGCGGAGAAAGTTCAATGGAATCAATTACTTAGCGAAATCCATCCGATCCACGGGATTCGCTGCCGACGCAAAATGCAAGAGAAATGCCTTGCAGGTGTTGCAATTCGCGCCCCGTTGACCGATGCTGGCGCCATGAGTAGCCCCAAGACCGACTTTTCCCGTTGCCGCGTGTTGATCGTCGAAGACGTGTTGCCGCTGGCGATCCAGTACCGCACCATGGCCAAGGCCCTGGGGGTGGAGACGGTTACCGCCGCCTCCGTGCGCGAGGCGCGCAACCAGATCGGACAAGGACCGTGGCATGCGGCGCTGGTCGATATCCACCTGCCTGATGGCAGCGGTTTTGAGGTGATGGAGGCGCTGGTGACGCGCTGGCCGCACTGCGCGGTGATTGTGGTCAGCGGCGAGGACTCGCTGGACAACGCGGTGCGGGCGGCCCACGCCGGCGCCATGGACTTCATCGAAAAGCCGGTCGAGCCCGACCGGCTGCAGATCACGCTGCGCAACGCCTTGCAGGCGGCCACCCTGTCGGCCCGGGTGGAACAACTGGAGCCGGTGCAACGCAGCCAGTTTCACGGCTTCATCGGCTCCAGCGCCCCCATGCGGGCGGTCTACAGCATGCTGGAGACCGTGGCCCAGAGCCGCGCGCCCGTATTCATCCGGGGTGAATCAGGCACCGGCAAGGAGCTGGCCGCCGACGCGGTGCACCGCTGCAGCAACCGCGCCAAGGGGGCCTTTGTCGCGCTGAACTGCGCCGCCATTCCCAAGGAGCTGATCGAGTCGGAGCTGTTCGGCCATGTCAAGGGCGCCTTCACCGGCGCCACCGCCGACCGCTCCGGCGCGTTCCTGGAGGCGGACGGCGGCACCCTGTTTCTGGACGAAATCGCCGAGCTGGACATCAACGTGCAGGCCAAGCTGCTGCGCGCGCTGCAGACCGGTGAAGTGCGCCGCCTGGGCGAAACCCGGCACCGCACGGTGGATGTGCGCATCGTCAGCGCCACCCACCGCGACCTGCACGCCCAGGTGCAGGCGGGGCGTTTTCGCGAAGACCTGTTCTACCGGCTATACGTCATTCCGGTCGACCTGCCGCCGCTGCGCGAACGTGGTGACGATGTGATCGACATCGCCCAGGCCATGCTGGAGCGCTACAGCCGCGAAGACCACAAAGGCTTCACCCGCTTTTCGGAGGCCGCCCGCGCCGCCCTGCTGGCGCACCCCTGGCCGGGCAATGTGCGCGAGCTGATCAACGTGGTGCGGGCCGCCGTGGCCTTGCACGACGACACGGTAATGCAGGTCGAGATGCTGCCGCTGCATTACCGCGACAGCCACGAGGCGCCCGCCGCGCCGGCCGCATCCGGTACCCCGCACCGAGCCGCCGCCGCGGCAGAAACGCCCGCCCCGGCTGCGAGCGAGGACGCCGTCGCCGCCATCCGCCCGCTGGCCGCTGTCGAACGCGAAGCCATCGAACAGGCGCTGCGCCTGTGCGGCGGCAACATCACCCGCGCCGCCCGCGCCCTGCAGGTCAACCCGTCCACCATCCACCGCAAGCTGGCCAGCTGGTCGTGAGGCCCCGGCGGGCGGCAGGCGTTCAGCCCCGCCGCAGCAAGGCCTCCACCCGCGCCTGCAGCGCCGCCGGCTGGACGGCCTCGGGCGGAACCGGCTCGCCAACGTTCAGGCCCACCCGGTTGAACCAACCGCGCCGGAACGGCCGGACCATGGCGCCGCCCTGCTCGATGCGGCTGAAATAGCTGCCCCACAGATGGGTCAGCGCCAACGGAATCACCGGGGCGCGCACACCGTCGTCGGCGGCGCGCGCGAGGATTTTCATGATCCCGCCCTTGAAGGGCTGGAGCTGCCCGTCGCGGGTGATGCCGCCTTCGGGAAAGATGCCCAGCAGGTCGCCGTCACGCAGCACGGCGGCGGCGCGGTCGAAGGCGGCCTGGTACACCGCCGGGTCTTCCTTCTGCGGCGCGATCGGGATCGCCCGGGCCAGTCTGAACAGCGCGCCCAGCACCGGGATGCGGAAAATGCGGTGGTCCATCACAAAGCGGATGGGCCGGGGGCTGGCCGCCATCAGCAGCACCGCGTCGACAAAACTCACGTGGTTGCACACCAGCACCGCCGCGCCCTGGGTGGGAATGTGCTCGTCGCCGCGCACCCGGAAGCGGTAGATCAGGCGCGAGGCGATCCAGGCCACAAAGCGCAGCAGGTACTCCGGCACCAGCAGGAAGATGTAGGCCGCTACCACGGCATTGAGCAGGCCAATGACCAGAAACAGTTCCGTGACTGTCAAGCCCGCGGCCAGCAAGGCACCCGCCATCAGCGAGCTGGCGATCATGAACAGCGCGTTGAGGATGTTGTTGGCCGCAACGATGCGCGCCCGGTGCGTGGGCTGGCTGCGCATCTGGATCAGTGCGTACATCGGCACGCTGTAGATGCCGGCCGACAGCGACAGCAGCGCCAGATCGGCCAGCACCCGCCAGTGCGCCGGACGGGCCAGAAACTCGGCTGCGCCCATGGCGCTGCTGGCGCCCAGTCCGCTGGCGGCGAAGTACAGGTCCACCGAAAACACCGTCATGCCGAAAGCGCCCAGCGGCACCAGGCCGATTTCGACATGGCGGCGGCTGAGCACTTCGCACAGCAGCGCGCCGGCGCCGATTCCGACCGAGAACACCACCAGCAGCAGCGACGCGACCTGTTCGTTGCCCGACAGCACATCCCGCGCAAAGGCCGGAAAGTTGGCCAGGAACACGGCGCCGAAGAACCACATCCAGCTGATACCCAGCAAGGAACGGAAGACGACAATGTTGCCGTGCGCCAGTTGGAGGTTGCGCCAGGTCTCGGTGAACGGGTTCCAGTTGATGCGCAGCGCCGGATCGGTGGCGGGCGACACCGGCACACCCTGGGCACACACCCGCCCGGCAAGGGCAATCAGCAGGCAGGCGCCAGCCACATAGCTGCCACCGACCAGCGGCATGGCAATCAGCAGCCCCCCGGCCACGTTGCCCAGCAAAATGGCGACAAAGGTGCCCATCTCGACCATGCCATTGCCGCCGGTGAGCTCGCGCTCACTCAGGTGCTGGGGCAGGTAGGCAAACTTGACGGGTCCGAACAGGGTGCTGTGCAAGCCCATCAGGAACACACAGCTGAGCAAAACCGGCACGTTCTGCTGCAGAAAACCGTAACCGGCCAGCAGCATGATGACAATTTCCAGATCCTTGACCAGGCGGATCAGCCGCTCCTTGGGGAATTTGTCGGCCAACTGGCCACTGGTGGCCGAGAACAGCAGAAACGGGAAGATGAACAAGGCCCCGATGACCAGCCCGGCCATGGCCGGCGGCAGCCAGCTGACCTGCAACTGGTAAGTCACCAGCACGGTAAAGGCAAACTTGAACACGTTGTCGTTGCCCGCCCCCAGAAACTGCACCCAGAAAAACGGCGCAAAGCGTCTCTGCGTGAGCAAGGCAAACTGGTTGCTGGCGGACGTTGAGGGCACATCGGCAGAGACAGCAGCAGCGTTCATGGGGGTGCTCCGGAAAACAGGGCAAAACGGGTGGGATCATAGGACCGCGTCGGTGGGCGGCGCGGTGCCTGGCCCGCACTGTCGCGCCTTTTGCGCCCGCGGGGGCGATATTCCGATACAGTCTCCGCAACGCCACCACACAGTATCGAATCACGATACCCGATCAATCATGAGCACCACCCTGGACCTGGTTCGCGCGATCAAGCAGGAACTCAAGACCGCCCAGATGACGTATGCCGACCTGGCGCAGGCCCTGGGCATGGCCGAGAGCAGCGTCAAACGCATGCTGGCCCGCGGTGACATGTCGCTGGCACGGGTGGACGCGATCTGCCGGGCGCTCAAGCTGGACTTTGCCGAACTGGCGCGGCGGGTCGCCGACACCCAGCCCTTGCTCAAGGAAATGACGGCCGAGCAGGAACGCGCGGTGGTCGCCGACAAGCGGCTGCTGCTGGTGGCGATCTGTGTGCTCAGCCAGTGGACGCTGGAGCAGATCACGGCCGCGTACCGTCTCAGCGAGGCCGAATGTGTGAGATATCTGGTCCAGCTCGATCGGATCGGCATCATCGAGTTGCGGCCGCTCAACCGCTACCGGCTCAAGCTGGCCAAGACCTTTCGCTGGCGCCCGCACGGGCCGGTGATGAACTACTTTCGAGAGCACGCACTGCTGGACTATTTCGCCGGCGGCTTCGATGGCGCCGGCGAGGGGGTGATGCTGGTGCATGGCTCGGTCAGCCGGGCGCTGGCGCCGGTGTTCCTCGAACGCCTGCAACGCGTCGCGCAGGATTTTGCCCAGCAGCACCAGACGGACCAGAAGCTCGCCGAAAAAGACCGTGAGGGCTACACCCTGGTACTGGCCATGCGCAGCTGGGAGTTCGAAGCCTTCACCGCGCTGCGGCGGTGATCGCGTCCGTTGGTCCTGATTTCATAGCAGCATTCGACCTTTTTACGCTGGGTATTGGCCAAAAACGCTTGAAACGGCTACCCCGACGCGGCCGCGAGGCACCCGGACCCTGTTTTCCCGTCACTCAGCCGCTGGTGAATACGGTCAGCACCCCGGTGTAGCCGTACAGGCGGTGGTGCGCGATCTCGCCGGACGCAAAAAAACCGGCCAGGGGTACATCACCGAGCACCTGGCGAACCAGTTGCAACTCGGCGCTGGGGCCGCCGAAATGGTCACCACCACGGCCGGTGCAGCTGACGTAGACGGCGCCCAGAGCCTGCCGGGCCGCGCCCGGCGCACTGCCCGCGGCATCGCCACCGCGGCCTGCGCGCGCTGTGCCGCTTGGGTGCAGGGCCTCGGAGGGAGACTCCAGCTCTTCGCGGATTTCTGCGCAGATGCGGACCAGATCGGCCCGCGCGGCGCGGGCGTCACGGTGACAGAAGCTCAGCCCCTGTCCAACCGAAACCCGGTCGGAAACCACCACCGCTTTGCGGCCGACATCGATGCCGACCAGATGCCGGATGCGCACGTCTTCTCCGAAATGGCCGGTTCGGGGGCTGCGGTCGTCGGCATGGTCCTGCAGGCCCACGAGGGTGGCGCGCAGCGCATCGAGCGCGGCCGTCCGAAGATGCGGATCGTCGGCCAGCGACACCCCCAGCCTGCCCAGCAAGACCGCCAGCGCGGGCTGGCCATCCAGCGCCAGCACCACCGGCCCTTCCGCGGCGGTAACCCGGTGCGGCGGCCCCAGTGGCCGGCAACCCTGTGTCACCCGCGACAGGACCGACACCCCCGGGCCGAACGCCACACCACTGAGCCCGCCGGCAAACACCCCCCGCACACGCGCCTGCCCCGGTACGGTGCCCGCGCGCGACAGGGCCAGTTGCCGTCCGCCGTCCCGCCCCGACGACAGCCCGCCGAACAGGTAGCCGCTGGCGACCCGGCCGGCCATTTCGGCAACCAGGTCGGCGATGTCGGGGGTCGCCCCGTCGGCATGGACCAGGGCCGTTTCAGCATCGAAGCGGTGGCCCAGCGGAGCAACACCGGAGAACACCTGGTATTGGTCCGGCGGCAAGTCACACAACAGCACCACCAGGGCCGGTTCGTTCACGTACTCGACACCCGTCGCCGCAATGGCCTGGCCGGTCGCACCGGCCCAGTCGATCACCTCGGGCAGCTGGGCCGACAATTCATCAAGTATGTCGGCCGCGTGTGGGCTCAGGGCGTCGGTCAGATACACCATGCCCAGGTTCGGCGTGGACGAAACGCCCCGACGCGTCAGCGTCTGCCGCTGCGCCTGCAACTGCGCAAGCACCAACGCCACCGCCAGATCCCAGCGCGGATGGGTCGCGTGGCCACAGAGAAACGGATGGGGCACGGCAGGGGCCGCCGGCGAACCGTCAGCCCCGCGTGCGCGGCGCCGCCGGTTTGCCCGCCGCGCTCTTGCGGCTGGCGGGCGCCTTGGCGGCCACCTTGCGGGCGACTTTGGCCGGGGCCTTGGCCGCGCCGGTGGCCGCTTTCACCGCCGACTTGGTCAGCCCCTCGGCCACCGAGCGGGTGGTGTCCATGGCACTGTGCCGGGCCGCATCCTTCATGGCGTTGGCGGCAATCTGCTGGAACTGCTGCGACAGCGCACCCCACCATTGCATCGGGTCGATCACGCCTGCCACGGCCGATTTGCCCGAATCTGCCGATTTGTCCCGGCCAGCGGCCGGCCGCTTGCTGGCTTTGACCGCGTCGCTGGCCATCGACGCCATCCCCGAGGCCACCCCCGAGACCGTACCGGCCGCGCCGGCGGCCGTCTCGGTCACCTTCTGCACGCCGGAAACCACGGTGTCGGCCGCCTTGAGCTTGAAGGCGTTGGCCACATCACCCATGTTGAAGTTCATGCCCTGCAAGGTGGCCAGGGTCATTTTCTGCACTTCCAGCGCCTGGATGGTGGCCTTGAGGGCGTTGGCGTTCTGGTCCAGCCAGAACTGCACCGCCTTGAGTTCGGTGATGCGTTTGTCCAGCTCTTCAACGTTGATGGTCGGCGCCACCCAGTTGGACAGGTTGGGAAGTTGCGGGATCTGGGGCATGCCCTGGGCAGCGCCTTTGACGGCCGAATTGGCCAGGCCCTGCAGAAACTCGAAACCCGGCACGAACTTGCCGAAACCGAACGCTTGTGTGGGGTCGCTCATTCTGTGTCTCCGCGCGATGAAAGGTCTTTGAACGTTCCCAGCTTAACCCAAGACCGGGCAGTTGGCGAATCACCGCCGCTGCAATTGCAGTGTCAGTTCGTCGCGGGTGCGGGCGTGAAAGTCAGTGAACATCGCCTGCATCATCCGGCGGACCTTCGCCGGCGCGCGACGGGGATGCCCGGCCTGGAGATGCGGGCGGGGATCGTACTCCGCCAGCAACTGCACCGCCTGGGCATATTCGCGATCACGCAATTGCTCGACGATGGACAGGCCAAAATCCAGGCCCGCCGTCACGCCCGCACCGGTGATGCGGTTGCGGTCGCGTACGACCCGTGCATCCACCGCAGTGGCGCCCACCAGCGGCAACAGGTCGCGCGTCACCCAGTGCGACGTGGCCCGATAACCCCGCAAGAGACCACAGGCGCCCAGCAACAGGGAACCGGTACACACGCTGGTCACCAGTTTCGCCCGCGACCCGCGGTCAGCCACAAAGATGCGCGTGGCCTCGTCCCGAATGGCTGCCAGCGTGCCACGCGAGCCACCGGGCACAAACAGGACGTCCAACTCGGAGGGGCATTCGTCAAAAGTCATCGACGGCACAAACACCAGGCCGGTGTCGCTGCGCACGGGCTCGCGCGTGGCGCCGACCAAGTGCACCGTGGCCCCCATCAGGCTGGCAAACATGTACTGCGGGCCCACCAGGTCCAGCGCGGTGAACTCAGGGTAGACCAGCATCGCGATCTGCTCGCGGCCCATCCAGTGCGCGGGCATGCTGCTCATGTCGTGGTCGGGCTCCGCCGCAGGCGGGCGCGCGGCCGTTGCCGTCTGCGCAGGCGCGGAGGCGGTGGCGGCCGTCAGGGCAGCCGCGAGAGCCGCATGGAACTGGCGTCGTTGCATGGCCTGCCTCAGAACGAGAAGCTCGCACCCAGGGTGACCTGGCGGCGCGCCGACGGAATCACATGGTTGCCGCTGAAGTAGGCCGAAGGCTCCCAGGTTTTGCGGTCAGTCAGGTTGGAAATGGCCAGGGAGTACCGGGCCGGCCCGGCCAGCCAGGACAGCTGCGCGTCCCAGACCGTGGAAGCCGGGGTGAAGAACGTGTTGGCGCTGTTGCCCGGCAAGGCAGATCGGTACGTGGCACCCAAGCCAATACCCAGGCCACGCAGCGCCCCTTCGCGCCAGTCGTGTCGCACAGCCAGCCTGGCGGAAGTCTTGGGAACATTGAACAGCTGGTTGCCGACAGGGATGGTGGTGTCCTGTGTCACACGCGGGTTCTGCCGGGTGAAATGTCCCAGGAAGGTCAGCGACTTGCTGGCCTCGTACCGCCAGTCGGCGTCCAGGCCACTGGATCGCTGCTCGCCCGACTGGATGCTCTGGAACGGCATCAGCGGATCGGCGATGGGCACATTGCGGCGGCGCAGGTCGAACATCGCCACGCTCGCATACCAGCCGCCGAGATTCTTCAGGCGCAGGCCCACCTCGAACTGGCGCGATTGCTCCGGTCTGGGCGGTGTAGCGTAGATGCCGTTGGTCGGTACCGACATGCCTTCGCCGTACCCGGCAAAGGTGGATACCTGGGGAGACCATTCGTACACAGCGCCCAGGCGCGGCGTGAATTTGCTGTTGGTGGTCAACGAACTGACGCCGAAGTCCGGCCATTGATTGTCGGCTCGAATCCGGGTGTAGCGCAGGGCGGCCAACAGGTGCAGCCGCTGACCGACGGTAAAACGGTCCTGCGCAAACAGGGCGGTAGAACGGTACCGGTTGTCCTGGGCACCCGGCAGGTTGGGCACCGGGGCGATCCACGCTGGCGCCACCGGGTTCGTGATGTCCCACAGCCCGAGCCCGCCCAGCGGGCCAGCCATGTAGCCGTAGTCGGTCGTGCGATCGAGATCGAGACCGAAAGTCAGCTTGTGGCGCACCCCCGCCGCATCGACTTCACCCCGGACCGTGGCACTGGCGCCGGTGGTGACGGCTTTCTGCGTCAGGTTCAGACCGGTGAGAAAGTAGAACGGGCCGGGATTGGGCGCAAAGAAATCGTCCGTGAAGACGCCGTTCTGGTCCAGCCGGGAGGACACCCGCGAGACCTGCACGTCGTAGGCCCAGCTTCCGGCAAGTTTCTGCGTCCACTTCACGTTGAGACTGTCCACCTCGCTCGTTGACGGCGGCTGCCCGGCGGCGGTCACATTGAAGCTGCGCGGCACCGTCCACAAGGTCGGCAAAAGGGTCCCCTCGGGTGGCAGGCCACTGTAATCCAGTGTCTCCAGACGGGACACGCGAGCTTTGACCAGCAGTTCGCTGTCCGCCGAAGGTTTGAGTCTGAGGCTGGGAAACAGCGCACGGCGCTTGAAGACAACCCCCGCCGTTTCACTGCCCACTTCATGCGATTCCGCCACCAGCCGCACCGCCAGTGCGTCGCTGACCGGCTGGTTCAGGTCGGCCCAGACACCGCGCTCGGAGTGGTTGCCGACACGCAGACCGACCTCCCGCCGTACCACCGGCTCGGGTGACTTGGTGGTGATGCCAATCGCGCCACCGACAAAGCCCTGCGCGCCCGCGGCCTGGCCGCCGCTGGCCAGCGCGGGCGCCGGTCCCTTGAGCACTTCGATGGACTCCACCGACACCGTGCTTTCGAGGTTGGAGAACAGGCTGGGCATGGCCACACCGTCGATCAGGTTCGCGGCGTTGAAGCCACGCACCTTGGTCTGAACGTTGTAGAAATCGCGGGCTTCGGGGGGCCGCACGCTGCTGGCGTTGCGCAAGGCCTCCAGCACGGTCTGTGCCTCCTGGTCCTCGATCAGCTTGCGCGGAATCGGCACCACGGATTGCGGAAGCTGCTCCAGCGGCACGGCGTCGCGTGTGGCGGCGCTCACGGCGGGTTGCCGGTAGGTCTCACGCGCGGCACGGATGTCGACCGGCGCCAGCGTGCTGTCCTGGGCGTAGGCTTGCGCCAGCGTGGCCACGGCAGCGGCGACCGCACAAAGGCGGGGAAAGTGTGTCATGGGTGTCTCCTGGTGGTGGTGTCAAAGCAATGGATGGACGGCCGCCGGGGGGCGGCGGGGGCTTTCAGCGGGTGGAAGCCTTTTCGAGGGTCAATACGGCACGCACGGCTGCAAAGCGGACGCGCTGGCCCGCGCTTCCAGGCGGATGGCAACCTGCCGGTTCGGCACCCAGCCCAGCATCAGCGCAGCCCGGTTGGCGGGCCGGTAGGCGGTGAGGCCGGTCTCGGCGGCCAGCAGACTGGCGCCAGCGCCTTCGAGCCGCTGGCGGCTGCTCAGGCGCTCCAGGCGAAGACCGGCTTCCCAGGCCGCCTGAGGCGTCCAGACCAGGTCGAGCCAGCCCCCTGCGGTATCGCCGCGGTAGGCCGCCAGACCGTTGCGCGACTCCAGCGAACCGCGGTCACGGTGCCAAAGCAGCGCACCGGTCACTTCCAGCGGCCAGTCGTGGCTGAGCCAGCGGGCACTGGCACCGGCGACCTGCGCCTTGCCGGTAAAACAGGCCACCTGGACCAGCGCGGCGTCACACACCGGCGCGCTGTGGGTGTGACCGCCACCGGCGCCCGACGTGCGGGTGCCGCGGCCCTCGGGGCGCATGTGGGCCCAGAAGGCGTCCAGCGTCCAGTCACCCCGTACCGCCCCAGCATGCACGGCCAGGGCCGCCGGCCCGTCGCCACCAGCCGGCCAGCTGCGTCCGCGCCAGACGCCCGCGTCCAGCCGGACATCGGCATCGGCCGCCATGCCCCGCCAGCCGGCTTCGACGCCATCGTCGATCCAGTCATGGCCCAGCGTACCCTGTTTGGCCAGGGGCAGCAGGCCGAAGCGGTCGAAGTGGCCCGCCGCGCCGATGACCGGGCCCAGCGACGGCCGTCGCCGCCCGGCCCCCAACGACCAGCGCGTGCCGTCCTGCCATTGCACCCAGGCAGCCTCGGTGTGGTGCGGGTCGGCGCCGTGTTTGCCCACGGCCACGTGGGCACCGAACGACGGGGTCAGCCGCCAGCCGGCGCTCAGTGTGCCGTGCTCAAGCTGTCCGTTTCGCCGGTCCATGCCGTCGTCGCCCTGCAGCAAAAAGCCGGCGAGCTTCTGCGACGGCAGCGCCTGGCCGGCGTCCAGCACGGACAAGGCAGCCGACGCCGCGACACGCCAGCCGGGTTCGGGGGGGATTTCGTCGGCCGTTTCGCCGTGGGCCCGGACCATGCCGGGCAACAGCGCCAGCGTTGCCAAAGCCACGGCCGCCATCGCCCGCCCGCGCGAAGCAGCAATGCCTCTTGACCTTGTCTTATTTGAACGGGTCGGCGAACTTGGGGTTGGTGAGGAAGTCATGGTCGGTCAGGGTTTTGAGGAAGGCCACCAGGTCGGCTTTTTCCTGGGCATCGAGGGTGATGAGCGTGATCAGGTCGCTCTTGAGCGGGTTCTTGCGCCCGTCACCGGCGTGAGGTCCCGATGTGATGTTGCGGCCACCGGCGGCATAAAAGTCCAGCACGTCTTCCAGCGTGGCGATGCTGCCGTCGTGCATGTAGGGCGCCGTCACGGCAATGTTGCGCAGGCTCTGGGCGCGGAACATGCCCATGTCCTTGGGCAGTCCGGTCAGCTCGAACACGCCGCGATTCGGTTCCGGGAAAGCCCCGGTGCCGCCAATGTTGTACAGGCCGGTGTTGTGAAAGGGCGTCTCCAGCACCCGCGTGGTTGCGTGGACAAACTGGTCGTTGAAGTTCGGGCTGCCGTGGCAATGGAAGCATTCGGCCTTTTCCCCGAAGAACAGGTTCATGCCCCGCAGTTCGGTGGGCGTGAGCGTGCCTTTGCCGGCGATGAACTGGTCGTACTTGCTGTTGCCGGAAATCAGCGCACGCTGGAAGCTGGCAATGGCCTTGACCACATTGGCCCACTGGACCGGTGACGCTTCGCCCGGAAAGGCGGCGCTGAATTTGGTCTGGTACAGCGACTGGGTCGCGATGCGCTGCAACACCTCGGCCTTGTTGCCGTCGTTGATGCCCATCTCCACCGGGTTTTCCCCGAAGAGCGGCACCTCCATCTGCTTTTCCAGCGTCAGCAGCGAGGGGTTGGCCCAGGTCAGCATCGGGCTGTAGGCCACATTGGCCAGGGGCTGGGCGTTGCGATGGGTGAACTCACCGGTGGAGCCGCGCGAGGTGGCAAAGCCATCGGTGAAGGCTTTGTCCTGCTGGTGGCAGCTGGCGCACGACTGGGTGCCGTTGCCGGACAGGCGGCGGTCGAAAAACAGGAAGCGGCCCAGGTCGACCTTGGCCTCGGACATGGGGTTGTCGGCCGGAACCGCCGGGGTCGGGAAACCGGCCGGCAGTGACCAGGTCCAGGCGCCCGCGGCGCCACCGGACCCGGTTCCGCCACCAGCGCCGGCACCGGTTTCGATGATGGTGACGCCGCCACCGCCACCGCACCCGACACCGGCCAGCGCCCCGGCCAGGGCGCCGGCCACCGCCAGCTTCAGCATGAATCCGCGGTGGCGCCGGATCATTTCGCGACAGCCTTGAAGATCTGCTGTGCCGCGCCGCCCGCGATCGGCAAACCGGTGGAGCCGCTGCCGAAGCTGACCTGCAGTTGCGAGAACATGGTCGGGCATTCCGGATCGGTGGCGCCCGACATGCAACCCGCTGCGCCGCCGTTTTCCTTGGTGATGTCGGTGGTGGAGAACAGCTTGCCGATGTCCAGCGCGACCTTCTGGGTGTCCATGTTGAAGGACGCCAGCGAGAAGTCCATCACGTTCGGGTTGGTGCAGGTGTAGACCGTGTTGCCCGCCGCGTCTTTCACCACCGCGCCTGCAGCGTCGAGCTTGGCGGTACAGCCGGTCGAGCCGAGGTGGAAGTTGAAGGTGGTGATGGTGCTGGTCACCGCCGCCGTGCTGGACGTGGCCGCCACGGTTTTCAGAATGCCGCCCACCGGGTCGAGTTCAACCTTGGCGAACTTGCGGCCCGACTGCCACGACCAGGCCATGGCGGCGTTGTCCAGAGGCGCCACTCCGCCCGCAATGGCGCTGTGGTTCAGCGTCTCGGGCACACCCATGCTGGCCTTCAGGCCCACATAGTTGCCCGCAGGCACGGTGCCGGTGATGACCGCGTTGGTGGCCGTGGTGTTGCTGGCCGTGCTGCAGGTGCCGGTGGCGTTTTCCAGATCGACCAGCGACACCGTCTCTGCGCCCTGAGTCAGCTGCCAGCTGTTGGCGTCCAGCTTAACGGCCACGGCTTCGCCCTTGTCGTTCACCAGCTTGAGGTTGGTGATGTAAAAGCGCAGGTCCTTGACGGCGGCCGTCACGGCCTTCGAGCCCATGCCGGTGACCGACGTGCCGCAAGCGACGGGGGTGCTGCCGTTGACGGCAGCGAAGGTGATGGCGACCGCCTTGTCAGCGGGCGCGACGGGGGCGTCGTCGCCGCCACCACAAGCGGAAAGCAGGGCCGCGCCGATGAGGCCGGTGACGGCCAGGAGGGATTGGAAAGACTTGGACATTCAGGTGCTCCGAAGATTGATGAAGGTTGGCTCGTTTCCAGGGGTTCAGCTGATGACCGGCGGCTTGAGTTCCGCCGGAAATTCGCCCGCCGCGCTGGAAACCGCGTCGGGAATCAGATTGCTTTCAAGCGCCGCATTGACGGCAGGAGGCACCAGATCGGCGCCAAGTGCCGCGGTCGCGGAATCCTGCGTCACAGGCGTTGGCTCGGGATCGGTCGCTGCAGAGGTGCTGGAGTCACCGCCGCACCCAGCCATTCCGAAAGCCAATACCAGGCAGGCTGCCCAATAGGTCTTGTTCATGACAGATCCTTGATCAGTACTTGACCCAGATGTCATCCACGGCGTGGATCATCACGTCGGTCTTGGTGGTCAAGTCGTAGTGAGTCGGATCTTTGGCGATCAACCCTTTGATCTTGGCGGCGGTGTTGGCGTTGGGGCTGTAAACACCTTTGCCATTGTTGGTCCCCGGCATCAACCACACGATCTGCGCGTCGGAGAAAAAGTCCGTCATCAGCGCTTTGACGTCAGCCGGTGTGTGCTTTTCGTTGCTGGAGGCCAGGTTGTATTTGTTCCATCCTGGCACCCTGGCAGGAAAGATCTTGACCTTGGGCGATTGGTTGGAGGTCACCCCACCGGATGTGTAGCTGGCCCAATCGGTATAGAGATCGGCGGCACCGGTGACAGGGTTTTTGCAGTACTGCTTGACGTTGAACTGAATGGTCGTGAACGGCGCGTTGGGGGCAGTGCCCCGCAAGGCGACGCGATAGGACTGGTCATCCGAAACGGAGTCGTAGCTGGCCGCCTTGGTCCACGTGATCTTGGTCACGCCCGCACTGTCCTTGGTCAGGACGGGTTTGCCGAAGACACCATCGAGGATCGGGCGCACCCCGGTGAATCCAGCCGGAATGCTGACTTCCACCTTGTAGGTATCCGCCTCCACCGCCGGGTTGGTGTTCGGAATGGCGCAGCCGTGTGGAACCGCTAAAACCAGCTCGTAGGTCTTGGCCGCCACCGCGTACGGCAGCATGGTGTTGACCACGCCGACATGGGCCATGGCGGAAGAGGTGCAAAACGCTGCTGCCGCAGCGGAGATATGGAGTAAACACAGTTTTTTCATGGTTTGCGGGTCGGTTGGAGGAAGGAGTTGAAAAAAGGCGGTTCAATGGGTATGTCCGCCGGCGGCATCGCCGCGCGGGTTCTGCACCCACACCGAGACGGTGCGGGCGCCCGCGCGCTCGAATTTCAGGGTCAGGTCGAAGCGGTCGCCATCCTTGAACGGCTGCTTCAGGTCGATCAGCATCAGGTGGTATTCGCCGCCATGCCGAAGAGACGTCATGGCGCGCGGTGGTAACGGGATGGCGTCCACCGCACGCATCCGCATTACGTCGCCGTCCAGCACCATGCGATGCAACTCCACGCGGGTCGCCACCGTCGTGGCGGCGCCCAGCAGCCGGTCGGGCCGGTCGCCGGCATTGCGGATGCCACGAAGGTACGCCGCGCCGTTCGGCGCCCCGGCGATGCTGGGCACCGCATATGGGTGGTCGATTTCAAGGTCACCGATCCGAAAGCCATGTGCGAAGGCCGCCGGGGTGGCCGTCAAGAGGGCTGCAGCGAGCCCCGCCGCCAGACGACGCGACGCGAGGTTCGATAGTCCGATCATGCGGCCACCAACGTCCCGCCGAATCCGGCCGGTGCCGTCATCCAGGGCGCCGGCGATGCGATCCGCGGCGCCCGCGGGCGCGCAGGCACCAGACGATTGAGCTCGCGGCAGACCGTTTCCGGTGCCGAATTGACGATCTGGGCGATGTCACGCAAAGTGGGCAATTCCTTGCGATCCAGGAGGGTCTCGCGGCGCACGTGGGGCCGCGACAGCAAACGCAGCAGATGCTGTAGCCGTTCGACCACGGGGCCGCTGCGCAGCTCGGCCATCTCCAAGGACTGCCGCTGCTGTTGACGGACTGCGTGACCCAGGACGCCGGCCAGATCACTTTCGCCCGCCTGGTCGCAGGCACACAGGGCGGCGTCCAGCAGGGCGGTGGCACCAAACGCCGCCGCCTCACCCAGCAAGGATTCGACCCCGATCAGATCGCCCGGCAGGGCCAGGGCCACGACGTCACGCCCGTCGCGGGTCGGGCGTTCGATCAGGCAGACCCCGCGTTCCATGCGCCAGAGCCCGGCCCGCTGGCCGGTCTCGATGGCGGCCTCGCCTCGGAAAACGGTGCGCCGCGCGGTCGCAGGAGGACGACGAGATTGGGGGATGACGATCGGAGATTGAAGACTGGTCATAAGGGGTACCTCCTTTTCAGCGTACGTGCAGCACAATGCGTCCACCGGAGCCTTCGCTCCAGCCGCTGGGCGCATCCAGCGCGCGGCGTTCCTGAACCCAGGCGGGAACGGCCCCGGGATCCGGCCGATTGCTCAGCCTGGCCAGGCTGGTCGAAAGTGACTCCGGACGCGATGTCGACGGGGTTTGCGCATGCGCATAGTCGCTTGCGCGCAGGGGCAAGACCGGGGCCTCGGCACCGGCAATTGCGGCGGCAACGGCAATACCAAAAACCGCCGTCACGTGAACGCCCAAAAACACCAGAATGCGCCGGTTGGACAAGGCACCGTTGCGTGCCCGGTCAGGGTCGGAATAGCGCATGTCACCCTCCCGCTGCCGGCACGCGCGCAGCAAGCCATGCCACCAACGCGAGCGTGGCGCCCATATTGAGATGCGTGACCGCACGCACCAGAAATTCCAAAGTTTTCATTCAATACACTCCTGAAAAAACCTGAAGGAACCATTCCTTCAGATGCCGGCGCAAGGGCCGGCGAACACCGGGGGCGGTGCCGGAACGCGCCATCGACACGATGGCGCAGACACCGAACGGATCAGGAGAGGGTGAGAGGGGGGCCGCGTGCCCGCTGAAATGCGGGCGGCTCCGGAAGAAGGGGCGCTGCCCCGGTCAGACCGGGGACGACCGGGCGACCAAGGGCAAACGCCAGAGAAGGATGGGTCGGGGGCGGTGCCAGCCGCTCCGCCGCCAGCACGCAGTAGGGACAAGCATCGAGCAAAGGCTGGCTGGAGTCTCCTTGCGCCGGCGGTGCCTGCGATCGGATTTCCCCGGTTTGAAGCGACACCCACCGCATGCCTGCGGCAGAACACACCTCCAGCCAGGCTGCCTGGCCGGCTGCAGGCGCGGACAAGGCACGCGACAGCGTTGGCAGACAGGCTGCCAACGCAATCGCCAGGATGGCGAGCCACGTCAACGGGCGGTGTCGGCGCAGGGTGTTCACGGCGGATGTTGCAGCGTCCGGGGTCAGGGCAGCAGGCGTGTGGCGCTCAATGCTTCATGCCCGCGTGGCCGGCATGACCACCCTGGCTGGGGTCGGTCTTGGCCGCTGCGTTCAGCGGGCGGGCCGGGGCCTTGATCTCCACCGTCTGCTTCTTGCCGTCCTTGCCTTCGAAAACCAGGCTCACCGGCACGGTGTCGCCATCCTTGATCTGGCCTTTCAGGTCCATCAGCATGACGTGGTAGCCACCGGGCTTGAGATCCACCGCCTTGCCGGCGGGCAGCGCCAGGCCGCCGGCCACCTGGCGCATCTTCATCACGTTGTTGTCCATGGCCATTTCATGGATTTCCACCACACCGGCCACCGGTGAGCTGCCAGCGACCAGTTTGGCATCCTGGGCTGCCGTCAGCTGCATGAAGGCACCGGTGGCTTTCTGTTGCGGCACGGTGGCGCGCACCCAGGGTTCCTTGACGGTGACCTGGGCCTGGGCGGCGGCCGCCACAGCGAGGGTGGCGAGGGTGAGGGCAAAACGTTTCATGGGGGCTCCTTTTACAAAAAAAACACAGTGTGCATCCGCTCAGCCGTTCTGCGCAAGAACCAGCCGGATGTCATGGGCGTAGTCGTCGGCGGTCTGCTCATGGCGCATGGCCAGTCGCAGGCGACCTTGCGGGTCGAACACGTAGGACAGCGCCGAGTGGTCCATGGTGTAGGAACTGCCGGTGGGCACTTTCTTGTAATACACCTTGAACTCGTCGGCGGTTTCCCGGGTGCGGGCCAGGTCGCCCGACAGGCCGAGGAACGACCGGTCGAACGCCGCGGTGTACTCGCGCAGCATGGGTGCGGTGTCGCGCTCCGGGTCCACAGTGATGAAGACCACCTGCAGCTTGTCTTTGTCGGCGCCCAGCAGCTTGCGCACCTCGGCGGCGCGGATCAGCGCGGTGGGGCAGACGTCCGGGCACTGGGTGAAGCCGAAATACAGCAGCACCGCGCGGCCGCGAAAGTCCGCCAGGGTGCGTTCGCGGCCATCGGGGTCGTTCAGGCGAAAGTCGCGCCCGTAGGCCGCCCCGGTCAGGTCCAGACCGCGAAACCGGACCGCCGGCGTGCTTGCCGAGCGGTCACAACCAAGCATAGGCAGCGCCAGCGCCGCCGCCAGCCAGTGAACCCTCGCCCGGGGGGTGAAAGCCATGCTTTCTCCTGAAAATTCAATGAAAAGTGGCAATACCCAGCGTCAGCTGGTCATTGTCTGCTATGAAAATTGAATCAGGAGAACACCGGCGGCGCGCGGGCCTGCCAGGCGGCGCCGATGCGCGCGGCGATGCGCGCGGCCTCGATCGGCACGAGGGCATGTGACAGCGCATGCGGCGGCGCCACGGCGGCGACGAGTGCCGGCGGCGGGGCGCTGAGCGTGGCGCACAGCGGGCAGTCCAGCGTGCTGTGGCCCACCTCGGCCGCGCTGCCATCAGCGTCCAGCACCACCATTTTCACGCTGGCGCCGGAGCAGACCAGCAGGGTGGACTGGGGCGCCACCAGCGGCGAGGCCACTGCCACACCGAGCGACAACACAAACCACACCAGCACCAGGCGGATGATGTGGCGGGCGTGACGCAGGAAACTCATAGGCCTCAATTATCGTTGAATCCGGCTATCCGACCTGATCTATGTCAATCGCATGCCTGTCGGCACCGCGACTGCCGCCGCACCGCCACCCCGATACGATGCCTCTTTTGACCAGGAGACACCCCATGCTCACCCTCTGCGGATTTGCGGCCAGCAACTACTACAACAAGGTCAAGCTCGCCCTACTTGAAAAAGGCGTGCCGCTTGAAGAAGAGCTGGCCTGGGTCGGCCAAACCGACCTGGCCGCCAGCCCGCTGGGCAAGGTTCCCTACCTCAAGACCGACGAGGGCGCCCTGTCCGAATCGACCGTGCTGCTGGAATACATTGAGGCGAAATACCCCGCCCACCCGCTGTTGCCGGCCGACCCGTTTGCCGCCGCCAAGGTGCGCGAGCTGCTGCGCTACACCGAGCTGCACCTGGAGCTGGTGGCGCGCAACCTCTACCCCGAGGCCTTTTTCGGCGGCAAGGTCAGCGACGCGGCCAAGGAAAAAACCGGCCAGCAGTTGGAGAAGAACATCGCCGCATTCGCCAAGCTCGCGAAATTCGCCCCCTATCTGGCCGGCGACACCTTCACCCTGGCCGACTGCGGCGGCGCCGTGCACCTGCAACTGGTGGCCAGCGCCACCAAGATCATCTACGGCCGCGACTACCTGGCCGACCTGCCGGTGCGCGACTACCTCAAGCGCCTGGGCGAGCGCCCCACGGTGCAGAAGGTCAACGCCGACCGCAAGGCCAACACCGAGCTGATGATGGCGGCGGCCAAAGCAAAGGCCCAGGCAAAAGCCTGACCCGGCGCGGCGGCGGCTTCCTGTTCGGCGGCGGCGTCCTGATCAATACTTCGGCGCGCGCCGCTCGCGCAGCGAGGCCACGCCTTCGCGCACGTCCGGGCCGGCGAAACCCATGAATTCGAGGGCCAGCGAGGTGTCGAAGGTGGGGCCGGCCTGGCGCAGCCAGTTGTTCAGGCTGTATTTGGTCCAGCGGATGGCGGTGGCGCTGCCGGCGGCCAGGCGGTCGGCCACTTCGTAGGCCTTGGGCAGCAGCTGGTCCTCGTCCACCGCCAGTGACACCAGGCCGATGCGCTCGGCCTCTTCGCCGCTCACCGCCTCGCACAGCATCAGGTAGTACTTGGCCTTGGCCATGCCGCACAGCAGCGGCCAGACGATGGCCGCGTGGTCACCCGCGGCCACGCCCAGGCGGGTGTGGCCGTCGACGATCTTCGCGGTTTTGGTGGCGATCGAGATGTCGGCCAGCAGGCCGGCCACCAAACCGGCGCCCACCGCCGGGCCGTGCATGGCGCTGACGATGGGTTTGTCGCAGTTGATCACGTTGTAGACCAGGTCACGCGCTTCTTTCCACACGCGGGTGCGTACGGCGAAGTCGCTGGCCATGTCCTGCACCAGCGCCAGGTCGCCCCCGCCGGAAAAGCCCAGGCCGTCGCCGCGCAGCACGGCGCAGCGCACGCTGTCGTCCTTGTCGATGTCGCGCCAGATCTCGCACAGCTCCCAGTGGCCATCGTGGCCGGCCGTGGGTAGCTTGCCGTTTTGCGCTTTCATCTGGATATCGAGCACGGCGTCGTTGGCACCCCGGCGGGTGATGGACAGGGTCCGATAGCGGCTGTAGTCGGGTCGGGCAGGCGACATGGTGAGGGCTCCAGGTTGCGGAAGGAAAAAGGCGGCTGCCGTGTTGTGGCAGCCCAGTCCGCATTGTCGGGCGGCCGCCGCCCCGCCGCCGCAAATCGACGCGGCGCAAATCTTGACTTCAGTCAAAGACGAAGGGGCGCAGCGGGGCGCATGATGACCGCATCAATCAGGAGTAGCCATCATGAACAAGGAACAAGCCTCACCCTATGGTCAGGAGCTGCGCCGAATGCGCGCCGACCTGCTGTCCCGGATCGAGCTGCACCGCGGTGGGGACCGTAGCCGCGCGGAAGCGACCGCCGATCATTTCGGCCATCCCGAGGATTCGCCGGCACAGGTTGCCACCGAAAAGGATCTTGAGCTGGCAATCGGTGACCATGAGATGGTCGAACTGAACGCCATCAACGCAGCGCTGACACGCATCGACCTCGGAACCTACGGCGAATGCACGGACTGTGGCGTGGACATTCCGCCGGCACGCCTGGACGTTGCCCCGCAAACGCCCCGGTGCATCCATTGCCAGGAAGCGTTCGAAAAGCACTGACCAGCCCGAGTCCGACCGATTTTTTTACCCTTCAGAAGGAAGATTGTTCAATGAGTACGTTTCACGCCGTTGTCTGGATGGACCACAACGAAGCCCATGTGGTGATGTTTGATCGGGAACACATGGAGGCCCAGCGCATCAAGTCGCGCAGCCACCACAAGCACCAGGGCAAGTCCCATGACAACGCCGCCTTCTACCAGGAAATCGCCGACGCGCTGGCCGGCACCCACGAGGTGCTGCTGGCAGGCCCCGGCATGGCCCGCAATGAATTCCGCGACTGGGCTGTCAAGCACCACCATGCGGTTTCGAAGGCCATCGTCGATTCGCTGTCGGCCGACCATCCCACCGACGGTCAGCTGGTCGCCATGGCCCGCCAATACTTTCACAAGTACGACAACATGGCGGCCGATCCGTCGCTGAGCTGACCACAAAACGGCAGTGATCGGGCTGCGGCCCGACGCAGGCTGCGCTATCCTTGACCGGATGCGCAGCCTGTTTCATTTTGCTTTCCATGTGACCGACCTGGACGCCGCCCGGCGCTTCTACGGCGGCGTGCTGGGCTGCCGCGAAGGCCGCTCCACGGCCACCTGGGTGGATTTCGACTTTTTCGGGCACCAGCTTTCGCTGCACCTGGGCACCCCGTTCCCCACGGCCGACACCGGCCTGGTGGGTGACCTCCGCGTGCCGATGCCGCATTTCGGGCTGGTGCTGGCGCTGCCGGACTGGCAGGCGATGTCGGCGCGGCTCGAAGCCGCCGGCACCGACTTTGTCCTCAGCCCCCAGCTGCGCTTTGCCGGGCAGCCGGGCGAGCAATGGACGATGTTCTTCCGCGACCCGTTCGGCAACCCGATCGAAGTCAAGGGCTTTGCGTCGCTGGACCAGGTGTACGCGGCATGACCTATACCTTCGCGTCCGCCACCATCCTGCTGCTGCTGATCACCGATCCGTTCGGCAACATCCCGATTTTTGCCAACGCGCTGCGGCCGGTGGCGCCCGAGCGGCGCGCGCGGGTGATCCTGCGCGAGGTGCTGATTGCCTTTGTGCTGCTGCTGACCTTCATGTTCGTGGGCGACCGCTTCCTGCGGCTGATGAACCTGTCGGACCTGTCGCTGCAGATTGCCGGCGGTGTGGTGCTGTTCCTGATCGCGCTGCGCATGATCTTTCCGCCGCCGCCGGTGGCCGGCGCGCTGCAGCAGGGCGAGCCGCTGATCGTGCCGCTGGCCATTCCGGCGCTGGCCGGGCCGTCGGCCATGGCCACCGTGATGCTGCTGGTCAGCCAGGCGCCGGAGCGGCGGCTGGAATGGGTGGCCGCGCTCAGCGTGACCATGCTGGTCTGCGCCGTGGTGCTGGTGCTGGCCGAGCGCATCCAGCGGGTGGTGGGTGACCGGGTGGTGGTGGCCTTCGAGCGGCTGATGGGCCTGATCCTGGTGGCGATTTCGGTCGAGATGCTGATTCGCGGCCTCAAGGCGCTCAAGACGCAGCTGTAGGGCGAGACCTCGCCCTCAGCCTGCCGTGCCTTCGACCAGCTGGCGCATCAGCACGGCCTTTTGCACCTTGCCCAGCGCGGTGCGCGGCAGGGCGTTCACCGCGATCCACCGGCGGGGAAGCTTGTAGCGTGCAATGCGTTGCTGCAACCAGTCCGACAGCTCTCGCTCCCAAAACGAGAGCAATTCATCACCTTTTTCCGCTGGGTATTGGCAGTTTTCGCCCTTCAGAACCACCACAGCGGCCAGTACCTCGCCCCAACGGGCGTCCGGCAACCCGACGATCGCGCATTCGGCAACCATCGGATGGTTGGCCAGCAACTGCTCGATCTCGGCCGGATAGATGTTTTCGCCGCCGGAAATGATCATGTCCTTGGCGCGGCCGACGATGGTGTAGCTGCCGTCGGCCGCCCGGCGCGCCAGGTCGCCGCTGTGGAACCAGCCCTCGGCATCCACGGCGGGCCGATCTGGCCAGTAATGGCGGACCACCGCCGGCGAGCGCAGCAGAACTTCGCCGACACCGTCCGCGCTGGCCGCCAGACGGACCTCCACACCCAGCGCCGGCCAGCCGCATGAACCGGCGTGGCTGGCGGCCTGAGCGGGCGGCAGGGCGACAGAGAAAGGTCCGGTTTCCGTGGCGCCGTACACATTGCACACGGCAATGCCCCGTTGCAGGAACGCATCGACCAGCGCAGCCGGGAGGACACTGGAGCCAGCCCAGACCGCGCGCAGCGTGGTGAAGTCGGTCCCGGGCCAGTCGGGGTGGTCGATCATTGCCTTCATGGTTGCCGGCACCTGCAGGGTCAGGGTGGGACGGTGGTCCCGGATCGCGGCCAGCGTCGCGCCCGGCTCAAAGCGCGGATGCAACAGCACCGACGCCCCGGCCATCAGGGCCGGCAAGGTCTGGATACACAGTCCGCCGACATGAAACAGTGGCAATACCGTCAGTACCGTGTCGTCCCGCGACAGGGCCTGGGCAGAAACAGCGGCCAACATGTTGGCCAGCAGATTGGCATGGGTGTGGGCAGCGCCTTTGGGTTCACCGGTAGTCCCCGAGGTGTAGACCAGCAAGACCGGCGAATCCGGCCGGGCGACCGAAACCACCGGGCCAAGCGCCGGGGTAGCGATCAGGGATTCGACCGAATAAGCCGCCAGCGCCCGGGACCGCGCCAGTTCACCCGCCTGCGACTGCCAGGACTCATCAAACACCAGGCAATGGGGATTGCAGTCAGCCAGGACCGCTTGCCATTCCGCCGGGGCCAGCCGGTAATTGAGTGGCACCAAAATTGCGCCGAGTCGGCCCAGTGCGAACAGCAGCACCAGCTGATCCACGTGGTTGAAACCCAGCCAGGCAACGCGGTCACCGGATCGGACGCCCCATTCATTCGCCAGGCGGGCCGCGGCCCGCTCAGTGCGCCGGGCCAGTTTGCCGTAGCTGTACCATGCGTCCGCGAATTGGACGGCGGGTGAGTCGGGGGCTTCCTGCGCTCGGGCGTGCAACAGATCGTCCAGCACGGCCGGGGCGTGATCCGAAAGGGATGGTGTCGACATTTACCCAACTTTACCCCGGCTTCAAGCGCCGGGCGGTTCATGCTGTCACCATGGACGGCAACATAACCCGCACACCGGCTGGCGCCATGCCCGCAGCCCGCACGAAACTGCCCCTACACTGATTCCATGAGCACCGACCTGCTGATGATCGAGGACGACCACCGACTGGCATCCATGGTCAGCGACTACCTGAGCCAGTCCGGCTTCTCGTGTCGTGTCGCCGATACCGGCCAGGCGGGCCTGGCCCAAGCCCAGGCGCGGCCCCCGGCACTGATCATTCTGGATCTCATGCTGCCCGACAGCGACGGCCTGGACCTGTGTCGCCGTATCCGCGCCATGCCGCCCCCCCTGGGTTCGACCGCGATCCTGATGCTGACCGCCAAGGGCGACCCCATGGACCGTGTCATCGGACTGGAAGTCGGTGCGGACGACTACCTGCCCAAACCCTTCGAACCCCGGGAACTGCTGGCTCGCATCCGGGCCGTGCTGCGGCGTCGCGAAGGATCGCCGAACACGGAACCGGCGGGGACGCTGCGATTCGGCTCGCTCGAAATCGACCGCAACGCCAGGACCGTGGCTGTCGGCGGCGAGCCCAGGGAAATGACGTCCTACCAGTTCGACCTGCTGATGACCCTGGCGGAGCGGGCCGGGCGGGTGCTGACCCGCGACCAGATCATGGAAGCTGTCCGCGGCCGGGAGCTTGAAGCCTTCGACCGCTCGATCGATGTGCATGTGGGCAGAATTCGCGCCGCCATAGAAGCGGACGCCAAGAACCCCAAACGGATCCTGACGGTTCGGGGGGTGGGCTACGTGTTTGCCCGTCAGCAGGATTAGCGCCGTGGCCTTTTTCCCCGCGCTGGCACGGCGCCTGTACCTGCGCATCTGGCTGGCCGTCATTGTTGCGGTGGCCGTGGTGATACTGGCGGCCGGTTGGGCCTGGCGCGAGACGGTCCGATTCAACCGGCTGCAAACCCCACCGCCCCGCGAGGTGACGGTGCGCAATCCGGCCGGCGAGCTGATCGGTTCCGCGCTGGCCCAGCCGGCCCGGATGCCCGGCGGCGGGATCGAATTCCGGGTTCAGCTGTCCGACGGGCAGACGCTGTGGCTGCAAATGCCCCCGCGAGGGAGCGGAGGCGCTCGTCCGCCGGCGCCCCTGGCGCCACCCTGGTACCGGCCACCCTATGGCTATTTCTGGTTGCTGGGTCTGGTCGCCGTAGCGGTCGCTGCGGGGCTGTATCCGGTCGCGCGTCGTCTGACCCACCGTCTGGAAACACTACAGCAGGGTGTACAGCGCTGGGGTAACGGCGATCTTGCCGAACGGGTTCCCGAGGGCGGGCAGGACGAGGTCGCCGATCTGGCCCGGCATTTCAACGCCGCCGCCGAAAAAGTTGAGGCGCTCATGCAAACGCAAAAGGCCCTTTTGGGCGCCCAGAAGACCTTGCTCGCCAACGCGTCTCATGAATTGCGTTCACCGCTGGCCCGTATCCGCATGGCACTGGAATTGCAGCGCCAGAACCCCACGCCGGCGATCCGCGACGAAATCAGCCGAAACATCGGCGAGCTGGACCAACTCATTGACGAAATCCTGATGGCCAGCCGGCTCGACAGCCCCGACCCCGGGCTGGGACCGGTGGAGTCGGTTGATCTGGTCGGTCTCGCGGCCGAGGAGGCGGCACGCGTCGACGCCCAGCTGGAGCTGCCGCAAGGCCATACGATTGTGCTGCGGGGTGAGACGCGGCTGCTTCGTCGCCTGTTGCGCAATCTGCTGGAGAACGCGCGCCGCCACGGGGGCGCCGATCGCCGCGAAGACATTCGCGTCGAGCTCGGCACCGACCCCGGCGGGGTCACGATCCGGGTCGGCGACCGCGGCCCGGGTGTCCCGCCGGACCAACGCGAGCGGATCTTCGAGCCCTTTTACCGACTGCCCGGCAGCAGCGAGCGCGAAGGTGGCGTGGGACTGGGACTGGCACTGGTGAAATCGATCGCTCAACGGCATGGTGGCTCGGTGTCCTGCCTGGACCGCGTCGGCGGTGGCGCCGAATTCGTGGTTCGACTTCCGCACGAGCGTTCGTGAACAAATGCGCAGCTTCGCCGCTTTACTGCCGGCGCCCGTCGCAAGCCCCCCACGTTCATGGGGGGTAATCCACATTCCGTGCCCCTATAGTCCACCTGACGCTGTCACACCCAACGGGGAATCGGAAAACCGGTTCATTCCTTCCTGAGGAAATCGTCTCCCGACGTCGTCCCCTCGGGGACTTGAATGCCACCTTCGGGTGGCATTTTTTTCTGCGCCTCAAGGTATCTAGAATCGCCCGATGTTTCGCACGCACCTGGTCTCCTGGATGGCATTCGCGTGGGGCGCTTTGCTGTTTCTTCCCATCGGGGTGAACTACCTGACGTTCCTGGCACTGCTGGCTGCGCTGCTGGCTGGCGGCCGGTGGGCTGAGCGGGGCCGACGCATCCGGCACAGTCCGTACTGGTGGCCCGTGGCCGGTTTCGTCGGCTGGACAGTTTTCTGTCTCGCTGCGCAGCCGGCCTATTTCGCGGAAACACCCAGCAACCTGTTTCATGGCCTTCGTATAGCCCTCACCTTCCTGGTTGTCGCCGCGCTGGATGAGCGAGAGCTGTCGTCAGGGCTGCGGGGCCTGGTCATCGGCGGTCTTGCCGGGCTGGCAATTGCTGCTGTGAATGGGGTAATCGGTCTTCCGCCGTCCGATCTGTGGCGCAGCCTGATCAGCCACCATGGCAACAAGTCGATTTCGAACGCGCTGATCTATGCCCTTCTGGCCGTGCTCGCCGTGCGAGTGGCGTTCGAGCAAGCCCCATGGAAGCAGAGTGCGCTTTTGCTGATCGGAGCGATGGCCTGCATCGCGCAGATAGTGGTTGTCCTGCCGTCTCGCACCTCCATGATTGCAGCTGTTTTCGCGATGGCCTTGCTGGCCGTGCACCGCTGGCGAAACGCCTGGCGACCGCTGATCTCCGCCGTGGCGGCGACAACCGCGCTGGCTGGCGCAGTGCTGACACTGCAGCCGGACATTTCCCGCGAATTCGAGAGGGGCCTCAATCAGCTGCGGGCGGCCGATAGCGAACGGGTGGAAATGACCAACAGTTGGGGCGTGCGCTACCACCTCTATGACAAGACGGCTGCGATGGTGGCGGATCGGCCTGTGCTGGGTTGGGGTATCGGCAGCTGGAATGGGCAGTGGCGCGCGCGTGCCGACGCCGCCATCGGTGACATCAACATGCCCCACAACGACTACCTCTGGATGGGCGCCCAGGCCGGAATCCCGGGCCTGATTGCCATGCTGGCACTGGTACTGGCCGGAGCGGGCCGGTGCTGGAGCCGGCGTGACGCCATCGGGGCCATGGGTCTGGCCGCCATCGTCATTCTGGCCCTGGGGGCATCCTTCAATTCCGCACTGCGGGACGCCGCAATCGGTCTTTCGTTGCCGTTCGTCACTGCCCTGTTGGTCAGCCGTGCCGTGCTGGCACCATCGTCTGATCCGCCGTCCGGACCAGACGGCCGCAAGCCCTCGATTGCCTGAGTTTTCGCCATAGAGGCCGCCTGCTGCGGCTCCGCTGGCGCTGACCGGCAAAGACTCCGGCGGAGTCGCTGGAGTTCAGTGGCCGTGTCCCACCGTTTCCCCCGCCTTGAGCCGGTAGACGGTTCCGCAATAGGGGCATTTCGCTTCACCGGTTCGGGCCACGTCCAGATAAACCTTCGGGTGGCTGTTCCAGAGTTTCATGTCGGCCTTCGGACTGGGGCAGTAAACACCGCCCTGGGCGTTCAGGTCGCTGGCCAGAAGTTCGATTGCAGCTTGGGTCATGGTGTATCTCCCTTTCAGACCTTGGTCAGCCAGTGGGCGTATTTCGGGTTGCGGCCGTTGACGATGTCGAAGAACGCGCTCTGGATCTTCTCCGTCACCGGGCCGCGGCTGCCGGCACCGATTTCCACACGGTCCAGCTCGCGGATGGGCGTCACCTCGGCCGCGGTACCGGTGAAAAACGCTTCGTCGGCGATATAAATCTCATCGCGCGTGATGCGCTTTTGCACCACCTCGATGCCCAAGTCCTTGCAGATGTGGAACACGGTGTTGCGCGTGATGCCGTTGAGCGCGCCCGCCGACAGGTCCGGCGTGTAGACCACGCCGTTCTTGATGACAAACACGTTCTCGCCGGCGCCTTCGGAGACAAAACCCGCGCTGTCCAGCAGCAGGGCTTCGTCGTAACCGTCGTCCAGGGCTTCCATGTTGGCCAGGATGGAGTTGCTGTAGTTGCTCACCGCCTTGGCCTGCGTCATGGTGATGTTGACATGGTGGCGGGTGTAGCTGCTGGTCTTGACGCGGATGCCCCGCGCCATGCCCTCTTCGCCGAGGTAGGCGCCCCAGGCCCAGGCCGCCACCATCAGGTGGATGGTGTTGCCCCTGGGCGAGACGCCCAACTTCTTGTCGCCGATCCAGGTCAGCGGCCGCAGGTAGCAGCTTGCCAGATTGTTCTCGCGGACAACGGCGACTTGGGCCTCGTTCACCTGTTCCTGAGTGAACGGGATCTTCATGCGCAGGATCTTGGCGCTGTTGAACAGGCGCTCGGTGTGCTCCTGCAACCGGAAGATGGCCGTGCCATTGACAGTGTTGTACGCGCGCACGCCCTCGAAGGCGCCACAGCCGTAGTGCAGGGTGTGGGTCAGCACATGGATTTTGGCATCGCGCCAGTCGACCATCTGGCCGTCCATCCAGATTTTGCCGTCGCGGTCGGACATCGAGGGAATTACGGGGCTCATGGTTGATCCTTTGAAGGAAATTCGGGTCGCGTCGCAATGCTGCGCCGACCGGATTTTACGATCCGGACTGAACCATGCTTGTGGTGGCATCGGCTGGCGCCTCAGCCTCCGGCGGGGGGCGCACCAGGGTCCACTGCACCAGTTTGCCCTCGCGGAACTCGCAAGTCACATGGGAGTCGCCGCTGTCAGTCCAGCGGAAAAACTCCGGCTGTTCGTCCTTGGGCGAGCGCAATGCGCCCAGGGACCGGGTCATGGCGATGACATGCATCAGCGTCACCCCGGTCTTGAGCTTGGCGTTGAGCATGACGGCACTGTCCACGTACCCGATCGGGCGGTCGGCGGCCCTTTTCAGGATGGTCATCAATCGGGTGAAATGAAGCAGTATCCACATCAGGATGGCACCGGCCACTACTGCCACACCGGCCCACCCGTACTGAAGAAAGGCCACAACAATCGCAACCAGACCGAAAACTGCGAACAAGTACTTCACCGGAACCCACCTCAGGATTTCACACCACCAACACCATCCGGCCCGAGAGACTGGCGTTCGACGACTACGTCGGCGCGCTGCCGGGTCGGGCGAACAGCCACTCGCCGATGATCTTGCGGCCCTCCGAGAGCAGCACCGCGCGATCAAGGTCATGCCAGGCCGTCAACTCGTTGAGCGGGGACCAGTCACGGGCGCGGTCGCGAACCACCTCGACCGTCCAGTTCGCGGACAGGCTGTCGACAAGCCGCTGGCGGGCCGAAGCATCCACCCGACCATACCGGTCATGCAGTTCCACCGCGATGAAGGCACCCTTCAACTGATGCAATGCCGAGGCATTCAGGAGTTGAAACTCAGCCCCTTCCACGTCCATGAGCACTACGGTCCGCGCACCGTCAAGTCCGAGTGATTGCAGCTGGGCGGCGAAATCACCCTCCGCTGCACCCAGAGCACGCAATGCCTTGGAAACCTGGTTGAGTTCGGCGTTCCGCGCGATGGCCATGCGCCCGGTCTCGGTGGCTTCAAAAGCCACCGCTTGCTCGCAAAAACCCTTGGCCAGCAGCGAAACGGGGTAATAACCATCCCCCGCACCCACGTCGACGAAGGTGCGCGGCCCATCGCCTGTCATTGATGTCAGCGCGGCAAGAAGCCAGTCGCAGACCGGTTCTTCGTAAAGGCCGTAGATTTTCAGACCATGCGCGGACTGGCTGATATTGGCATCTCCATTGAACCGAATACCGGCAAAGGGCCCGCGCTGTATGACGCCGGCATGCCTGCTGAATACTTCACGAGCCAGCGCCTTGCGATGGCTTTTGATGATCGCCCTGCGGAGAGAATGAAGAAAGCTGTTCAAGAGAAATCCAAGCTGTTAACCGGTCAACAGGCGCCCCGCCTTTCACCGCGAAGAGGCAAGCACTATACCTGCCGCATCAGCCCATTTCTCGCACCAGCGCCATCGCCTCTTCGATCCGGTCCACCGGGTGAATGGTCAGGCCCTCGAAGGCCTTGTCGTGCTTCTTCGGTGCATTGGACTTGGGCACCACCGCCACCGAAAACCCGAGCTTGGCCGCTTCCTTCAGCCGCTCCTGCCCGCGCGGCGCGGGCCGCACCTCGCCAGCCAGGCCAACCTCGCCGAAGGCTAGAAAGCCTTTGGGCAGCGCCTTGCCACGCAAGCTGGACGTGATGGCCAGCATCACCGCCAGATCGGCCGCCGGCTCGCTGATGCGCACACCGCCCACGGCGTTGACGAACACGTCCTGATCCATGCAGGCGACACCGGCGTGGCGGTGCAACACGGCCAGCAGCATCGCCAGGCGATCGCGATCCAGCCCCACACTGAGGCGACGCGGGCTGGGCCCACCGCTGTCCACCAGCGCCTGGATTTCGACCAGCAGCGGGCGGGTGCCCTCCAGCGTGACCAGCACACAGCTGCCCGGCACCGGCTCGGCATGCTGGCTCAGGAAGATGGCGCTGGGGTTGGCCACTCCTTTGAGGCCGCGTTCGGTCATCGCGAACACACCGATCTCGTTCACGGCGCCGAAGCGGTTCTTGATCGCCCGGATCAGGCGGAAACTGCTGTGGGTGTCGCCTTCGAAATACAGCACCGTGTCCACCATGTGCTCCAGCACCCGCGGACCGGCGAGCGCGCCTTCTTTGGTGACATGGCCCACCAGCACGATGGCCGTGCCGCTGGCCTTGGCCGCGCGCGTCAGGTGCGCCGCGCACTCGCGTACCTGCGCCACCGAGCCCGGTGCGCTGGTGAGCTGATCCGAATACACCGTCTGGATCGAGTCGATCACCGCGATCGCCGGTTTGCGGGACTCCAGCGTGGCGAGGATTTTTTCGAGCTGGATTTCGGCCAGCACCTGAACCTGCGAGCCGTCCAGGCCCAGCCGCCGTGCGCGCAGCGCGACCTGCGCGCCGCTTTCCTCACCGGTGACGTAGAGCGTGGGATGCGCGCTTCGCTGCAGCGAATCCAGCGCCTGCAACAGCAGCGTGGACTTGCCGATGCCGGGGTCGCCGCCGATCAGCACCACGCCGCCCTCGACGATGCCGCCGCCCAGCACGCGGTCCAGCTCGTCATGCCCGGTTGGGGTGCGCGCGAAATCGCTGGCCTCGATCTCGCCCAGCGTCGCCACTTCGGCGGTCCGGGCCAGCGAGGCAAAGCGGTTTTTTGCCGGTGCGGCCGCCTCGGCCACCGACTCGACCAGCGTGTTCCACGCACCGCAAGCCGGGCATTTGCCCAGCCAGCGCGCGCTGGTGCCGCCGCATTCGTTGCAGACGAAGTACGTTTTCTCTTTGGCCATCGGGCGAGACTACCACCCCGAAGCGACCGCTACCGACGGTTGCCGTGAACCGTGTCGCGTTGATAACGGCGTCTGACCTCGGCAATCTCCACCCGGTAGTCGCTGTACCAGCGCTCACGGCCGAGTTTCTGGGCCATCAGGTGGTCCGCCTGCTGCTTCCAGGCGCGGATGCTGGCCTCGTCCAGCCAGTAGGACAGCGCAATTTCCTGCTCGCCTTCGGTCACGGCGAGAAACTCCAGGCAGCCGAAGTCGCGCAGCGCCAGTTCGCGCAGGTGCGCGGCGGTGGCGGCGTAGTCGGCATCGAGGGCACGCGCCGTGGCGCGGAAGATGACCACAAACATCAGTGAACCCCTTCAAAACCCGCCGCCAGCGCCCGCGTCAGCTCCGCCGCGGGCACGGCGCGACAGCCGCGGGTGTTCTGACCCGCCCACAGCGGCGAAAAGTCGGCGCTGCCACGCGCCTCACACGCAGCCCGCAGGGGCGCCATGGCGGCGGTGGCCAGCGGAAATTCGGGCGCTGCGGCGCTGAGGCTGCCCAGCTCGCGCATCACCCGGTTGACGATGCCGCGGGCCGGCCGGCCGGTGAACACGTTGGTCAGCGCGGTGTGGCGGGCCGCGTCGCTGTGCAGCGCGGCGCGGTGCAGGGCGGTGGTGGTCGCCTCGGGGCAACACAGGTAGGCCGTGCCCACCTGCACCCCGGCGGCGCCCAGCGCCCGCGCGGCGCGCACACCGGCGGCGTCGGCGATGCCGCCGGCGGCGATCACCGGCACCGAGACCGCGCGCACCACCTGCGGCAGCAGCGCAAAAGTGCCCATCTGCTCGCTCAGGTCGTGCCGCAGGAAGTGGCCACGGTGGCCGCCGGCCTCCAGGCCCTGGGCAATCACCGCATCCGCGCCGTGGGCCTGCAGCCAGACGGCTTCATCCACCGTGGTGGCGGATGACAGCACCGTGGCACCCCAGGCCTTGACGCGCGCCAGCAACGCCGGCGCGGGCAGGCCGAAATGGAAGCTCACCACCGGCGGGCGAAACGGCGCGATCAGATCGGCCAGGTCGGCGCTGAACGGCGCCCGTCCCGCGCCGGCCGGCACGGCCGCGATGTCGAGTCCGAGCTCGGCGTAGTAGGGCGCCAGCGTGGCACGCCAGGCCGCTTCGCGGGCGGCGTCGGGCTCGGGCGGTGTATGGCAGAAGAAATTGACGTTGCAGGGCCGCCCGCTGGCCGCCAGCACCGCCAGCTCGGCGCGCAGCGCATCGGGCGTCAGCATGGCCGCCGGCAACGAGCCCAGCGCCCCGGCGCCCGACACGGCCAGCGCCAGCGCGCTGCCCTGCGCGCCAGCCATGGGCGCCTGAATCAACGGAAATTCGGTGCCCAGCAGGGCCTGCAGCGTGCGCATGGGGTTCTCCGGACGTTCGCGCATTCTCACCCGAAGGCGCGCCAAGGGTTTACCCGCGGATTCACCGCCCTGAAATCATTTAATATATTAAATAAATGCCGCACCCGACCCCGTTCACCCATCGCAACCTGCCCCGCCTGCTGCTGCAGGCGCGCGAGGCCGTGATGCTGCACACCCGCCCCAGCCTGCGCGGCCATGGCCTGTCGGACCAGCAGTGGCGGGTGCTGCGGGTGCTGGGCGAACATGCGGCCGACCCTGGTGGCGTGGAAACCGGCCGGGTCGCACGCGAAGCCTTCATCCTCGGCCCCAGCCTCACCGGCGTGCTGGCGCGCATGGAGCGCGACGGCCTGCTGACCCGCAGCCGCTGCCCCGAGGACGCGCGCCGCAGCGTGGTGCGTGCCACCGCCCAAGGCCTGGCGCTGGTGGACGCGCTGTCGCACACCATCGAGGCCCACTACGCCTGGCTGGAAAGCCAGCTCGGCGCCCCCAAGCTGGCCCAGCTGTATGCGCTGCTGGACGACCTGATCGCGCTGGAAGTGCCGCCCGACACCGAAACCCCTACCCCGGACACCGACGAATGACCGCTCCGCCCCCGTTCCAACCCGACGGCACCGTCTACGGCACGCTGCTGAACTTCCGCTGCGAAGCGGCGCTGTGGGCCGACCGCGCGGCCGAGCCGCCTTACAAAGGTGCGCCCCGCGCCCCGGTGCTCTACATCAAGACCGCCAACACCTTCACCGCAGCCGGCGCGGCCATTCCGCTGCCCGCCCGCGCGCCCGAGGTCGAGGTGGGGGCCTCGGTGGGCCTGGTTTTCGGAAATTTCAAGGATTTTTGGCCGTTACCCAGCGTGGATCGGTCATTGTTTGCTATGAATTCAGGACTCACCGACACCCTTGCGGGCGTGGCCGGCCTTGTGCTGCTGAACGACCTGAGCCTGCCGCACACCAGCTACTACCGCCCGCCGGTGAAATTCCGCAACCCGGACGGTTTTCTGGGCGTGGGCCCACGCGTGGTGCCGCTGGCCGCCGTGGGCGATCTGGCCGCGCTGACACTGACGGTGCGTATCAACGGCGAGCTGCGGCAGACGGTCCCGCTGTCCACCCTGGTGCGCGACGCCGCCACGCTGCTGGCCGACGTGCGCGACTTCCAGACCCTGTTGCCCGGCGACATCCTGATGCTGGGCACCGACTGCCTGGACGACGGCACGCGACCGCGCGCCCAGGTCGGCGATCGCATCGAAATTTCCGCGCCGGGCTTCCAGCCGCTTGTGAATACGATCGTGAGGGAGGTGAGCGCCGACGGGCCGCCGCTAGGCGCGAAACAGGGCGCCGCTGAAAGCGGCAGCCTCTTCGGCCCGTCCAACCCTGCGCAAGCAGGCTTGGAGCCGCGGGCCTCAGCCCCCTTGGGGGGCAGCGAGGACACGGCCGTGCCGAGCGTGGGGGTCCCATGAAACATGCCCGCATCGCCTGGGCCGGCGGGATTCACGATGCCATCGAGGCCGACGGCCAGCTGGAGCTGCTCACCCCTGCGTTCAAAGGGCGCCGCGTCGGCTTCGACGACGTGATCTGGCTGCCCCCGCTGGCCCCCATGCCGGCGCACCGCCCGCGCACCGTGCTGGCGCTGGGCCTGAACTATGCCGACCATGCGAAGGAACTGGCCTTCAAGGCGCCCGACGAGCCGCTGGCCTTCCTCAAAAGTGCGGCCTCGCTCACCGGCCACCGCGGTTTCACCGTGCGCCCGGCCGGGGTGGCGTTCATGCACTACGAATGCGAGCTGGCGGTGGTGATCGGGCGCGAGGCGCGCCGCGTGGCCAAAGCCGACGCACTGGATTTTGTGGCCGGCTACACCGTGGCCAACGACTACGCCATCCGCGACTACCTGGAAAACTGGTACCGCCCCAACCTGAAGGTCAAGAACCGCGACACCTGCACGCCCATCGGGCCCTGGCTGGTGGACGCCGCCGACATCCCCGACCCGATGGCCCTGGCGCTGCGCACCACGGTCAATGGCACCGTGACCCAGCAGGGCCACACACGCGACATGATCTTCGACGTGCCGACGCTGATCGAGTACTTCAGCGCCTTCATGACGCTCTACCCTGGCGACCTGATCCTCACCGGCACACCCGACGGCGTGGTGGACTGCCGGCCCGGAGACGTGATCGTCACCGAAATCGAGGGCGTCGGCGCCCTTGTCAACACCATCACCGCCCAAGGATGACCATGCGCATCGACCACCTGATCAACGGCCAGCCGGTTGCCGGCTCGGCCTATTTTGAAACCGTGAACCCCGCCACGCAGGAGGTGCTGGCCGAGGTGGCCGCCGGTGGCGAGGCGGAAGTCCACGCCGCTGTCGCCGCCGCCAAGGCCGCGTTCCCGAAATGGGCCGGCACCCCGGCGACCGAGCGCGCCCGCCTGATGCGCAAGCTCGGCGAGCTGGTCGCGAAGCACGTGCCCGAGATCGCCCAGACCGAGACCAACGACTGCGGCCAGGTCATCAGCCAGACCGGCAAGCAGCTGATTCCGCGCGCGGCGGACAACTTCACCTACTTTGCCGAAATGTGCACCCGCGTGGACGGCCACACCTACCCCACGCCCACGCACCTGAACTACACGCTGTTCCATCCGGTGGGCGTGTGCGCGCTGATCAGCCCCTGGAACGTGCCCTTCATGACCGCGACCTGGAAGGTCGCGCCGTGTCTGGCGTTTGGCAACACCGCGGTGCTGAAGATGAGCGAGCTCTCGCCGCTGACCGCAGCACGGCTGGGCGAGCTGGCGCTGGAGGCCGGCATCCCCGCCGGCGTGCTGAACATCGTGCACGGTTATGGCAAAGACGCGGGCGAGCCGCTGTGCGCGCATCCCGATGTGCGCGCCATCAGCTTCACCGGGTCGACGGCCACCGGCAACCGCATCGTCCAGGCGGCGGGCCTGAAGAAGTTCAGCATGGAACTGGGCGGCAAAAGCCCGTTCGTGATCTTTGACGACGCCGATCTGGACCGTGCGCTCGACGCCGCCGTGTTCATGATTTTCTCCAACAACGGCGAGCGCTGCACCGCGGGCAGCCGCATCCTGGTGCAGCAGTCGATCTACGCCCACTTCGTGGACAAGTTCGTGGACCGCGCCCGGCGCATCACGGTGGGCGACCCGCTGGACGAGAAAACCATCGTCGGCCCGATGATCAGCCAGGGCCACCTGGCCAAGGTGCGCAGCTACATCGAGCTCGGCCCCAAGGAAGGCGCCACGCTGCTGTGCGGCGGACTGGAGCAGCCGCGCTATGCCACCGAACTGCCCGAGCGCGTGAGACACGGCAACTTCGTCTGGCCCACCGTGTTCGCCGACGTGGACAACCGCATGCGCATCGCGCAGGAGGAAATCTTCGGCCCCGTGGCCTGCCTGATCCCGTTCCGCGACGAGGCCCACGCGATTGAACTCGCCAACGACATCCAGTACGGCCTGTCCAGCTACGTCTGGACCGAGAACCTCGGCCGCGCGCACCGGGTCGCCGCCGCGGTGGAGGCCGGCATGTGCTTCGTCAACAGCCAGAACGTGCGCGACCTGCGCCAGCCCTTCGGCGGCACCAAGGCCAGCGGCACCGGCCGTGAAGGCGGCACCTGGAGCTACGAAGTCTTCTGCGAACCCAAGAACGTGGCCGTGTCGCTGGGGTCGCACCATATTCCGCACTGGGGCGTATGACAGGCTGTATGACAATTCGACTCCCGTCATACAATGGGTCATTTCCTGTATGACAAGGAGAATGTCCATGCTCTCGGTGCGACTCCCCAAGAACCTTGAACGAGACCTCGGCGCCCTGTGCGAGCGCCGTGGCGTCACCAAGACGCAGGTGGTGCAGGAGGCCCTGGCCGAATACCTGGTGGCGGCCAAAGCGGCCGACGCCACACCGCCGCCCGGCGAACCGGACCTGTCGTTTCTGGCCCCGGATGACCCGATCCGCCCGTTCATCGGCATCGCCAAAGGCGGCATGAGCACGGACGAACTGATGCGACTCACGCGCGGCGACGACTGGAACCAGCCATGACCCTGGTGGATACCAATGTGTTTGTCGACGTGATCCACCAGGATCCGGTCTGGCTGGATTGGTCCCTGCGCGAACTGGGAAAGGCGCGCGCCCGCTCCACCGTGCTGACCAACTACGTGGTCTACGCCGAACTGCATACCCATGACACCGCAGGCCCGCACATCGACACCCTGCTGGACCGACTGGGCGTTCAGGTGCTCGACCTGGATCGGGACGCCGCCCGAATGGCGGCACATGCCTTTCGCACCTATCGCCAGCGCGGCGGCACGCGGACCGGCGTGCTCCCCGACTTCTTCATTGGCGCCCATGCGGTGTCGATGGGCTGGGCGCTGCTCACCCGCGACGCCGGACGCTACCGGACCTATTTCCCCGACATCGACCTGATCTGTCCCTGACAGCACGCCGAATGCCGACAGCCCATTCCACCACCACCCCAGGAGCCTGACCATGGGAACCGTCGCCCTCGTCGGCAAGATCACCCACGTCCCGTCCATGTACCTCAGCGAGCTGGACGGCCCGCGCAAAGGCACGCGCCAGGACGCCATTGACGGCCACCGGGCCATCGCGCGCCGCTGCCGCGAAGCGGGCGTGGACACCATCGTGGTGTTCGACACCCACTGGCTGGTCAACGCCACCTACCACCTGAACTGCGCGCCGCACTGGCAGGGCACCTACACCAGCAACGAGCTGCCGCACTTCATCAGCAACATGCCCTACGCCATTCCGGGCAACCCGGCGCTGGGCCAGCTGCTGGCCAAGGTGGCCAACGAACACGGCGTGGAAACGCTGGCGCACCACGCCACGACCCTGCAGCCGGAATACGGCACGCTGGTGCCCATGCGCTACATGAATGAAGACCAGCACTTCAAGGCGGTGTCGATCTCGGCGCTGTGCACCTCGCACTACCTGAACGACAGCGCGCGCCTGGGCTGGGCGATGCGCCGGGCGGTGGAAGACCACTACGACGGCACCGTGGCCTTTCTGGCCAGCGGCTCCCTGAGCCACCGGTTCGCGCAGAACGGCCTGGCGCCCGAGTTCGCCTTCAGGATCTGGAGCCCTTTCCTGGAACATCTGGACCAGGAGGTGATCCGCATGTGGAAAGCGGGCGAGTGGAAGGACTTCTGCGACATGCTGCCCGAGTACGCCGCCAAAGGCCACGGCGAAGGCTTCATGCACGACACCGCCATGATGCTGGGCGTGCTGGGCTGGAGCGAATACACCGGCGCGGCCGAGATCATCACCCCGTACTTCGGCGCCAGCGGCACCGGCCAGATGAACGCGCTGTTCCCGGTGCTGCCCGTCACGGGCGCCGCCGTGCCGCCGCCGGTGGCCTCGCGCGCCGACGGGTACACGTCTGTCGCCACCCGCCTGTGAATATGACCCCCACGCTCCTCACTTCGTGTCAGTCGCTGCCCCCCGAGGGGGCCGCAGGCGCCTTGGGGCGGCCCGGCGGCGCCTGATCGTCTTCCAGAATACGCCATGCCTCATCTCGTCATCCTCTACACCGCCAACCTCGACGCCGAGACGGACATGACGGCGCTGTGCCGCAGCCTGGCCGACACCATGCTCGCGGCACACGACGACGTCGGCCAGCCGGTGTTCCCGCCCGGCGGCACCCGCGTGCTGGCCTATCCCGCGCCGCACTACGCGGTGTCGGATGACGGCGCCGCGGGCCGTGCGGCCGGCGGCACCGGCGACTATGCCTTCGTGTACCTCAACCTGCGCATGGCCCAGGGCCGCAGCCCCGCCACACACAAGCGCGTGGGCGACGCGCTGCTGATGGCCACCAAGGCGCACTTCCAGCCCGTGTTCCATGCGCGACACATCGGCGTGACGCTGCAGATCGACGAAGGCGACGAAGTGTTCGACGCCAAGCACAGCAACCTGCACCCCCTGTTTCGCAAGACCAGCCCCTGAATCCCATGTTGGACGACACCCTGATCCGCCAGCTCGCTGCCGAGCTGCACCAGTCTGAACAATCCCGTGTGCAGGTGGAGCATTTCTCGAAGCGCTACCCCGGCATGACCATCGAAGACGGCTACCGCATCAGCCGCGCCTGGATGGACCTCAAGCGCGCCGACGGCCGCACCGTGATCGGCCACAAGATCGGCCTGACCTCGCGCGCCATGCAGCAGGCCAGCCAGATCACCGAGCCCGACTACGGCACGCTGCTGGACGACATGCTCTACACCTGCACACCCGGCCAGGTGCTGGACATCCCCGCCACGCGGTTCATCGCGCCGCGGGTGGAGGTGGAACTGGCCTTCGTGCTCAAGGCACCTTTGAAGGGCCCCGACGTGACGGTGGAGCAGGTGCTGGCCGCCACCGACTACGTCACCCCCGCCATCGAGATCATCGACGCCCGCATCGAGCAGTTCGACCGACACAGCAAGGTGATGCGCAAGGTGTACGACACCATCAGCGACAACGCGGCCAATGCGGGCATCGTGGTCGGTGGGGTGAAAGCCGATCCGCACACCACCAACCTGCCCTGGTGCGGCGCCATCCTGCGCCAGAACGGCGTGGTCGAAGAAACGGGCCTGGCCGCCGGCGTGCAGGGCCACCCGGCCATCGGCATCGCCTGGCTGGCCAACAAGCTCGCGCCCTGGGGCGAGTCGCTGCTGGCCGGGCAGATCGTGCTGGCGGGTTCCTTCACGCGGCCGGTGCCGGCGCAGGCCGGCGACACCTTTGACGCCGACTACGGGCCGCTCGGCCGGCTGTTGTTCCGTTTTGTCTGATTGCTAAGGATGTTCATGCACACCCCCGTCAACACCTTCAAACACGCCCTGGCCGCCGGCCAGACCCAGCTCGGTCTGTGGGTGGCGCTGGCCAGCCCCTACAGCACCGAACTGGTGGCCGGCATCGGCTACGACTGGCTGCTGCTGGACGGCGAACACGCGCCCAATGACGTGCGCTCCACGCTGACGCAGCTGCAGGCCGTGGCCAGCGCGCAGCAGGCCTTCGGCGACCGGCGCTCCCACCCCATCGTGCGCGTGCCGGTGGGCACCGGCGACGTGGGCGTGGCGCTGATCAAGCAGTACCTGGACATCGGCGCCCAGACCCTGCTGGTGCCGATGATCGACACCCCCGAGCAGGCGGCGCTGGTGGTGGCGGCCAGCCGCTACGCGCCCGCCGGCATCCGCGGCATGGGCAGCGCGCTGGCGCGCGCCTCGCGCTGGCAGGCGCACCCGCGCTACGTGCACGAGGCCAACGACCAGGTCTGTGTGCTGGTGCAGGCCGAAACCGTGCTGGCCATGCAGAACCTGGACGCCATCGCCGCCACGCCCGGGGTGGACGGGGTGTTCATCGGCCCGGCGGACCTGAGCGCCTCGATGGGCCACCCGGGCAACGCCGCGCATCCCGAGGTGCAGGCCGTCATCGAAGACGGCATTGCCCGCATCCTCAAAGCCGGCAAGGCGCCCGGCATTCTGGCCACCAGCGAGGCACAGGCGCGCAAATGGCTGGCCGCCGGCGCGCGCTTCGTCGCTGTGGGCGCCGACACCCTGCTGCTGGCCGCGGGCGCCAGCCAGCTGCTGGCCACCTACCGCACCCCGCCGGCCCCGGCCGGCGCCAACAGCTACTGAAGACCTGCCCGGAGCACGCCATGAATGCCCTCAGCCCCTCAAGCCTCTCCAGCCCCGCCGCACCCGCCCCCGCCGGCATGCACCCCGACGAGTGGGCCGCGCGCGTGCGCCTGGCCGCCGCCTATCGCGTCTTTGCCATGCTGGGCTGGACGGAAATGATCTACAACCACATCACGCTGCGCCTGCCCGACAGCGTGAGCGGCGGGGAGAAACAGTTCCTGATCAACCCCTTCGGCCTGCACTACACCGAGGTCACCGCGCGCAACCTGGTCAAGATCAACCTGGCCGGTGACGTGCTGGACGGCTCGCCCTGGCCGATCAACCCGGCCGGTTACACGCTGCACAGCACCATCCACGGCGGCATCGACGGCGCGCATTGCGTCATGCACACCCACACCACCGCCGGCGTGGCTGTGGCCTCGCTGCAAGGCGGCCTGAGCCAGAGCAACTTCTACAGCGCCCAGCTGCACGACATGGTGGCCTACCACCCGTTCGAGGGCATCACCATCCACGCCGAGGAAGGCCCGCGCGTGCTGGCCAGCATGGGCAACAAACAGGCCATCATCCTGCGCAACCACGGCCTGCTGAGCTGGGGCCAGACGCTGGAGCAGGCCTTTGCCATCCTGTGGACGCTGCAGCGCGCCTGCGAGATCCAGCTGGCCACGCTGAGCATGGGCGCCGCCATCCCGGTGCCCGAGGCCATCGCCGCCAAGTGCACCCGCGACGCGCTGCAGTTCAACCCCGCCCACGGCGCCGGCCGCGACGTGTTCGACGCGCTGGTGCGGCAGGTCGACCGGCTGGACGACAGCTACAAAAAATAGAGCAAACCATCACTTTCTGACGCTGGGTAAAGGCCAAAAATGATCCAAAAAGTCGCGATTTACGGTGCCGGCGCCATCGGTGGCTGGCTGGGGGCCAGGCTGGCATCCGTCGGCTGCACCGTGGGCGTGGTGGCGCGCACCGCCACACTGGACGCGCTGCAGCGGGACGGACTGCAACTGGTGGAAGCCGATGGCCGCAGGGCCCAACCCGTGACCGCGGTGGCCGAGCCGGCCGCGCTGGGCCCGCAGGACCTGGTCATCGTCGCCGTCAAGGCGCCGGCGCTGGCCGACCTCGCCCGCCACATCGCCCCGCTGATCGGGCCCGACACCATCGTGCTGACGGCCATGAACGGCGTGCCCTGGTGGTTTTTTGAAGGCTTTGGCGGCCCGCTGGCCGGCACGACGCTGCAGGCGGTGGACCCCACCGGCGCCATCGGCCGGGCCATTCCGGCACGCCAGGTGATCGGCTGCGTGGTGCACGCCAGCTGCTCGGTGCATGCGCCGGGCGTGATCCGCCACCACTTCGGCAACGGGCTGATCGTGGGCGAGCCCTCGGGCCAGGAAACGCCGCGCGTGTTGGCGCTGGCCGCGTTGCTGCAGCGCGCCGGCTTTGCCGCCACGGTGTCGCCGCAGATCCAGAAAGACATCTGGTTCAAGCTCTGGGGCAACATGACCGTGAACCCCATCAGCGCCTTCACCGGCGCCACCACCGACCGCATCCTGAACGACGACCTGGTGCGCGGCTTCGTCAGCGCGGTGATGCTGGAGGCCAAGGAGATCGGCGCACGCATCGGCATCCCCATCGACCAGCAGCCCGAAGACCGCCACGCCGTCACCCGCAAGCTGGGCGCCTTCAAGACCTCGATGCTGCAGGACGTGGAAGCCGGCAAGCCGGTGGAGCTGGACGCGCTGGTCACCGTGGTGCGCGAGCTGGGCCAGAAAACCGGCGTGCCCACTCCCTTCACCGACGCGCTGCTGGGCCTGGCGCGGGTGCATGCGCAGGTGCACGGACTGTATTGAGCGCGGGTGCGCGACCGCAGCGCGCTTGATCAGCCTGCAGATCGGCTCCATAATGGCTCCACGGATTCATTTTGGAGCCATCTCATGCCCAACCTCTCCATCAAGGACGTGCCCGAAGCCTGGGCCGAAGCGCTGCGCCAGCGCGCCGCGCGCCACCACCGCTCGCTGCAGGGCGAGTTGATGGCCCTGGTCGAACAGGCGGTGAAGCAGGAAACGGAAGTGCCCACTTCGCCTGTTGATCCCGCCAACCCTGGCGCGCCACGCATCGTCGGGTATGACAAACGGGGCTGGCCCATCGTGCGGCAGGGCTGGAAAACGGTGGAACAGGTGGTGGCGGAGCTGAAGGCGAAATACCCCGAGCCGATCCGCGACCAGGTCTCCAGCATCGACCTCATCCGCGAAGACCGGGACAGCCGATGAACCCGGCGCCGGTCTTTCACATCGCCGAGCCGCCAGCCGTCTATCTGGAGCGCCCACCACTGGTGGTGGACTGCAGCATGATCGCCGGGTTGGTGTTCCGCGAGGAATGGTTCGAAACGGCAAAAGGCCACATCCATGGCCGCGCCTTGCATGCGCCCCACCTGTTGCATTGCGAAATCGCCAATGTCGCGCTGAAGAAACACCGCCGCGGCGAAACCCACGCCTTGTCCGGCCTGGCCGAAGCCGCAGGCATGGTGATCGAACTGCACCCCATCGACCCACTGGCCACCACCGACCTCGCCCAACGCTACCAGCTCTCCGCCTACGACGCCGCCTACCTCTGGCTCGCGGCCGACCTGATGTGCCCGCTGGCCACCTTCGACGAGCGCCTGGCCGCCGCCGCGCAAACCCATCTCTCGGGCCTGGCC
>ERZ761607.890-NODE-890-length-42497-cov-16.061472_pt1 | contig 42497 bp, 35 predicted proteins | sample MGYA00511164_ERZ761607 | MGnify/ENA primary metagenome ERZ761607 (study PRJEB28899, sample SAMN02445080) | bioreactor sludge metagenome | biome: EBPR sludge | place: Australia: Brisbane, Thorneside Wastewater Treatment Plant | collected 2011-06-22 ...
GGAGTTGATCAGTCCTGTAACGTCTATCGCTCCTTCATAATAATCGTAATCTACCACACTGCTCATGCAAAGGGTAAAAGTTCCAGCATAGCCTGCACTCTGTACATCTACAGAAATATAATAGGTGTCGCCCATGGATAGGCTAACTGACCCGAGGGAGACATCGTCTCCATTAAATACATATCGGTTGCAGGCAACCGGAGTGGTGCCGTCTGATTGCCACAGTGCCAATTGCGTCCGTTGCTGGGTTCCCTTACTTCCTCCTACATCTACTGTAATATTGACCTGGCCACCTGGGGCCACAAAACGAAACCAAACGTTACGCACGGGTGCACCGCCTGTATTCCAGCAGGATCCGGCATTGAGATCAGCAGTTGCCGCAACTGTGGTATAAAGTGCATCTGAAGAACAAGTCCCTATTAGGCCAGTGACGTCAATGGCACCGGCAAAATTATTATTGGCCGGCTGAGCATACGCTACAATACCCATCACCACCAAAATAGGAACCAAAAGGTACCTCATGAGTTCAAAAAATTAGTAAAGCCAACACGAAAATTACGAAAAATAGACAAATTATCCTGTAAATGGTACATTGGTACCAAATCCATTAGAATTAATACAGGCTGTATATTAATAGTAACTTCCTTAAGTTGTCCCTCTAAATAGCCACCGTATGATCCTCAACTATATCTGGGTTACCTTCTTCCTGTTGGCCTTTGCAGTGGCCCTCCTAAAACTCATATTTTTCCAGGATTTTGAGGTTTTTCCCGCCATGCTCAACTCTACCTTCGACATGGCTAAAACTGGTTTTGAGCTATCTCTTTACCTGACAGGGGTAATGTCCCTATGGCTGGGTATCATGAAAATCGGGGAAAAAAGTGGTGTGGTCCATATCCTTGCCAAAGCATTCGGTCCCTTCTTCACCCGGCTCTTCCCAGGCGTACCCAACGACCATCCGGCCACCGGCTCCATCATCATGAACTTCAGCGCCAACATGCTGGGCCTCGACAATGCCGCCACCCCGCTGGGTTTGAAAGCGATGAAGGAAATGCAGGAATTGAATCCGGACAAAGAGACGGCAACCAACGCACAGATTATGTTCCTGGCACTGAACACGTCCGGGTTCACCATCATCCCTATTGCCATCATACTGGATCGCTCTATTTTAGGTGCCGCCAACCCTACTGATATTTTTATCCCTACCCTCATCGCTACTTCCGTATCTACACTGGCAGCCATGTTTACAGTAAGTATTTATCAGCGCATCAATCTGTTTGATCGGGTTTTTCTAAGTTATCTGGTGGGTTTCAGTGCCTTAATCATTGGGGCTGTCTACTATTTTATCTCGCTGCCGCAGGCAGAGCTAACTGTACAGTCTAATCTGATCAGTAGTTTCATCATTATCTCCATCATTATATCTTTCTTACTCTTGGGATTGTACAGGAAGTTACCGCTGTACGAAACCTTTGTGGAAGGGGCGAAAGAGGGATTTGAAATTTCTATCAAAATCATTCCTTACCTGATCGCCATACTGGTAGCCATCGGGATGTTCAGAAGCTCAGGAACACTGGATTATGTTACCGGGGGCATTGGCTGGGCATTCGCAGCCGCAGGATTTAATACCGACTTCGTGGACGCACTTCCTGTAGCATTGTTAAAACCGTTAAGTGGTGGCGCGGCCAAAGGCATGATGGTGGAAACGGTTAAAACTTTTGGCCCCGACTCTTTCACGGGTCGTCTGGCCAGCATACTGCGTGGCTGCACCGAAACTACGTTTTATATATTGGCGGTGTATTTTGGATCCGTCAACATCAGGAAAACCAGATATGCACTTACCGTAGGATTAATTGCTGATGTTGTAGGCGTGATCGCAGGTATTTTTGTAGCCTATCTGTTCTTTCACTAGGCTACTTGGGTGCTTCTTTTTTCTTCCCGTTGCGATCTACAAAAACCATTTTACTCTCCCCGGCAGCATTGGTGGTCTTAACGGCCACTTCACCGGATTCTACATGAAATGTAAGTCCATTGGGCAACAATTCACAGGCAAAGTTGCTGCTCCAGGCCAGGCCGTCTTTGCGATAGATCTTGGCCAAGGTCACGGGAAATTTTTCATTCACTTTTTCAGTAGAATAAAAAAGAGCATAAAATACCTCTCCCTTTTCATCAGAGGCAGACAAGGCTTTTGTTACGGGAAGTTTTCGCTGCGTGAACACTTTGTTGTCTACCGGGAAGGTCACTGATAATCCATCCTTTCTTGCCGGATTGATGGCACTAAAATACCCGAGCGCAGTAGTATCAGCAAACTGAAATCCAAATGTATATTTCTCTTCAACCAATATCAGGGGTTTGAACTTACTACCAACGGGTACCTCCATAAACAAAGGGATAGAGTCCTTGGGCGTCACCATCCAGTTGATAGCACCTTTAAGGCGTTGAAGTTCTTCTGCTTTTCGCTTCTTCTCCCTGTCGGCAAAATCTTTGGTGGTCTTCACCAGACTTTTTAAAACCGAAGACGTGCCATAAGCATTGCGAACAAAATGATCGTAATCCACAGCATCTTCATCAAAATTGCGTGCAGACAGTTTCGTGGCTACGCTGTCGAGGTGGCTTACCTCCTTCAACTCGCTTTCTGTCAATCGAACGTGAAGCTTTACATCGGCAGAATCCCGCAATCGCTTATTGGTGATCAGTTCAGATAAGTATTCGAGTTCTTCAATTTTCATCCCAAATACATCCATAGGCATTGGATTGGGATCGTATTTCCGAAGTTGCACAGTAAGCATTTTGTCCACCAGCTTAGTGAGATCACTTCTTACTGAAACTGAGTCTTTTTTCAACTTTTCACGAAGCTTGTTGAGCTCAATGTCGTAAGAAATCAAATGATCACGCATTGGAACAATCTCTTTTTCAATACCCTCCATCGCACCTTCCGCCCAGCGCTTGTAGTCCCATATTTCCAGTTTGTCTTGCATGAAATCCGCTTTGGTCATACCGTCACTGTCCATATTTTTGATTTCATTCAAAATCAATTCCTGGTTGTGACCGGTGTTCCCAATCTTTTCCGACACCGCTTTATATTGTTTGAATGCCTGCACACTGGAATCAAAAACGCTGGCAATTAATTTCAAACTGCTGATGGTTTCTTCGTTGGAACGCAGAAACATGGTCTTCGCATTACCGTATTTATTTTTTACTTCAGTGAAACGTTGCTGACTTCTTACGTATTTGGATTCAGCTTTGTCATAATGAGTGCGTAGTTCTGCCACCAGGCGTTTCCGCTCCCTTAGTGCCTCCATTCTTTTCTCCAGGTCAAATTGAACGTCTGAAAGTTTTACACCAAACTTACCCGTACGGAGATCCCTCCTGTTATAAGCCTGATAATACTCATCATTGCGCTTGATCTCCTTCTCGTCCAATTGCTTGTAAGACTTGTCGTAAAAGATAACCGCTGAATCCAGGTTGCTGATCAGGATGTCAGTATGCTTGAGCACATCGTTACCGGCAGCCTTCTCTTGAAAAATCATCCCCATAAAAAGATAGGCATTGGGGTTATCATCATTTTCAGCCAGGTACCTGCGCAAAAAGGGTTCTGCCTGCTCGTATTGTTTTGCATTGAGCAATACAAATAGCTCCTTATACTTCACCTTTTGAGCAAAACCAATTGATGAAAAACTACTAAAGCACAGTATTGCGAGTAAGATTCGAACCATTTTATGTATTAAATTGTACCAAATTAAGCAAATAATGAGATTTTAAGGAATTACTTTTCAACAACCGGACCAAAGATGAAGGGAATAAAAGAAATTTTGAAGTTTTTAAAGCCTTGGGCCGGTGCCGTTGTGGTGGTGGCCGTGCTCCATTTTACAGGGCTGCTTAGTAGCATATCGTTTTTGGCACAATCCGCCATACTTCAAACCGGCCTCATGAATGCTTCAGTGGAATTGCCCGAGGAAACCATAGCTTTTGACTATGACTTTACAATCAAGGACCTCAACGGAAACCGTGTTGAATTTTCTCAGTTTAAAGACAAAGTTATTTTTCTGAATCTGTGGGCCACCTGGTGTGGACCGTGTCGTGCAGAAATGCCTACCATACAGAAGTTGTACGACAAAATGAAAGACGATCCGAACGTACAATTCGTGATGCTCTCCCTCGACAAAGACAATGACCTGCCCAAAGTGGTACGCTATTTAAAAGATAAGAACTATACGTTTTCCGGATACATGCCCTCCGGTTATCTTACCCAACAACTCAACGTACCTTCTATTCCTACCACATTTGTCATTTCTAAAAAAGGCAACGTGGTGGCCAAAGAAGTAGGCACCACCAATTTTAATACAGATAAGTTTTACAAATTTCTAAAAGCGGAGGCAGACAAATAGGTGAAAGCGGAAGGCCCTCAAAAATTTGAACCGGAATACCTGCTTGATTTTACCATCCGCGTGTTTGTCCATTTTGGCATTCCCAGGGAACAGGCTGCTATCGCTGCCAAAATACTGGCACTGTCAGATTTGCGCGGCATCGACTCCCATGGCGTAGCTCGATTATACAGCTATGTCGGATTGTTGTCCGAAGGCTTGATCAATCCAAAGCCGAACCTCAAGGTAGTGCGGGATAAAAAAAGCGTAGCCACAGTAGATGGTGACAACGGATTGGGCCTGGTGGTGGGTCACTATGCCAATGAAATGGCCATGGACAAGGCAGCACAACACGGGTCCGGTTGGATCGCTGTATGCAATACCAACCATTTCGGTATTGCCGGTTATTATTCACTGGAAGCACTCAAGCGAGACATGATCGGTTGGGCCATGACCAACACCACCAAACTGGTGGCGCCATTATGGGGAGCAGAACGAATGCTGGGCACCAATCCCATTTCCATCGCTTTTCCCGGATACAAAGAACCTCCGATTGTGATCGACCTGGCCACCAGTGCTGCCGCATTTGGAAAAATAGAAATAGCAAGACGCAATCAAACCAAGGTGCCTGAAGGTTGGATCAATGACAATCAAGGCAACCCAAGCATCCACCCCGAAGACATGATCAACGGTGGTGCACTGCTACCGCTTGGGTCAATCCGAGAGATGGGTGGCCATAAAGGATATGCGCTTGCCGCTATGGTGGATATCCTCACGGCTGTATTGAGTGGCGCCAACTGGGGACCATTTGTGCCTCCCTTCGCCTTGCGTCAGGAAATTCCGACAAAAAGTGTGGGCAAAGGCATTGGTCACTTCTTTGGCGCCATGGAAATAGACGGTTTTATGGAAGTGGAGGATTTCAAAAAAAGAATTGACGAGTGGATTGCGGTGCTGCGCAAAACAAAACCTGCAGAAGGAACAGAAGGCGTGCTCATACCGGGAGATCCTGAACACCAGCAAGAAAAAATAAGACGCAAAGAGGGAATACCGCTAAACGCTGAAGTGATCAAAGACTTAATGGAAATTTCCAAACAAACTGGAGTTGCCTTTCACGCCTAAGCCAAAAGCATTTTTTTCACCTGCTCCATCCCCACACCTGCTCCTGCTTCAACAAACTCCAGCGAGAGGTCTAAAAAATGATCAGGTCTTTTCGGATCTACAATGATTCTTCTGGATCCAGGCGGTGTATACTGAATTAAACTGGCCGCAGGATACACCTGCAAAGAGGTGCCCACAATTAAAAATATATCTGCTTCCATCGTGTGCACAATGGCATCTTCAATTTTATGAACCAATTCTCCAAACCAAACAATGTTGGGTCTCAGTTGAGTGCCCAGCTCGCAAACGTCACCCATCTTCAGCTCCCAGCCCTCAATGGGATAAACCATTTGTTCATCAACACTGCTCCGGGATTCAAACAAGCTGCCATGCAAGTGCACTACATGACTGGAGCCAGCCCGCTCATGCAGATTGTCCACATTTTGCGTAATAATGGTAACATCAAAATGATTTTCCAGCTCCGCCAACAACTCATGACCTCGATTGGGAAATACCTCCAGCGCTTTCTTTCTTCTTTGATTGTAAAACTCTAGCACCAATGCTGGATTCTTTGCCCATCCCTCCGGAGTGGCTACTTCCATCACATCATACCCTTCCCACAATCCTCCAGCATCGCGGAAAGTGGGGATACCACTCTCAGCACTCACCCCTGCTCCGGTAAGCACAACCAATCTTTTCATTTATTCTTCAATTTCCTGTTAAAAAAATCCGTAGCTGCATCAAATACCTGTTGCCAGCTTTGATAGCGTAAAAAACCATGCACTTCATCAGGAAGAACGAGTATCTCTGTGTCTACTTTTTTGTCCCTTAGCTGCTCAGCCAGGTCAATGGTTTGCTGAAATAAAACATTGCGATCATCATCACCATGAACGAACAGCACCGGTGCCGTCCATTTTGATAAATCACTTACAGGGGAAGAAGTGTAAGCCAGCGCCATGTCTGCCTCACCAATTCCCCACCATCCTCCTGGAGAAAATTCACGCGCCCTGAAAGCCCAATCATGAACACCGTGAAGGTCAACTCCCGCTTTGAACAACTCAGGGTTTCTTGCCAGCCCCATGGCTGTCAGATACCCGCCATAGGAACCGCCCCACAACCCGATTTTGGAAGCATCCACTTCGGGTAATGTTTTTAAATAATTACCGGCAGCTACCACGTCCTGGTATTCACTCGCTCCGCGGGGTCCCTGATTTTTTGCTCTTCTAAAATCCCGACCGTATCCTATCCCATCTCTATAGTTGACGGATAATACTGCGTAACCCTGACTTGCCAAATACTGATTGAAGGCATACGTATTGATGTAATATTCACTGTAGTGAAATCCCAATAACATCTGCCGGATGGGTCCGCCATGCATAAACACCACGCCTGGTCTTTTGCCTTTTTGATTTCGGTCCACAAAAAGCTGCCCATGAACAGTAGTGCCATCTGGGGCCTTCATAATTACCTGCTCAGGTTTTACAAACCCCTTGGGAGAAAACGCAGGGCCCACTTTTAAATCCAAGGATTCAAAAGTATTTTTCTTTGCATCGTGGCGAACCAGTGTTTTGGATGTGTTGTAGGTAGACCTGAAACAGTACAACGCACCATTTACCCAGGCAGGATACATTTCTATACCTTCTCCGGAAGTTACCGCCACCGGCTTGCCTACTTTAACATCCGACATCCATATGTGTCGTCTGTCAATGTCTTCACGGTTGCCATCAAAATAAATTGCAGTTTGATCTGCATTGTAACAGTAACTTTCCACCATACCAATGCCCGGGGTAATGTCTCTCAAATCACTGCCATCGGGGTTGATGGCATACACATGATTCCAGTCTTCGTGCTCAGAGAAAAAAAGTAGGCGATTGGACTTTGACCAGGAGAGCGGTGTAGAAGGGTAATTTTGTGAAAACCCTCCATCGTCACCGGGTGAGTTCCAGATGGCAGTGGCTTTACCTGTAGTGGCATTGGCTACCCAAAGAGAAAACTTAACCCCGCCAATGATGTTGGGTAATTCCCCTATGCGTGTGCCCGGCATGCGCAAAAAGGCGATGGACTTTCCATCAGGCGACCAGACACTATACCCATCATGACCAATCTCCGGAGCTATCCATTGTATCTTCTTCTCGTTGATATGGTATACTCCGATGAACGCATGATCTCCCCGATCACTTACAAATAAAATTTTCGTTCCGTCCGGTGAGAGTTGGTGATTACCATTACTTCCCCTCGCCTTGAAAAGTTGCTCAAGAAAAACTTCTTTTTCCAGTGGAATGGAATACAGCTGACCTCCGCGATTAAAAACAATTTGATTTTTGCCCTTTAGTAACGAAGGACTGTTTCCACTGGCAAGGCGAAAGGGTTCACTACCCGGTGAAACATTCACACACCATATGGCTTGTTCCGCCCCTTCTGGCTGGCTTGCTGGATTGGGATTTTCTCCCCTTCTATTGGTGGCACCCCCACGTACGTAAACGTGCAAATCTCCCTTCTCAGAAAATAAAAGCCCTGACAACTCCTGCCCGTCATCTTCTTTGTAGCTGGTTAGCTGCCGGGTAGCTCCATTGGCATGAACAAAAATATTTCTGCGACCATGGTCATTGACTACCCACGCAAGCAGGACACCGTCCTGCGATTGTGCAAGTTCAGAACTAATAGGATGGCTAAGAAATTGCTCCAGCGATTGTCCAATAGCAGCCTGATAAGCCAATACGGCAATGAAGAATGTGGTAAATCTCATACAAGTCTTTTCCCGAATATAAGGAAAGCTGTATGAAAAGGATATTACACTATTCCGTTATTGCTTTTTCTTGCGCGCAAAACGACCTTTTTTCTCAGGCGCATTTTCAGCAAGCGTAATGCATTCCTCCAGGGTAAGATCAGCTGGCTCTCTGTCTTTAGGTATTTTTACGTTCTTTTTTCCAGCTTTGATATAAGGGCCATAACGACCATTCAAAATCTGAATATCCGGATTTTCTTCAAACACTTTGATGGTTTTGTTTGCATCGGCAATCCGTTTGGCTTCAATCAACTCCACCGCTTTTTCAAAAGTGATGGTATAAGGATCTTCATCTTTTGGTATGGAAACAAATTTCTTGTTATGAAGCACGTAAGGACCAAACCTGCCAATATTGGCTACCACTTTCAATCCTTCAAATTCACCTAATTCGCGAGGAAGTTTAAATAGCACCATGGCATCCTCCAGGGTGACATTCTCAATAAATTGCCCAGGTCTAAGGCTGGCAAACTTGGGTTTCCAATCGCTGTCATCATCAGGATTTTCTCCTAACTGAACATACGCCCCATACCTTCCCAGCTTAGCATACACATTCAATCCGGTTTTTGGATCTACCCCCAGCTCCTTTACTTTATTCGAAACGGATGACCGCTCTACTTTCTCTGTCTTCTCTACCGTAGAATGAAAAGGCTTGTAGAACTGATCGATCATTTCCTGCCATCCCAATTTACCACTGGCTATCTCATCAAAATCTTCTTCAATCTCTGCTGTAAATGAATAGTTGGTGATGTTGGGAAAATGTTCCACCAAAAAATCATTGACAATCATGGCGGTGTTGGTAGGAAACAATTTATTCTTTTCAGCTCCTGTAATCTCCTGAGCCGTTTTTGTTTCCACCTTGTCCTTATGCAGGGTGATTACCTGATAATTTCTTTCAGTCCCTTCTCTGGACTCCTTCACTACATAGCCCCTTTTCTGAACCGTGGTGATAGTAGGCGCATAGGTAGAGGGTCTGCCTATTCCTAGTTCTTCCAATTTCTTTACAAGACTGGCTTCAGTAAACCGGGGTGGGTGCCTGCTGAAAGTTTCAGAGGCTTTCATTTCATCCAGTTTCAAATCCTGTCCTATTTTCAAGGGAGGCAACATCTTTCCACTCTCTTCGTCCGTTTCGTCATCATCATCATCCTTCGACTCCATGTATACTTTAAGGAATCCTTCGAACTTGATCACTTCACCTGTTGCTGTTAACGTACGCGGATTGGTGGATATGCCAATTGTAGCCGTAGTGCGCTCCAGTTCTGCATCTGCCATCTGTGAAGCGATGGCTCTTTTCCAAATCAATTCATACAAGCGCTTTGCATTGCGATCCATTTTTGGATCCAACACAGAAAAATCGGTTGGTCGTATGGCCTCATGGGCTTCCTGCGCTCCGGATGATTTCGTTTTAAACTGTCTGGTCTTCACAAAATCTTTTCCAAACGCGCTTTCAATTTGTTGTGTGGCGCTCTGAATTGCATCCTGAGACAGATTCAATGAATCCGTTCTCATATAAGAGATCTTACCCGCTTCATAAAGCTTTTGAGCCACCATCATGGTTTGTATCACCGAGAAACTCAGTTTCCTGCCTGCCTCTTGTTGTAATGTAGAAGTAGTAAAAGGAGGTGCTGGTGTTTTCTTGGCAGGCTTCTTCTGCAAATCATTAATGGTGAACTTTGCCCCTTTGCAGGAGGTGACAAACTCAAGCGCTTCCTTTTCAGAAGGCAACTTCTCAGCCAAATCGGCTACTAGTTGCTTCCCCTTTCCCAAATCAAAAACAGCGGATACTTTAAAGGTTGACTTGGTTTCAAACTTTTCAATATCTCTCTCGCGCTCAACTACCAGTCGCACGGCTACTGATTGCACACGGCCTGCGGAAAGTCCGGTGCCAATTTTTTTCCACAGGATAGGCGACAACTCAAATCCAACTAATCTGTCTAATACCCTCCTTGCCTGCTGTGCATTCACCAAATCAACATCAATGCCTCGCGGTGATTTCAATGCATTATTAATAGCGTTCTTGGTAATCTCTGTAAAGACAATGCGTCTTGTGTTTTTGTCATTCAGATCCAGTACCTCTTTTAAGTGCCATGAGATAGCTTCTCCTTCACGGTCATCATCACTAGCCAGGTAAATCATCTCTGCTTCCTTGGCCAGCTTCTTAAGTTGCTTTATAACTTCCTTCTTATCCGGACTTATTTCATAAGTAGGTGTATAGTTATTCTCTATATCTATGGCCTTATTTCCTTTGGTTAAATCACGCACGTGACCCATGCTGGAGGTGACCTTAAAATCTTTCCCCAGGTACCCTTCAATGGTCTTTGCTTTCGCTGGTGACTCAACTATAACTAAGTTTTTTGACATCTCTTTTTATATGCTCTGAATTTTCAAATATCTGCATTTTTTTAAATAATCAAATTTGGAAGCGATTTCCAGCCTGCAGTATGAGGCCAACAATCAAAAGATTAGATTTGTTTTATGGCACGTTGGTTATACCTCATGAGACACGCGCAATCCGCTGAGAGACAGAGTGGTCAACACGATAAAGACCGTGATTTGACAGGTACAGGAATGAAGGAAGCGGCTACCATTGGACATTTTTTAAAAAAAAATAATTATGATGTCGATTTGATCGTGTCCAGTGCCGCCAAACGAGCAGAATCCACCGCACGACTGGTTCACGGAATATTAAATCTAAAAACTGAAATTCATGTAGAAGAGTCGCTCTATGAAGCATCTGTGCGCAACTTGCTTGAACTCACTTGTGGCCTGGATGATGGATTCAAAAATATATTACTAATAGGACATAATCCGTATATCTCCTATTTTGCCGAGCTGCTCACAAAAGCCGAGATCGGATCTATGGCAACAGCTGGTCTTGTCAGCATTCAATTCGAAATTTCGAAGTGGGCTGAAGTAACCGAGGGCAGCGGCTCATTTGAAAACTATATTCACCCTTCTATTATAGAGTAAATGGTTATGTCTAAAGAAGAATTAATCGCACAATTTAATCCCAATAGCCCTGGTGTATCTGGTCAATTGTTTGGCCTGCCCTTCAATGAAGAAAATGCAGAGGTAGTGATTGTACCCGTACCATGGGAAGTGACTGTATCTTACAAAGGCGGAACAGCCATTGGTCCCAGGGCCATACTCGATGCTTCCGCACAAGTTGATCTTTTTGTAAAAAACATTCCTGACGCCTGGAAGTTGGGAATCGCCATGCTGCCTTTCCCGGAAAATATTCTCACCGAAAGCAACGCCCTTCGCGCCCTTGCAGAACAGCACATCGAAAAATTGGAAGCAGGTGACGACACGGGTGACACAGTCGCGCTTGAAAAAGTAAACAGCGCTTGCGAAAGCATGGTGATCTATACCCGAAACACCATAAAGAAACACCTGAAATCGGGTAAAATGGTTGGCTTACTGGGTGGCGATCACAGCACACCCCTCGGATTTATACAGGCATTAAGCGATGAACATGAATTTGGTATACTTCAGATTGATGCCCATGCAGATTTGCGTAAGTCGTACGAGGGATTTACTTACTCACATGCCTCCATCATGTACAATGCCCTAAAGCTACCCGCTGTACGTAAACTGGTGCAGGTGGGCATTCGCGATTATTGTGAAGAAGAACAAGAAGTGATCAACCGATCCAAGGGCAGAGTTAAAGTGTTCTTTGATGAAGACATCAAACATGCCCAATACAATGGCGAATCGTGGGCCAGTATTTGCAAACAGATTGTAAACGAACTCCCCCCACTTGTTTACATCAGTTTCGACATCGATGGCCTGGATCCAAAACTATGCCCCAATACCGGCACGCCCGTAGCGGGAGGTTTTGAATTCCATCAGATCACCCTGTTATTGAAAGTGCTGGCGCAATCAGGAAAAAAGATCATTGGATTTGATCTCAACGAAGTGGCTCCTGGTGAAGATGAATGGGATGCCAATGTGGGCGCGAGACTACTGTATCAATTGTGCAATTGGATGGCTGTTTCGCAGGGGAAGTTGACCACTCATTGACAAGTTGGTAGTTCATAGTAGCAGTTTCAATTAATTTTCTATTTTGCATAACCTTAAACTGCTAGCGCATGAGTGAAAGAATAAGTCAACTGGCCACAGATATCTATTTGCCCATCTCTTTTTTATTGATATTCGGAGGTCTCTTCTTCATTTTTTATTCTCGTTTTGTTCAGTACAAGTATTTCAAGCATGCCATTGACATCTTACGGGGAAAGTATGTAAACCCTAATGATCCAGGACAAATCAATCCCTATCAGGCCTTGTCTACCGCATTGGCCTCTACTGTTGGCATGGGCAACATTGCCGGTGTCGCTGCTGCAATTTCATTGGGTGGACCTGGCGCTTTGTTCTGGATGTGGGTGACTGCCTTTGTCGGAATGTCTACCAACTTCTTTACCAGTTCACTCTCCTTGATGTATCGTGGAAAGGATTCTGCGGGAGTTATTCAGGGCGGGCCTATGTATGTGATTCGCGAGGCGATGGGTAAAGGATGGCTTCCACTTGCGTATGTTTTTTCTATCTGCGCCATGGTTGGATGTCTTCCCATTTTTCAAGCCAATCAATTGACCCAGGTAATTATTGACTTGGGCATTAACCGAAGTACACTGGGCACTACACCTTTTCATTTGTTTGGATTTGAAATCAGTACAGCAAAATTAATTATTGGAATTGCGCTCACCATTTTGGCAGGTATTGTTATCCTTGGAGGTATTGAACGCATCGGCACCTGGGCTGGAAGAATGGTTCCACTAATGATTGTAATCTATTTTGGATCAGTAATAGCCATTCTCTTTACCAACATCACCGAAGTACCTCACATCTTTGGAATGATTTTTACAGATGCATTTGCTGCCGATAATTATCGCGGTGACCCTGCCTTGGGTGGTATTTTAGGTGGACTAATCATCTCCGGTGTGAGAAGGGCGTCTTTCTCCAGCGAAGCAGGAATAGGAACTGCACCAATGGCACTGGGTGCTTCTAAAAGCACGGAGCCAATTCGTGAAGGTCTCGTTTCCATGCTAAGCCCCGCCATTGACACCATAGTGGTTTGTACCCTCACGGCTTTCGCAATTTTGGTTACAGGCGTATGGCAAACATCTGAAGCCAACGGAGTAACCCTTACTGCCAATGCATTTGAAGGTGCGCTTGGAGGAACCGGAAGATTTCTATTACTGATATGTGGATTTTTCTTCGCCATCACATCCCTGTTCTCTTATAGCTACTACGGCAACAAGGCGATGTCGTTTATTGCTGGGGTAAAAGCCGGAAACTATTACAATTACTTTTATCTGGCCACTATAATATTCGGAGCAATTGCTACCATGCAGGACGTAATGAACATCATTGACATTGCCTATGCCATCATGGCCATTCCCACAGTACTTTCAGGACTGGTGCTGGCCCCCAAGGTAATGAAGGAAGCAACATCCTATTTTGCCAGATTGAAGGAAGAGAAGTCGAGTTAGGAAGCGATCTTGTCGGATTCCAATGAATAAGGGTAGTCGAAAAGCCCATGCTCCTTAATGGCTTCTTCCACCTTATGCGGAACATATTTTTCCCAACCGTGCTCACCCTTTCTAATCATGGCCAGCACGTTGTCAGATATGATATGAAGATTTTCTGTGTTGGCATTCTCGATGTCTTCCAGCTTGTTGTTATCCATCATGTACCTGAAAAGTCCCTTCAGGTTATCCGGTAACTCTTTCTCAAAATCCTTGAGTGTAAACAACTCATTGCTGTCGCGCTTGAGTGCAGGGTAAATATAAAGTTTGATGTTGTTGCCAAACAAGGCCGCAAAACTCTCCAGTATTCCACCTCGTAAGTTTTGGTAAGTCTTTTCTTCAAATACTTTTTGAAGCGCGTAGATGCCGAGAATGATTCCAATCTTTTTTCCCCTGGTCGTTTTAGACAGGTATTCTGCTACGCGATAGTATTCAAAGTAATTGGATATCAGCACGGTCTGACCCAGGGAACAAATGGTGTCTGCCCGGTAAAGAAAATCCTTCTCATCAATACTGCCGTCTGAAGACAGGTCATTCAGGGTGAGCTCCGTGAGCACCACCATTTTTTTCTTCTCTACATCCGGTTCTTTTTTGAAGTACCGTCTTGCCGCCAATAGCATGTCAACGTTCACATGTGTCACTGGTCTGAAACGACCACGCAATACGAGTACATTCTTTTTATACAACGCTTCAGATGGCTGCATCACTTCACCATTAGGTCCAAACATCGCAGCCCGGGTCAATCCATTCTTAACCAATTTCATGGCCATCAAACGGTTGTCCACTTTTTCGAAGTCTGGCCCAGACAAACGAAACATGTCCACCTCTATCCTTCTGCTCAGGCCGTCCATCAACGACATCATGATTTCTTCCGGATCCTCCAGCATCATACAGGCATAAATCATATTTACGCCTACTATGCCTATGGCATATTGCTGTTGAAGGGGATCATTGTCATACATCTTTATGTGAATGACACAATCGTTGGGTTCGCTGTCGGGTCTTTTTTGAAAACGGATACCAACCCATCCCTGCCCTTGATTGGTTCTGTCGTAGTTCAAGGCCTCTACTGTATCGGCAAAAGCAAAGAACCGTGTTTTCCCAATCAGGTGAGGAAGTCTCTCAGGCAACAATGGATACTCATGATCCAGCATGCCCGTAAGCCTGTCTTCGCAAACATAACGATCGCAACGACCGTAAATGGCATCACTGAATTTCATGTCGTAGGCCGACATTGTTTTGGCAACGGTTCCTGACGCTCCTCCTACTTTAAAAAAGTTGGCAGCTACTTCCTGGCCTGCTCCGATTTCCGCAAAAGAGCCGTAGACTTCTCTCCGCAAATTAATTTGCAGTGCCTTTTCCTGGGTGGTGAGTTTTTCTTTAGTCGGCATGAGTTTCTCTATGTGACTATATAAACACAAAATTGACACTATTTATTTAACATTTCATATTTTCTTTGGTAAAGAATTGCATTAAAAAAATAATCTATTGGCTTTTTAATTTTCATGTTTACCTAACTCCTACTTTTGGCGTCAATTTTATTGACGTATGGCTAATAGAGACGGATTCTCAGGTAAGCTCGGTTTTATATTGGCTGCAGCAGGATCTGCCGTTGGCCTTGGTAATATTTGGAGGTTTCCTTACCTCGCAGGTCAGAATGGGGGAGCCATCTTTTTATTGGTCTATCTCATCTGTATTTTTTTATTGTGCTACCCCATTATGGTGGGTGAGATCGCCATCGGTCGATCCGCTGGACGAGATGCATACGGTTCCTATACAAAGCTGGGTGGAAAACGCTGGGGAATGCTGGGGTTGTTCGGCATATTGGCAGGCGTATTCATACTCTCTTTCTATAATGTAGTTGCAGGGTGGGCATTTGGATATTTTCTGAATATATCCTTTGGCAACCTGCTGCAGGAAAGCGACTACTCGTCTTACTTTGGTGGATTTGTCAACGACATCATCAGCCTGGACAGCGCGGAAGGAATATCAAAGTCAAATTTGATATTCTCACTACTGTTTATGGTGATTACTGCTGTCATCGTTGGACAAGGCATTCAGAAAGGAATAGAGCTGGCCAATAAGATAATGATGCCCGCGCTCTACTTGATTCTATTGGGATTGATCGTGTATGCACTCACATTACCCAATGCCATGGAAGGTGTTAAATTCTACCTTGTTCCAGATTTTAGTGAACTGCGCGTACAAACTGTTTTTGACGGACTGAAGCAGGCTTTCTTTTCGCTTTCGTTGGGCATGGGTTGTTTGATTACCTATGGTTCCTACTTGAAGAAAGACCAAAATATTCCCGGTTCCGCTGCCATCATTTCTATAGCCGATACCTCTGTAGCGTTTTTCAGTGGACTGATGATATTTCCGCTGGTTCATTTTCTTCAGTACAAACTGCAGGTTACTGGCGTGGCCACCGCAGGACCTCCACTTATATTTATAGTGCTGCCACAAATATTTCAGGAAATGGGCCCCGTATTGGGCCGCATTATGGGTGGCTCCTTCTTTCTGCTGATTTGTTTCGCTGCACTTACTTCTACCATCTCGCTATTGGAGGTGCCTGCCGCCTACCTTGTAGACCAGCATAAAATACCCCGCAAGCGCGTGGTCTGGATATTGGCGTTGTTGATCTTTGTTCTGGGGCTTCCCAGCATGATGAGTCAGGGCATGGTGCCTGCGCTGAGCAAATTGTTCTTCTACAGAGGGCAAGACTTCCTGACTTTTATTTCCGACATGTGCGATATCAGTCTTACCCTTGGCGGTTGCCTTATGTGCATTTTCGTGATACGCACCTGGAGAATAGAAAATATGGATGCCGAGCTTAGTCATGGCAATGCAACCTATGCAAGATCATTTCTCAGAACCTACATCAATTTTGCCATCACTTACATTTGTCCTGCCCTGTTGGGTATTCTTTCAGTACTGATCATACTGGAGAAATTCATCGGACTGGAAGTGTTGTTTTAAGCAAATGCTGTCAATGAATGTACAAGTATCCGACCTTTAGCTAAGCGTTTTCGGATTCGTGTTTTTCCTTTAGCACCCTCCGCAAAATCTTACCTACATTAGACTTTGGTACTTCCGATATAAATTCCACAAATTTTGGAATCTTATAGTTGGTAAGACTGGTGTGGCAAAACTCAATCAATTCTTCCTCTGTGAGTGACGGATCTTTTTTAACTACATACACCTTGATGGCTTCACCAGAACGTTCGTGAGGCACGCCAATGGCAGCCACTTCAAGTACCTTGGGATTTCCCGCAATCACATTTTCAATTTCATTGGGAAACACATTGAAGCCCGAAACTTTTATCATGTCTTTCTTGCGATCCACAATTTTAAAGAAGCCATCTGCATCCATAAACCCAATGTCACCCGTACGAAACCAATCTCCCGGAAAAAACACTCCCTCCTTGTCTTTCTCCCAGTATCCCCTCATCACTTGAGGACCACGCGCACATATCTCTCCTGTTTCTCCTTGTGGCAACTGATTGCCGGCATCATCAAAGATGGCCACTTCAGTACTAGGTACCGGTATGCCTATTGTACCTCGTCTGTGTTTTCCATTCAATGGATTACAGCATAGTACTGGGGATGTTTCACTTAGGCCATAGCCTTCCACCAATGGTTTGCCAGTCACTTCTTGCCATCGTATGGCTACCGCATCCTGCACTGCCATACCACCTCCTACTGCTCCGGCCAAACGGGAGAAGTTGACGCTTTTAAAATCAGGATTATTCAACAAACCATTAAACAAAGTATTCACACCTGTAATAATGGTAAACTGATGTTTCTTCAATTCTTTTACAAAACCAGGCATATCCCGGGGATTGGTAATCAAAATGTTTTTTACCCCTGAAGTGAACATCAACAATCCATTTACTGTAAGTGCAAAGATATGGTACATGGGAATCGCTGTGATCATGATGTCCTCATGGTCGGGTCTCATGTACAACTTAAACCAATGGGTGATCATCTGGTTGTGCGCAATGAGGTTGCGATGAGAAAGCTGCGCTCCTTTTGAAATACCTGTGGTACCCCCGGTATATTGCAACACAGCGATGTCTTCGATGTCCATCTGTGGTGGGGTGTATTTCAACTGAGCGCCTCGTTTTAAAGCAGACTTGAATGAGATGGCATTTGGGATATGATAGGATGGAACAATCTTCTTCACATATTTCACCACAAAATCCATGATGCCTCCTTTTACAGTTCCCATCAGATCGCCCATGTTGGTGACAATGATGTGTTTGGCAGGAATTTCATCCTTGATTGCTTCGAGTTGTTTGGCAAAGTTGGATACAATCACTACCGCAGATACCCCTGCATCTACAAACTGATGTTTCATTTCAGGCGGAGTGTACAAAGGGTTGGTGTTAACAGCAATCAAGCCTGCTTTAATGGCACCAAAAAATGCCACCGGGAATTGCAGCAGGTTGGGCATTTGTATGGCTATGCGATCACCCTTTTTCAATCCGAGTTCCTCCTGCAAGTAAGCTGCAAAATGAGTGACGTGATCGTTCAGTTGCCTGAAGGTCATCTTTACGCCAAAATTCTCAAAGGCGACTTGATCGGAATATTTTTCGCAAGTGCGATCAAACATTTCAATTAATGAGCTGTACTCATAAGGGCCTATCTCTTTAGGTGTGCCTTCAGGATAATTCTTGAACCAGGGGAAATCAGTCATGACGATGTGTTAAAAAATAAATCAGGAAACTAATTAGGCGAAAAAAATGAGTAAGTCAAATGATTGTGATCAGCAATCAGTAATTCGAAACCTCGATCTGTAGTAAACGCTCAAACCGGGTACCATCTACAGCTGTTCCTTCTACAACGACACGATAGTTGCCGTTTTGAGGATAACGCACTTTTGGCGCTGAACTGAAGGAAGTGATCTCAACACCCGCTTCATCCACTATTCCCAAATACCATTTGTAGGAAGTGATGCCAGTACAATGATTTTGAAATCTAATCCAACCGGGGAAGGTGCCGCTATTCACATAATCAAATTCAAATACAGGAGTTTTGTCTGGCGGATTATAGAAATTGGGGTCTGGCGAGGTGGGGAAAATTTCACAACCTATAAGCAATAACAGCAAAAGGATGAACTTGAATTGCATCGTATTAAAAATACTAAAGTGCTGGCTTAAAAGCCAGCAGGCTCATCACCCGGGCAATGAGGAAATGCCTGAATGTCTTTAGTATTTTACTTAACCAACTTAACCAGAACGTTTTGCCCAGCTTCAGGCCCTAATTTCAAGAGAAAACCTCGAAATCGGACCATCGCTGGAAAACCTAGAAGAGCTGTAGAGGGAGGGTTCGAACCTCCACGGAGAAGTTAGCTGCAGGACAAGAAAAACCTCTTAGTGGTCAACCCATTATCCTGCGTTTATCCTTTTCTCTCCACCCCCGAGACAGGAGGGCTTGTCTGCCAATTTCAACACCCTACAATTTTAAAGAACAACTATATCAAAATTGTACTTGTCTGCCTCCCGATAGCTATCGGGATCAACACCCTACAATTTTAAAGAACATATCAAATTGTACTTGTCTGCCTCCCGATAGCTATCGGGATCAACACCCTACAATTTTAAAGAACTATTTGGGTCGCTTCCTTGATCACTCAAATCCTCAACCCGAATTGTTATTTACTTCAACAAAGGAATGGGTTTAATTAAAATAATTCAACACTTAATCATAATAAATGCATTATTTATAATATTTTAGCGTATTACTGATATATCCTTAAATCTAACTACTTAAAATGAGCAAAAATTATGTGATTGATAATACGGATCTCAAAATCCTCGATATTCTCATGCAGGACGCAAAAAAACCCTATACAGAGGTGGCCAAATTGGTGCACGTATCACAGGGTACGGTGCATGTAAGGATGAATAAAATGGAAGAAGCAGGCATCGTGGAGAAGAATACCCTCCATGTCAATTATGCCAAGCTTGGCTATGGCGTTACCGCCTTTATCGGCATCTACCTGGAAAAGAGCGGGTTATACGACTCTGTATTGGAAAAGCTAAAGACAATCCCCGAAATTACCAGCCTGCACTACACCACAGGCAACTACTCCATGTTTCTTAGAATTCACTGTCGCGACACCAACCACCTCAAAGAGGTACTCCACGACAAAATGCAGCAGGTAGATGGCATAGATCGGACAGAAACCATTATCTCTCTGGAAGAGAGTCTAAACCGCAGCTTAAAGCTGTCCGAATAAATAAAATATGGCTCTTTTGAAACCTTAAAAGAGGATATTTGTTGTAATTTTGGGTGATTATTTGAATTTAGTCTAAATAGACGGCATGAGTAAAGACAACCAAGTACTGGAAGAGTTTACCTCCAAAGAATACGAACACGGATGGACCATCGACCTTGAAAGCGACTCGGCTCCCAAAGGGTTGAATGAGGATATCATCCGCTTTATTTCGGCCAAAAAAAGTGAGCCGGAATGGCTACTGGAATGGAGACTAAAAGCTTACCGACACTGGACCACCATGAAAGAACCCAAATGGCCCAATGTCCATTATCCGGAAATCAATTTTCAAGACATCATCTACTATTCAGCCCCCAAGCAAAAGGTAGTACCTAAAAGTTTGGATGAAGTAGATCCTGAACTCATTGCCACCTTTAAGAAACTGGGCATATCCCTCACCGAGCAAAAACGATTAACGGGCATAGCCGTAGATGCGGTGATCGATAGCGTGTCTGTAGCTACCACCTTTAAAGAAAAGCTGGGTGAACTGGGTATCATATTTTGCTCCTTTAGTGAAGCAGTAAGAGAACATCCTGAGCTAGTGAAGAAGTACCTCGGCTCAGTGGTCCCTCCCAACGACAATTATTACGCAGCACTGAACTCTGCGGTGTTTACCGATGGTTCTTTCTGCTATATCCCCAAGGGCGTGAAATGTCCTATGGAGCTTTCCACCTATTTTAGAATCAACGCAGCCAATACCGGCCAATTTGAACGTACACTTATTGTAGCAGAAGAAGCTTCCTATGTGAGCTACCTGGAAGGATGTACTGCACCCATGCGAGATGAAAACCAGTTGCATGCTGCAGTGGTGGAACTCTATGCCATGAAGAGCGCAGAGATCAAATATAGTACCGTGCAGAACTGGTACCCCGGTGATAAGAATGGCAAAGGGGGCATCTACAACTTTGTAACCAAACGTGGTATCTGCGCTGGTGACCATTCCAAAATATCATGGACGCAGGTAGAAACAGGATCTTCAATCACATGGAAATATCCTTCCTGCATCTTGAAGGGCGACTATAGCAGCGGAGAGTTTTACTCAGTAGCCGTTACCAACAATTATCAGCAGGCAGACACCGGCACCAAAATGATTCACATAGGCAAGCACACCCGCTCGCGTATTGTGTCTAAGGGTATCTCTGCCGGTAAATCACAAAATAGCTATCGTGGGCAGGTACACATTTTGAAGCGTGCCGAAAATGCCAGGAACTTTTCGCAATGTGATTCACTGCTGATGGGCGACCAGTGTGGTGCACATACTTTTCCCTACATCGATGTAGAGAACAAGAGCGCACATGTGGAGCACGAGGCCACTACCTCCAAAATTGGTGAAGACCAGATCTTCTATTGCCAGCAACGCGGTATTGATGAAGAGGCAGCTGTGGCACTCATTGTTAATGGCTATGCCAAAGAAGTATTAAAACAACTTCCTATGGAATTTGCTGTGGAAGCACAAAAACTATTGGCGCTGACATTGGAAGGAAGTGTTGGATAATAATTGAGATTTTGGATTTGAGATTTCTAATTCACTTTTAAAATCTCAAGTCATGAACTATACATCATAAATCAAAACGAAGAATGCTGAAGATAAAAAACCTACATGCACGCGTAGAAGAAAAAGCCATCCTGAATGGTATCAACCTGGAAGTAAAACCAGGAGAGGTACATGCCATCATGGGACCCAACGGTTCTGGAAAGAGTACGCTGGCATCTGTGTTGGCAGGACGCGAAGACTTTGAAGTAACACAAGGTGAAGTAGAATTTCTGGGTAAAGATTTACTCGACATGAATCCCGAGGACAGGGCAAGAGAGGGCATCTTTCTTGCGTTCCAATATCCCGTAGAAATACCAGGGGTGAGCACGGTGAACTTCATGAAAACAGCACTCAACAAAATCAGGGAATACCGCGGACAGGACACACTCGATGCCGTTTCTTTCCTTACCATGATGAAGGAAAAAATCAAGTTGGTGGAAATCGATCAGTCCCTGCTCAACCGCTCCTTGAACGAAGGTTTTTCCGGAGGTGAGAAGAAGCGCAATGAAATTTTTCAAATGGCCATGCTTGAACCCAAATTGGCCATCCTTGACGAAACTGATTCCGGCCTCGACATTGATGCACTTAGGATAGTTGCCAATGGGGTGAATAAGCTTCGCACCAAAGACAACGCCACCATTGTAGTTACCCACTATCAACGCTTGTTGGATTACATCGTTCCTGATTATGTGCACGTACTGTACAAAGGAAAGATCGTCAAGTCAGGCACCAAAGAGCTAGCCCTCGAGCTGGAAGAAAAAGGATACGATTGGATCAAGGATGAAATGGAAGTTGCCTAGGTATGAGTGTTACTACAGAAAAGAAAAATTTTACCCAGGAGCTGATCGCTTCGTTTGATTTGTCAAAATTCAAGCAAGACTCGGAGCAAAGAAAAAAAGCGCTGGCCGCATTTCAATCGCTTGGATTGCCTGAAGGCAAGAGTGAGGAGTATAAATTCACTCCCATCACCAAACTGCTTGCCAAACAATTCAAAGCGGAAGAGTTGTACACCAGCCCCACTCCTGCCGTAAGTGATGTCAGTGCACTTATCCCCAAAGCCTTTCAGGAAAACTGTGTTGTTTTCGTCAATGGCGTTTACAACCCTGCACTTTCCCAGCTGGCAGCAGGTTCTAAAGTGGTTATCAAACCTTTTCAGGAGGCGATGGCAACCCATGCTTCAGTAATCAGCGAAAAACTCAATGAGATAAAGGATAACAATGATCCTTTTGCATTGCTCAACGCTGCCATGTGGCAAGACGGTTTGTTCATACACGTACCCAAAAACACAAGCGGAGAAAAGCCTCTCTTTATTTACCATTTGCACGATGCAAATGCAAGCAAGGTAACCTCTCATACCCGCTTGATGGTAGTTGTAGAACAAAGCGCTGAATTCAGTATCGTTGAAAGAACCGACTCACTGGGCAAGAACACCATCTTCAACACCATCAATGAAGAAATACTGGTAGATGAAAATGCATCTTTCAGCTATTGCAAAATACAAAACGACAGTGGCGACTTGATACATGTATCCAATACCACCGTACACCAAAAAAAATCAAGCAGGGCCGATACCTACACGTTTAGCCTGGATGGAAAGCTAATCCGAAACAACCTCAACATCATCATCGATGGCGAAGGTTGTGAATCCCATTTCTATGGATTGTATTTAACTGATGGCGATACATTAGTGGATAATCATACCGTAGTGGATCACAAGCAACCCAACTCGTTCAGCAACGAATTATACAAAGGTTTGATGGACGGAAAATCAAAAGGTGTGTTCAATGGCAAAATTTTCGTGCGCCCGCATGCGCAGAAAACCAATGCCTTTCAGTCCAACAGAAATATTTTGCTTAGCGATGATGCCACCATCAATACCAAGCCACAACTGGAGATCTGGGCAGACGATGTAAAATGCTCACACGGCTGTACTACGGGTCAGCTGGATGATGAAGCCTTGTTCTATTTGCAATCACGAGGCATCCCTAAAGCAACAGCCAAAGCCATGTTGCTCTATGCATTTGCTGGAGAAGTGTTGGAGGCCATCAAGGATGAAAACTTAAAACAGTACATAGACAGTATAGTATCGGAGCGACTTCATAAAAGTTTTTAGAAATGAAAGTTTCTGCCATTACTCACCTGGACATTCAAAAAATAAGAAGCGAGTTTCCTGTACTTGATCAACAGGTGAATGGCAAGCCACTGGTTTATTTAGATAATGCCGCTACCTCACAGAAGCCTAAAAGGGTAATCGCCAAACTGAAGGAATACTACGAAGGGTACAATGCCAACATCCACAGGGGCATTCATACACTGGCAGAAACAGCCACCAAGGCTTATGAGGCTACGCGCGAATCGGTAAGAGATTTCCTCGGTGCAGCGCATGTGGAAGAAATAATTTTTACCCGAGGTGTCACCGAAAGCATCAACCTGGTGGCAGCCACCTATGGAAGATCGTTTTTACAAAAAGGGGACGAGATCATCATTGGTACACTCGAACACCACAGCAACATTGTGCCATGGCAAATGGTGTGCGAAGAAAAAGAGGCTGTACTAAAAGTAATTCCTGTCAATGACCGTGGTGAACTGGACCTGAAGGAATATAAGCAGCTGTTAAGTTCCAAAACCAAAATCGTAGCGACCAACCATGCCAGCAACAGCCTGGGTACGATCAACCCTATTAAGGAAATCATTGAGTTGGCACATGCACAGGGAGCAGTGGTATTGATCGATGGTGCGCAATCTGCCGCCCACTTGCCCATCGATGTGAAGGCACTGGATGCCGACTTCTACTGCATCTCCTCACACAAGATGTACGGACCTACCGGAGTAGGCGTGCTTTATGGAAAAAAAGAATTATTGGAGAAGATGCCTCCCTACATGGGCGGTGGCGAAATGATCAAAGACGTATCGTTTACCAAAACAACCTACAATGATCTTCCCTATAAGTTCGAAGCCGGCACACCCAACATTGCCGATGTAGTCGCCTTCAATGAAGCGATTGCCTTTGTGAATGAGCTGGGTAAGGAAAACATTCATCAGCATGAGAGCGAATTGCTGGCTTATGCTACTGACAAACTCAGCACCATTCCGGGTATTACCTTGATCGGTACCGCACACCACAAAGTGAGCGTGCTTTCATTTATTATTGAAGGCATTCACCATTTTGACATAGGCCAGATGCTGGATGCACGAGGCATCGCAGTAAGAACTGGTCACCATTGTACACAACCCCTAATGGAAAGATTCGGCATAGAAGGAACTGTAAGGGCCTCCTTTGCCGTTTACAATACGAAAGAAGAAATTGACAGCCTGGTAGAAGGTTTGAAGCGTGTGGTGAATTTCTTAAAGCAATAAACGTTGAAGGCAATAACCGACATACAAGAAGAGATCGTTAATGAATTCAGCCTTTTGGATGGCGACCAGGAGATGACCGTGCTTTACATCATGGAGCTGGGTCAGAAATTACCCCCCATGGAGGAAGCAGAGAAGACGGAACAAAACATTGTGAAAGGATGCCAGTCTACGGTATGGCTTACTTCAAAGCTTGACAATGGCAGGGTGTATTTCAATGCCGATAGCAATACGGCCATTACCAAAGGGTTGGTAAGTTTACTGGTAAGGATATTTTCAGGACAAACGCCAGATCAGATTTTGGATGCAAACCTTACCTTTATGAGCAAAATAGGAATGGATCGTTTCATTGGCACCCAGCGTTCCAATGGCTTTGCAGCCATGACAAAACAAATCAAGATGTATGCACTGGCATACAAAACCAAGATGGAAGTAAAATCATGAGTGAACAGGAAAAAGATACAGTAGCCACCACATCGGAATCACAAGGAGGTGAACTGCGCGAAAAAGTAATTGCCGCCATTAAAACAGTTTACGACCCTGAAATTCCCGTGGACGTTTTGGAGCTGGGATTAATTTATGAGATCAATGTATACCCTGTCAACAATGTGTATGTGTTGATGACACTTACTTCTCCCTCCTGCCCTTCAGCAGAAGTTATACCCGGTGAAGTAGAACAAAAGATCAAAGACATCGAAGGCGTGAATGATGTAAAGGTGGAACTTACCTTTGATCCTCCCTATTCTCAGGACATGATGAGTGAAGCAGCTAAACTGGAACTAGGATTTATGTAAATTAACTGTTCACAATTCGGTCCTGATCGAATTGTGAATTTCTGATTATAAACTTTGAACCTTGAATTTTAAATTTAAATAATATGTACCCAGAAGAATTGGTTGCCCCTATGCGGAGCGACTTGACCACAATAGGATTTAAAGAATTGAGAACACCTGAAGAAGTAGATGGTGAATTGAAAGATCAAAAAGGCACTACCTTGCTGGTCATCAACTCAGTGTGCGGATGTGCAGCAGGCGCTGCAAGACCTGGCGTAAAATGGGCTGTGCAAAACAGCGAAAAGAAGCCAGATCATTTGACTACTGTATTTGCCGGAGCCGACATTGAAGCGGTTGCCAAAGCACGTCAGTATACACTTCCTTATCCTCCATCATCTCCTGCTATCGCCCTCTTCAAAGATGGTGAACTGGTGCACTTTGTAGAGCGCCATCACATTGAAGGAAGAAATGCACAAATGATTGGCGAACACCTGGTGCAGGTGTTTGACGAATTCTGCTAATTCAAATTTCAAGTTTCAAAACCTGACATGTTCAGGTTTTGAAACTATTTTTTTATCTCCCTCCAGCATCAGGGTTTCCTCTGCATACGGAAATTTCTGATTTGCTTCCCACTCTTTTGGCCTGATTTTGGCGCATCACAAGCACTATCAATGCCAGACCTATTACCGAAGGTTGTAATTCAGTCAAAACATTGGTAATATGAATCTATTCTCAACGGCTCTTCCCGCTAAACCCCATTACTATGAAAGCCAGAATGATATTGCTCCTCCTTTGTGGTTATGCTTTTACAGCAGCTTCACAAGATTTCATCAGACTAAAAAACCGTTGGAAACCCAATGAATACATCCATGTAGAGCAGCCCATTCCTGCATCAGGTGGTATTCAACAGGGGTGGCACAGCGCACAGTGGGTGTTGGAACCGGTTGCAGGCACCTCTTTTTATAAAATCAAAAACAGGTGGAAGAACACCTACCTGCACGTGGAACAAGGACCACTCGCCATTGGCGACATTCAGCCGGGATGGTGGAGCGCTCAATGGCAGCTCGAAGGTGTGCCCGGTACATCCTTTTATCGCATTCGCAACAGATGGAAACCAAACGTAGCACTGCACAATCAGAACAGCAGACTCGAAGCCGGTGATGTTGAACCGGGATGGTGGAGTGCCCAGTGGGAACTGGAACAACTTAACACCACTGCTACACCTGCCGCCAGGTCACCTCAACCCAACACACCAAAAGTGAGTACACCACAAGCCGGCAACCCTCCCGCTGCACCTCAGAAAACAGCACTTCCCTCCAACAGGGACGCCAATGCCTTCACGCCACAACATGGAGGAAAAATTTCCGTCATGTTTATCCGATATACGAGGGTAAACATTATGGCCAACACACAGTTAAAACCTGGCGATCGCATCTACTTTTTTCCGCAGTCCATTGAGTGTAATCGCGATGGTGCCTCATTTAATCCCGACAACCCGGCTTTGGGGGGACAAACATTCACTGTCAAAGAAGTGACTCCGCAACTGGTACTGGACAGGGATATCCCTATGATGAGGAACAGGACAAACGATTCCTTTTCAATGGTAGTAGAAGTTTTCTAGACTACTTCAACAGCCGCAAGGCTTCTCGTTTGCTGAGGTTGGCAAGGGTGGGCGTATCCCGCACAAAACGTTTTACCCAGGCTGGATTAGTTTTGCTGTATTGCCTTAGCGCCCAACCGATGGCTTTATTGATAAAGAACTCCTTGGATCCAAGAAGTTGCCTGATGGTATTACCCAGCAATTCATTGTCCAGCTGCTCTTTGTATTTCAACTGGAACAGTAGCGCTGACCGCTGCAACCACATGTGCTCTGAAGCCAGCCATTTCTTTACGTACTTCTTGCGCAACTCAGGATACAGTTGGAAATAAGCACCCATGGTATTGGCCGCAATAAAATCCACGGTATCCCACCACGATAGGTGAGTCACCATGTATTCCAGCAGGGCGATGTCCTCTTTCTCCAATTGTTTGCTGTACTTGTTCACCAGTTCCTGTCCAAACATTTGATACTCCCTTTGAGGCTTGCTCCATAGTTTTTTAACCAGCTTCTCCAGCTCTTTTTTGGGAGGCAAATGCTGCTTGAGCAAGAAAGGTTTTTGTATTTCTTGTCGTTTTGGTGCCGTGATACCATAGAACTCAAAGTTATCTTTCATATAAGCCTTCTGTTCGGCAGCACGCTGGGGGTTGGCATGGCGTTCAAACTCTGCCTGCAGGGTAGACAAGTAATTGCTCATAAGGTGAAGATAGTGGATAAACTAAGATCGCCCTACTGGATCGACTTGGGGTTTGATTCTGGTCTGGATTATTTTTACTTATCAGCCGGGGTTGATGTTCTGATTCATTTTGAACAGGTTTTTCGGATCCCATTTTCTTTTGCAACGCACCAATTTTTCCCACACCTCACCCGTATAGGCTTGCTTAACCCTGTCTGCCCCCTCGTCACTTAAGAAGTTGACATAAACACCCTGACTGAAAGGTTCAGTGGCTTTATGAAAATCACCGGCCCATTGCTTTGCCTTTGCATCATCTTCAACTTTTTGCCACCGTGTATGAATATTGAGTACAAACGGAGTATTCCTATGGGGAAAAGCCGTGGCATTGGGTGCAATTCGGCTTGGTGCACCTTCCATGTGAGGAATAAAGATCTCGCATTCTTCAGTCGGCATACTTAATGCATACGATTGAAAAATGTCAATGCACTCATCAGACAAATCTTTTAAGTGGTGGGATTTCCAGTAATTGCGCGCTCCATGACTTACCAGTCCATCGAATGCTGATTGCCACCCAACCCAGGGATGCATCCCGCTTCCATCACCAAGCGTCTCTCCAAAGTCACGAATAGGTTGAAGCAGTTTTTGCCCGGTTTCATAATCGCCTAACCAAACAAAAGGTAATAGAATTACCAACTTGCCGTGTACGTCTTTGGGTAAAAACGGTAACGGTGGCGCATGACGAATTACCATCCATATGGTCATTTCATCAGGCATCGTTCGGATATAGTCTTTATGAAACTGGATGTATGCTTTCATGTTTTCGAATTTCTTTACAATGGGTCCACATAGCACTTCATTACCAATTTTAGCCGCATTGAATTCAAAGGAGGTTACAATCCCAAAATTTCCTCCCCCTCCGCGTATAGCCCAAAAGAGATCCGGATTTTCAGTCACACTCGCATTTACTATTTTTCCTTCTGCCGTTACTATTTCAGCTGAAATAAGATTGTCCACTGAAAGACCATGTTTTCTGCTGATCCATCCAAATCCACCGCCAAGTGTAAGTCCGCCAACTCCGGTATGGGATACGATGCCACCGGAAATGGCCAGTCCATGCTTTTGCGTTTCCTTATCTACAGTGCTCAGCAAACAGCCACCTTGTACTTTTACCGTGCGGTTGGCTGCGTTTACATCCACCTTTTGCATCAGCGATAAATCAATCATAAGACCGTCATCGCACACCGCAGTTCCTGCTGAATTATGACCACCCCCCTTAACCGCTATGAGCAGGTTATTGTCTCGTCCAAAATTCACGGCACGTACTACATCGACCGTAGTGATACACCGTGTGATAATAGCAGGCTTTTTGTCAAACATCCCATTCCAAATGGCTCTTGCCTCGTGATACCCTGGTTCATCGGGCAGTAAGACATGTCCCTCAAATCCCTTCTTCAATTCATTGGTTTTATCCGCTTTAATACCCATATTTTTAATGTTTAATGTGGTTAGAATAATTGCTTCCTTGATGATTCAAATTTGGAACACAAAGGCATAACAATGCTTCACAATTGATTCTATACCTGAAACAATTGATTCAAGGGCAGGCTAAGTGCTGAAATTATCGTCTGCCGAAATCCTTGGGGGAGATTTCAAATCTTTTCCTGAAGGCTCGGGAAAAATAAGTTGGACTGTTGAATCCGGATTCATAGGCGATTTCTGCAATCGTCTTCTTACTTTGTGTCATTTGATTGATTGCCCTTTGAAGTCTCGATTCATGAATGAGTTTATTCTGGGCCATACCCGTTAACGATTTTATAATTCTATAAGCCTGAGATTTACTAAGGGCCAATGAATGGGTTAATTGTGTGCTGTTAAAATCTGGTTGGGTTAAATTTCTGGCCAACATTTTTGATAGGGCCAATGCCAGTTTGAAATCATCCTTATGGACAAGGGTAAACCGTGTGTGTTCAACCTTGGCGGCACGAAATTCCTTTTCCATAAGGATTCTTGTCTCCTCATCCAGGTACATTTTTTTTGACAACCCAAGTGAACACAGGCATTGGACTTTCTTTTTTGTTTCTTCAAACATATTAGCCCCTTGCTCGTCAACAGGTCTACCGCTGCCAATAGCTAAATTGTATTCAACTTTATCTTGGGTGGAGTCAAGTAGTTTTTGAATTGCATTGGCACATAAAATTGCTTCCGAGGCATAAATGAAGGATACCATCAGTTCATTGCCAGGTTCAAGAACAAGTACACCATTAAACTTCTCTATCAGTTGACGTACCTCACTGAAATAGTGTTCTCTGTTTCCGGTAATGGGCACAATGTTGGCAAGTAATATGGTTCGGTAACCGGTGTCCAGATGACCAGATTGGGTTTTAGCGAGGTCATTGACCTCCGTACCCACCCCCATGAATAAATTGTATTCGTTATCAGAAACTTCAATGATGTTGCATGCAGTATTCCCGTGTGACTGTTTGTGTACCTGGTGACACGCTTCCTTATCAGGTCCTTCCATCAAAGAGAAAAGCGTCTTAGCTTCCTCGTTGACCCAATATTTCAATTGAGTGACACCAAATTTACTTTGGATGGATAAGTCTTCCATGTGGGCTTTAACAACATCTTCGACTGAAAAGGTGTCAGCATCAACAGTGTGAATATCCATGTAAAGGGGCATCGTATTTTTGCTGTCTAAATGGTGGGCCTGCCTGAATCGGATAGTCTGCGTACTCCTGCTTATCCGGTAATCAAATTACTCATTTATTTGTCCTGTTTACACTGTTAGCATTAACATTAAAAAATATTTCCATCATCAGGTGCGTAAGGTCACGAAACCAAGGTGTGACGCTGGCACACATAAGGGGATAAACTGGAAACGTACAGCCGCTGCAGCCCAATGCAGTTGTATCATAACCCAACATCGATCTTTTAAAAAGAGGGCAGAATACCTTAAATTCAAATAAAATTACCTGAACCATGAGCGAGGTTTTAGCATCCATAAAAATGGCAACGGCCCCTACCGACTTTTCCGCCATCGCCAGCAACACCATCGGCCACAACATCACCGTGCAAACCGCTGCTGCTAAAAAGAAACTGATCTATGCCGACTGGATTGCCTCCGGCCGATTGTACCAACCCATTGAAGACGCGCTCACCCACAAGTTTGGACCGCTGGTGGGCAATACGCACAGTGAGTCTAGCCTCACCGGAGAATCAATGACCCATGCCTACAAGATCGCGCACGACATTATCAGAAAGCACGTAAACGCCAATGCTGACGATGCCCTACTCACCTTTTCCAGTGGCATGACAGGAGTGCTTGCCAAGTTGCAACGAATGCTGGGGTTGCATATTCCTGAAAAAGCCAAGCCCTACTACTCACTACCCGAGGAAGAAAAACCTGTTGTTTTCATTACACACATGGAGCATCACTCCAACCAAACTTCCTGGCTCGAATGTGAAGTGGATGTAGTGGTGATCCCTCCTGGCGACAACCTTTTGATCGCACCTGCTCACCTGGAAACAGAATTGCAGAAATACAGCAACCGCAAAACAAAGATTGGCTCTTTTACCGCCTGCAGCAATGTAACGGGCATCATCACTCCTTACCACGAGCTGGCAGCGATCATGCACCGCCATGGAGGGTATTGCTTTGTGGATTTTGCAGCCTCCGCTCCTTACGTAGATATTGACATGCACCCTGCCAATCCTGACGCAGCCCTGGATGCCATCTTCTTTAGTCCGCATAAATTTCTCGGTGGGCCTGGAAGCACAGGGGTGTTGATTTTCAACAAAGCGTTGTACACCAATCGCATTCCGGATCAGCCTGGTGGCGGCACCGTCACCTGGACCAATCCGTGGGGAGAGCATCACTACTATGAAGACGTAGAGACCCGCGAAGACGGAGGCACACCCGCCTTTCTGCAAACCATCAAGGCAGCCCTGGCCATCAGGTTGAAAGAGCAGATGACCACTGTGGCCATTCAGGAAAAAGAAGAACTACTGGTTGACAGGGCCGTCAAAGGGTTGTATAAAATCCCTACCCTGCATATCATGGGCGATCTGAAGGCCAAACGCATAGGAGTGCTTTCATTTTATGTAGAGGGAATTCATTACAATTTACTGGTGCGGGCACTCAGCGATCACTTTGGCATACAGGTGCGCGGTGGATGTTCCTGTGCCGGTACTTACGGCCACTACCTGCTTCACGTTACCAAAGAACAGTCGAAGCACATCACAGAAAAAATTGACCTGGGCGATCTCTCTGAGAAACCGGGCTGGGTGCGCCTGTCACTCCACCCGATCATGACGGAAGAAGAAGTGGACTACATCGTAGACGCCATTGAACAAATCGTACAACAACCTGAACACTGGAAATCCTTTTATAACTATTCCGTTACGGCCAATGAGTTTTATCCTGTCGAGAGTAAAATGGATGCCAAAGCTGAAATGGAGAAGGCATTTGACTTGAAATAGGCTTTCGCCTAACCTGTAAAATGTGGGCGTTTCCTTTCCTGTATTACCCAGCATCTTTGCCGGAATTGGTGCATCATTTTGAAATTTTAAATTTCAAATTCTCTCAATGTGCCGGCACATCCATGATTTTGTGTTTGTCCAGGTGCCAGTGAAGGTGATGGTAGACGCTGAGTCGAAAGATATGGCGGTTCTCATATTTGTAAGGCGCGCCATCATGACGATAGGTATACATGTAACCTGCCTGCACTTGCCATACTTCATTTAAATTATATCCGAGGCCTGCAAACACACGGTTATCTTCAAAATGGTTGTACACGATTGACTTACCCGCTTGAAAAAATATTTCCTCGTAGAACGACAGAAACAAAGTGTGTGGTTCGAAGGCAGGTTTGTTCAGAGGTACATAGGTAGTAAGCTTATAGCGGAACCTGTGTGTCAATTCAAAGGGAGACCCTATTTCATTGGCACGTGCCCATCGTTGTTCAGTTCTAAACTGATGGAACACCATGATGTGGTCAAAAGGTGTGGCGAGGACTGCCTGCTGCCACAACCGGAATTGAGGCACCACCTTATCTACGTTGGGATCGTTGGTGTCCTTAGCCCAATAATAGGGATTGACAAACCCAGCCGTTACATCCAGATACTGTTTTACTTTGTAGTTGATGCCAAACCTCAAATAAACCTGAGCCATGTCATCAAAGCCATTCCTGCGTCTCATATGGTATTCGCCATAATAAGCCCAACGATCGCTAAAATGGTATTTGGAATAGAACCCCAACCACACTCCGGTGGAGTTCCTGCTCTCCTTTTCTGCAGGTAAGGATGTTTGCGCAAGCGCATCCTGATAACCAACAAGTAAAAAAAATACAATAGCCGCTCTCATTGGACCAATTTTTACTTTACCCTACTCGCTAAGTTAGCGCTTAATTGAGGAGATACTAAACTATTATACCTTTACTTACCTGGAGCATTAATTATGAATTTTAAATTATAAATTTTAAATATTCAAACTCTTCTGCCAGCACACTATCTCATCCTATTCCAACGCTGTTAGTGGTTGAGTTCCTGTAATTGGTGCTGCCGTCATTCTGCCTCTCGGCCTAATGGCGAAAGCCACCGTGTGAAAGGTTGAGGGCAAGAGCGAGCATCTCAAGCTGTACATAATTTGAAATTTAAAATTTCAAATTTGAAATTATGTACATTACCTTCGTAAGGTCCTTGGATAAGTTGACAATTTCATTTCTCTTGCAGCAGAAAGCTAAAAACCCATGTGGGAATAAGCTCAAGGAAAAACGATGAAATCACTGCTGATTACCCCTGAAGGTTTAGAAAAGTTAAAAGCTGAGTTGGATCACTTGTGGCGTGTTGAGCGACCCGATACTACACAAAAAGTTACCTGGGCGGCAAGCCTTGGCGATCGTTCCGAAAACGCAGATTATCATTACAATAAAAAACGCTTGCGCGAAATTGACAAACGCATTCTGTATTTGCGCAAATGCATCGATAACCTGAAAGTGGTAAACTATTCACCCTTTCAGGAAGGTAAAGTGATGTTTGGCGCCTGGGTAGAAATTGAAAACAACAAGGGTCTGAAGAAACGGCTACGCATCGTTGGTAGTGAAGAATTGATTGGTTCAAAAGATTACATCTCGATGGACTCGCCCATGGCCCATGCGTTGTTGAAAAAGGAAGTGGGTGATGAGGCCATCGTAAACACCGCTACGGCACAATTCGTTTGGCGCATTACCAAAATTGAGTATCAGAAATAATTCTACCGCATTACTACTATACAATACACCTCATAATTTGAAACCTCAAATTCTTAACTAGTGGCCCTACTGGGGACGCTGTGTCTTGAGTTTCTTTTGATCCCGTTGTAATTCATCGAGGCGCAGGAACCGAGCTGCATTGTTGTAAAAGATGTCACGCTTTTGTTCGGCCGTTAGAAACGGTGCCTGCTCAATCGCCTCAACGGCCGCTCCAATTTTTTCGGGCCACACCATTTGGTCAGAACCAAACATGATTCGCTTGCCCAGGCCAGCACGAACAAACGCCTCCAAATAATCGTAGAACGCGGTGCGCGGTATCACCCATGATATCGTGGAGACATCCGCGTAAAGCTGAGGATACTGGTACATCATCGCAATCATTTCATCGCGATACGGAAAACCTGCATTCTCTACAAAAATTCTAAGCTTGGGATGGCTTACCAGTACTTCCTCCAGCAATAAGGGACTGCCATTGGTGCTGCTGAAGTGAGGCAGGTATGGACCAATTCCCAAAGTGTGAATGAGCACCGGCAGATCGAGCTCTTCCGCCAACTTGAAATAGGGTTTGAGCGAAGGATCGTTGGGAGGAATGCCTATGAGCTGACTTCCTATTTCACCCATGCCACCAAAACGTCCGGCTTTGTATTCTACATTTAGCTGCTCCAGGTCGGAGGCTTCGGGTTTAACAATAAAAGGTGAAGTGATGAAGCGTCCCGGTGTTGCCTTTGCCCACTCCTGTACCGCAGCCCTGTCGACTCCGCTGAGAAATCCTTTTACAATGTTGTAGCGATCCATGGCCGCCACCGTCTTCTTCATCAGTTCCTGGGTATTAACCGTTGCGCTACCATCACCCTGGCACGGTTCCGGACGACAGAAAGCTGGAATGCCTTCAGGCACTTCTTCAGGCAGGCCCGTGTGCATGTGCATGTCAATAATTGGTAAACGCTTCTGATCCCTGGAATCTTTCTGAGGATAAGCCTGTAGGCCAGCCAGCAAGATCATTGAAAGGGTAAGTAGATTTTTCATGGTATTGAATTTTAGTTATGTGCTATTTTATTTTCTCCCCTATGCCCACATTCACCGCCACCTGCAAAACTGCACTACCCTCCTCATTGGAGCGATTGCGAATGTGTGCGTCAAGACTTTGTACTACTTGATTTTTCTGATCGTCATTTAAACCGGAAATCATTTGCAGCGCTATGGGATTGCTGCTCGTCACCCAGTTCCACATTTCTGTTCCGGTATTAAAAGAAAGTTTATGGACAACGGGCATCACCTGCACCTTGTGGAGTCCGGCTGCTTCCATCTTCTGCTGCAGGACTCCCTCACCCGATACCTGAAAGGGAAGCGGTGGTGCATCTGAAGAAATGCCGTTAAAGTCTGGCACCACCGCTTTAATGGCTTGTACAAAAAGCCCCAGAAACTCTACTTTCTCCACAGGACCGAAAGTCACCAGAAATACTTTACCCCCAGGTCGGGTTATTCTTATCATTTCCTGAAGTCCGCGCATGAAGTCGGGGAAGAGCATCACGCCAAACTGTGATCCAGCCATATCGAATGCATTATCTGGCAGCTCCAGCTGGTGGCCATCCATGGCACAACCTTTTAGATTGGAAAGTCCTTCTTCGGCTGCCCGTGCCTTCAGTCGCTCAATCATTACCGGGGAAATGTCCACGGCCAGGACCTTAGCGCCAAGGCGTGCTGCGGGCAAACTCAACGCCCCGCTTCCGGATGCTACATCCAAAAACTCCATGCCGGGTTTCAAGCCTGCCAGCCGGAGAGCGGTTTTGGCTAAATCCCAGTTGGCCGTAGGCGTAACGTACCTGTCGAAATTGACAGCGATATCATCCCATGCGTGGCGAACTGTTGAAATTTCCCTCATCACCATTTATAGTTTTGTTTCCCTGAAAAGTACAAGACAAAACTAGGGTGGTGAGGTGGGCCATCGCATCGGTAGGATTACCCAATTTTACATTCCGCGACCATGGGTAGTTCTACCTATTATCGAAAAATATACTGCATGTATAAAGTGAATTCCGGACTACGTGTGATCATCACTGTGCGTCATCCAAAATTTTATGCAGCAGCGCGAATGCAGTCGCTTCTGCCCGTGACGACACATTGAGTTTGTTGAAAATATTGCTCACATGACGATCTACCGTCCGCTCACTGATAAACAATTCGCCCGCAATGTATTTATTGGTTTTTCCTTTTGCCACCCTGTACAACACCTGTATCTCACGCAATGTGAGGCCATGGCTTGGGTGATGGGGTTTTGATTTCAACAATGCACTGATTCGCTCCAGGTCAGGCATGGCTTTGAGCTGTTCAAAAACCCACTGGGCCGCTGCCAGCTCTACTTCCGAATTGTCTTTGTCTTTCATGACCCGGTACACCTGCCCTATCAGTTCACGGGTGTGCGCAGATTCGTACGGCAGCTGCAGGGCTTCCCACAGTTTCAACGCTTTTTGCAAATGTTCCAGTGCTTGCTGCGATTTCCCTTCCGCAAGCAAAACGGCACCCTGGCAGTAATCGGCTATCGCATGCAGGTAAGGTGTATCGAATTGTGTGGCGATACGGCTTAGTTCGTTGGCAGCTTCGGCAGCTTCTTTGTTTTGCTTCACCGCGATCATAATGGTGACGACCGCTGGCAGTAGCTCAGCTCGTTTGGCAGGGTTTTTCGCTTCAAGTAAGGTATTCCTTATAGATGTTTCAGCCGCATCATCCTGTCCCTGTGCCAGGCGCAATAACGCGAGACCAGGTTGTGGTTTTTTACCCCACTTGGCTGCTTCCCGGTAACCGTCCTCTGCCGCTTCATTTGCTCCCAGCAAGCGGTGCAGCTCGGCTTTACGATAGTAGGCTTCTCCTGCTGCAGGTTCACCAGGAGGTCGCGACAACAAGGCGCATGCATCATTGGTTTCCTCGAGGGCCTTGTGCCACTCCCCGTGAAACTGGATGATCTCAGCCCTGCGCACCAAACACTGTCCCCTGAATGGGACGATCTCCGGGTGTGCCTCACACCATCGTGTCAAAGTAGAGGTCCATTCCTGAGCCCTGCCCAGATCCCAAACCTTGCGACAGGTTTCGATGACTGCACAGTAAATAATTCCTCTGGCAATTGGAAAAACTTTTTCGGAGGCAACGGTAATCATCATTTCATCCAACCATTTAATGCCTTCGGCCACCTTCCCTTGTTGGATCAATGCTTGTCCTTGACCCAGGCGACCCAGCGCCATCAGATCCGCATCATTAAAATGCTCTCCTATGCGGGTCGCTTGTACAAAAAGTTGCAAAGCTTTTTCCGAGTCACCGGCAGCGAGCACTCCCAAGGCCGATGGAATCAACAGCAATCCTTGCTCGGCACATTCAGGTATTTGTTTTTCGTTGAGGAGCCTCTCGCCCCTGGCGAACCACCCGCTGCTTCTTGCCACCTGCCCAGCGTTCACCAGCATGAGTCCCAGCCAGAAGGCACAACGTACTGCCTGCGCTGTTTGCTCTCCGGCCAGGTAGCTTTCATGGGCACGCTCCCACGATTGAAAACTTTCGTCATCCCTGCCCGTGAGGTATGCCGAGAGGGCAAGCCTTTCCAGTTCTTTGGATGGCAAGGGTTGTTGCTGATCGGCTTTTACAAGCTGCTCATACGTCTTCGTCCATTTTTCAAATTTTTGCATTCCTTATCATCACGAATGAAGGGATTCGAGGGGAATTCCTGTTTCATTTATATCAACTTCCAGTTGAAGTTTGTAAAAAATATAGGGGGATACAAGGAAATAATTGGGGTTGTGATTAAGTATGTTGAGAGTTTGTGCCTTGAAGTGCTGCTGCTTGATGATTCGCCTTGACATATCCATATCCAATGTTCTTACCTACCTGTCGTATATCTGCCGAATGCTCTATCCATGGTTCGTGTCTGCCTGACCCGGCAGGCAGGCAGCCATCAGAAACTAAGGATAACTTGAAGTACACTGGCAAGTTATAAACTTGCTCTACTTGTAAGCTTAAGTCAAACTGTCCGCCCATTGGCGGAGACTTAAGCTTGATAAGGGCCCTAGTTTTGTATTGATGGCATCGATAGGCTAAGGGTTTTCACTCCTTTTATAAAAATGCCTTGTCACTACTTTTTGCAACACGCGCTTAATAATCAGCTCTGCTATTGTCATCAAATAATTCTTGTTAGTGTTCCTACGGAGATAGCGCTGCAATTGCGATTCACTGATGTCTATGCGATAAAGCAATTGTAATAGATCAGCGTCCGCTCTTTTTTCGGACCGTTGAAGTTCATGTACTATTTTTTCAAGAATATAGGTATAGTCTGGTTTAAGATCTTTGATAAAATCTGCTTCAAAATTACTCTGCTGAAAATCCTTTGCTAATTGAAGCTTAAAGGCCTCAAATAAATCGTTACTGCTCAGCTGATCATTCACATGGACTACCTCTTGCATGGCATAAAATTACTACAACTCTAACGAAGTCGCAGACAGGAAGAGTCTCTTGACTTTAACAATCTCATCAAACTATCTCGCATGTACGCTTGCATTAGAGGTGAGTTCAATTTCTAATCGCTACACCAGGTCTTACGGCCTCGTTCAATTGGCCCTCCTGTATCACAATCTTCCCTCCTACCAAAACGTAAGGAATTCCTTTTGGCGCCAGGGTGGGCTCCATGTATGTTGACTGATCGATGACTTCATCTGCATTAAACAGGGTAATGTCCGCATCTGCTCCTACTTGTAGTCGTCCTTTCTTTGCCATCTGTGGCGCATAGGTTTCCAGACGTTGTGCAGGTTGCAGGGTCATCTTGGCCAGGGCTTCCATGAGTGTCATCACTTTTAATTCACGTACGTATTTGCCCAAAACTTTAGAATAGGTACCTGAAGTGCGTGGATGACCTTTGCCATCTGCCAAAAATCCATCGCTGGCAATCATACTTAAAGGACTGGCGATGGCAGTCATCGTCATGGCTTCTGTTCTGCTGTGAATGATAATACCTCCGCCTTGCGCCCTATACCTGGCAAACGATTCGCGATTAAGGAATTCGCCTGTTTCAGGCCATTGATGAATGGCAATTTGTTCATCGCTCCACTGCTCCCAACCATCAAATAGTGCCGATTCTATGCGTGTCATGCCCGCCTCGTAGGGATAAGCCTCTGTTGTGATGTCATGACCCTGGTCTCGGGCCTCCTGTATCAATTGCAGGGCTTCACTTGTTTGCGCGCCACCACTGGAATTAATGTGTACGATGTGCAAGGGTGTACCAATAGCTGTGGCTGAGGTAATGGCTTCTTTGATTCCGTCAAGTCCGCCTCGTGCATGAATAAATGAAGTGGCCTTGTTTTGCTTCGCGATGGTCAGCATGGCTTCAAATTCTTCCACTGTTGCTCCGGGTGTATAGGCCATCCCAAAACCAACGCCCACCGCCCCCTCTTTTAAACCCTTGGCCAGCAGACTTTGCATAGCCGCAATTTGTTCGGGGGTAGCCTTATCCGTAATGGCTTTGTCACTGGGTAAAAAAGCGCCTTGATCGCCAAGTACATTCATGCGCACGCGAATATGACCGGCACTTACACCATAGTTAACATAACGCCCCCCTTCTCGCGCTGCATACCATTTGGCTACGCTGTCTGTACCTACTTCCAACTCAAATGCAGTAGTAACACCATCACGAACCATTATGCCATACGTTTCATCGGTCATGCCGTGCTCGTGCAAGTCGATAAACCCGGGAGCGACCACCAACCCGGTAGCATCGATGGTGGTAGTGCCACTCATTTCCTCTTCCGACAGGGCGGCAATTTGTCCATCCAAAATGCCCACATTCATGATTTTATCCGTTGACGAAGAGGGGTCCATTACTCTTCCACCCTTGATCACCACATCATAGGTGGTGGATGGTTTGGAGCAACTCATGGTAATTACACAAAGTGTGAGCAGTAAGTATTTACAAAAAGGCATGGTACGGAGGGGTTAGACGCTATTCGATAAATATAACGATTATGAGGAGTAATATAAACGTAGACAGTTTGATCATTTTAAATGATAAGTTTTAAATTTTAAATATTCATTCCTCCTGCCCATGCACTATCTCCCGCAACTGGCGCGCGTGTTGTGCGGCCGGGGGTGGGTGGTTCACGCGTGACTTGCGGAATTCATGTACCCTCCTATAATACGTGTGTTGTATAAAATTCTTCTGCCCTCAAGCCGGGCGGGCTCCTACTTTTTGCATTGCCCAAAAAGTAGGCAAAAACGCTAGGCAAAATAAAGCTTCCACCCTCTTGCCTGCGCACCCCCGCTATTTTGCCTGGCCTGCGCACTATCTCATCCTTTTAAAAACTTGTTTGGTATTTATGTATCGGCAATAAGTATTGCCGCCATTCTGCCTATCCGCCTATTGGCGGAAGCCACCGTGCGCTGGTCCCGATAGCCATCGGGAGAGGGTAAGGGCGAAGAATCTCACGCTGTACTTAATTTTAAATTTAAAATTCCCTCCGCAACTGGCGCGCGTGTTGTGCGGCCGGGGGTGGGTGGTTCACGCGCTGTACTTAATTTTAAGTTTTAAATTTTAAATTTTAAATATTCACCCCTCCTGCCAGCACACTATCTCATCCTATTCCAACTCGTTTAGTGTTAGAGTACCTGTAATCGTTGTTGCCGTAATGCTGAAGGAGCAAGCGAAGGCTCGGGGCTTTTGAACACCAACAATGGCTAAAATTTTAGCTTTCCTTCTTTTGGTTCTTTAAAGGCGTCACAGGATATTAAGTATTGCTCCATTTCATCCAAATTTTCTTGTTTTAAGGTTGAGCTGAAGTCATACGCTCTCAGCATCATTCTGATGAAAGGATCTGCGATTTGCTGACGTGTTAACTTGCGCAATGCTCCCATGTAATCTTCACGAAATACAGTTGGAATAATAATTTTAACGTAGCCTTTTGAAGAGAGTTCTGCATTCATCATCACTCTCGCTATCCTGCCGTTTCCATCCAGAAAGGGATGCACTTCGCTGACTAAAAACATCATGTATACAGCTTTTGCAAATGGATCCTTCAACAAGAAATACCATTCAATTCCTTTCTTTAAAGTTCCATTGACCAAAGTCCAGTCTACAAATTCAGTATTACCTGCCCTGTTATTTCTGTCTTTGAACTCACCGGGCTTTTTTGATTTACGGGATTGTAACAGTACAGCATGGCGATTTCGCATCAAGTCGAAAAGTTCATCTGCAGAGGATGGACATAAGGCCATTTCTTTTTTATCTGAAACTATTCTGTAGGTTCCGAGTATATCATGCGAGTCTTCGTCACGGGCCGGCAATGGAGTTGCCGTACGCACGATCTCCTTTGCTTCATTGACCGTAAACTCGGTTCCTTCAATGTAGTTTGAAAAATAGCCTTCAAAAAATGCAAATGCCTTATAGTTGTTTGGTGAGCCGGATGCTTTGTGTTCAGGAAATACTTTGCCGGCTAATTCTTCATATAAACTCTCAAATAATTTGATTCGGGAAGGATCAACTGGTTCACCAAGTGAGCGCGCTACTGCAATTGAAGAAGTTAAGTTTTTTGATTTCCCTGTTGCTAATAAAGAGCTGATCACCTGATCCAGTTTTTTAAATTCCTTCTGCATCTCCAAGCCTTGAGAGATGGCCCTGGCTTTATCTCGCAGCGCATTCAATGCTTGCTCACCTCTGGCTCTTATGATAGTCTCTAACTTTTCTTCAATTACTGAAATGGGCAAGGTTTTAGATTCCTCACCCTGTTTTCTTGTCTCCTGAAGGTTTTCCAAAAATGCTCTTGCTTCTTGAGAGGCAAAAAGATTTTCAAAAAAAGGAGCATCACCATCAATTGGTTTTGGACCTTTTAACAAGTGGATGGTAAGTCCTGGAATGGAAACGTTGGAAGTATAGGTATAGGTTAGAAAGATGTGTCCCTTTGGTGTTGGCTTAAATTCCAGTGCACTTCGATGACTTAATAAAGCTTCTGGAAATTGGTTGGCCAGAATCCGATACCAATTTCTTTTGATGATCACAGCTGGGTCCTCCTCCAGGTTGGAGGTATAGATGCGAGGAGCAATTTTTTGAATTAACTTCTTTTTTAATAACCCGGTAATACGTCTTGACGCTTTCTTTTCAGAAGAAGCAAAGATGATTTCCTGGACCTTTGATGGGGTACTTTTTCCCACTAATTAATACATTTTTCCCAAAATTGGGTAATTTTACCGATTAATTAACTACACATCGGCTGTCTCTTATACACATCTGACGCTGCCGACGAATAGAGAGGTG
>ERZ761607.891-NODE-891-length-42486-cov-5.325917_pt1 | contig 42486 bp, 32 predicted proteins | sample MGYA00511164_ERZ761607 | MGnify/ENA primary metagenome ERZ761607 (study PRJEB28899, sample SAMN02445080) | bioreactor sludge metagenome | biome: EBPR sludge | place: Australia: Brisbane, Thorneside Wastewater Treatment Plant | collected 2011-06-22 ...
CACCGTGGCCACTGCCGGGTTGTCCGTGCCCCAGGTGCCGGTGGCGCTGTTGCCGCTGATTGTATAGGTGGTGGTGCCGCCCACGCAGATGCCCTGCGGGCTGCCGCTGATCGTGCCGGCCACCGGGGCAGCCGTCACCGTCACCGAGCGTGTCGCCGTTGCATCCGGGCAGCCAGCAGCGGTTACAGTGTAGGTCATCGTCGCACTGCCAGCGCTTACGCCCGTGATTGCGCCAGTGGAAGGGTCCACCGAGGCCACCGCTTCATTGCTGCTGCTCCATGTACCGCCGCTGACCGTGCTGCTGAAGGCGGTGGCTCCGCCCACGCAGATCGACTGGTTGCCGCTCAATGCGCCGGCCACCGGCAGTGCCGAGATCGTGATCGGCGCCGTGGTCTGGAATTGCGGGCATGTGCCGTACGCCGACACCGTATAGGTGACGGTGTAGCTGCCTGCAGTGCTCGAACCCGTGTTCACGGCACCGGTCCCGGAATCGATGCTCAAGCCGGCCGTGCTGCTGAAGGTCCCACCGGTAGTCCCGCTGAAGGTGGGGTTCACTGTCCCCGCGTTGCTGCAATAGGGGGTTCCAGCATAGCTGAAAGAGGCCGATGCGGGCTGCTGAGGGGTGATGCCCGTAGTGCCGCCGGAGCACACGCCGCATCCATCGATGGTGGCGGTGCCTCCGATCACACCTGCGCAATCGGCGGTGCAGTTGCCGCGCTGCACGGGTGTGGGCTCGATGGTACCTGCCAGGCCCTGCACACCGTTCAGTGAAACGAAGAAGTTCCTGTTGTTCTGCTGGGTCCATGTATCGTTCACGATCTGGAACTCCGTGCAGTTCGGGTTGTTGCTGACCGTGATGGTGTGAACAACCACCCACTCACCAACCGGGAGCACAGCACCGCAACCGCCGTCGTCCACGTTCTCCATGGACAGCAACGAAACGCTATTGTAGGTCCGGTACTTGAACCCATTGCCTGGCTGCACCACAGCTGTGGGGGCTATCGGGAACGCCGGGCCGGGGCACCAAGCGGAGCTACCGGCACTCAGCGTGGCCGTGGAGGCCTCCGCATAGCGGATGGTGAAGGTCAGTCCGGAGAACACCTCGCTGAACGGGTTCCCGTTGGCCCGCATGAGCACGTTGAGCTGGTTGGCCGATGCGCCAGGAGCGAGATCGATATCGACCGAGGAGGGCACCTGGGCCCACGCGCTCCCTGTGATGCCGAGGGCAAGAGCGGAAGCGCCCAGGTACCGGCTCAGGAGCGAATTGAAACGTGTGAACATGAACAAGGGGGTTGGTGGTTTGGGGGGCGGAAAAGTAAGAGAGTATTCGGCACCGGCAAGCGCACTAGAGTATGTGCTCAGGGCAGCTGCTCGAGGCGCACGTTCGTGGGGATGGAGCCGCCGAGGTTCTGCAGGATCGGGTCACGGTCATTGGCTTCACCCACATACTTGACCACACCGTCGAGGTTGATGTCCTCCCTGCGGTAGCCGGTGACGGTGTTGGTGGGGACGGCACCACCGATGGCGGTAAGGATGGGGTCGCGATCATTCAGCTCTCCCACGTACTTGAGGTCGGTGTTGCGCTCCACGTTCCCCGACCAGAGGGTCATGACGCCTCCGTTCGCCCGACGCGCCTCCGTACCCCAAGTGGACATCGCCGCGCTGCGGAAATCGATGGTGGCGGCTGATGCCGCATGCAGGGCTACCGGTGCCGCGGTCATCGCTGAGAAGTGGTTCCGATGACGGATGGCCACGTAATAGTTCCCATCCGCCACCGCGAAGCGCACCGGTCCACCGGAGCCCGAGACGACATTGCCCGAGCGCGTGAGCAGAGCGGCCCGGGTGGCCAGCAGCTGGGCCGGGTTCGCGGCGCTGCGCAATTCCAGCAGCACCCAGTCCACGATGGCGGACGCACCGGTCTGCTGAAGGACGGTCGGAGACACCGTCTCCCCTCCCCCGCTCGCTGCTTGTGCGAAACCCATGCCTGTGTATGGCTCGGTACCCGGAATCAAACCGGAGGCGCGGAGTCCGTCGCCCATCAGGCCGGAGAGGCCATCGAAGGGACCGTCTAGGATCGCCTTGGCATCCAGCAGCACGCCCTCGGTGACGTTGGCGGTGACCATGGTGCGCGCGCTCTCCGCCACCACCTCATTCGTGGTCACCTGCCAATCGTAGAGGAAATAATAGACGCCCGGACCTCCCGAAGAGCCGGTGATGCTGCCGACGGTGCCGATCGCGTAGGGATAAGCAACGCCGGCATTGTTCCTGTACAGGTCCTGGAAAACATCGCTGTTGTCATCGAATGCGGTGATGGCATGCTGGGTGCCCGCAGGAACGTCCCAATCCACCGTAACCACACTCATGCCGCTGGGGAGTTCCACGAACTTCTCCGCGATGAGGTTGCCGAGCTGGTCGCGGAGCACGAACTGGCGCTTTCCGAAGGAGTTGGCGTAGACCTTGAAGGACCGGAGCTTGAACGGCTCAAAGGCATCGAAGTAGAGCCAGTGCTTCCCGTTGAAATAGCCACCGCCGCCGGAGTTGTCCGCTTTTCCCGCATTGACGGTGACGCCGGGGGATACAGCGGCTGCGGAAGCCCAATACGACGCGGTAGAACCGAGAACCGGCGTGGTGAAGCTATTGCCGGTGCCCACCAGGTTCCCTCCGGCGGGTGCATCATACCAGCGCACATTGGTGCCGGTGGCGCCCAGCACCGCCGCCGAAGGCCCAAGCACCGTGGCGTCCGTGCCCACCGGCGGTGCCGGGGCGGGCAGCACGCTCACGGTGATGCTCGGTGTGGAAATGGAGCCGCACGGGGCCGTCACCGTGCAGGAATAGGTCCCCGGCGTGGAGGTCGTGATCGACCGGGTCGTTGCTCCCGTGTTCCACAGGTAGCTGTAGCCCGGTGTGGCGGTGAGCGTGATGCTCTCGCCCGGAGCCAGCAGCGCGCGCTTATCGGCGAGCACGCTGCCTGTGCCGCCGCTGTTGGCTGCTTTCTGTGTGGTGATGGACACGGGAATCGCGGTGAAGTTGTTGTCCTCGTTCTCCTCGCGCCAAGCATTCCTCGGATCCACCTCGGCCACGATCCAATAGTTCCCGTTGCAGAGCACGGCTTGGCCGGGATCCCCGGGAAGCAGATTGATCCACATGCCGTCCAAGCTCTCATCGTAGATATCCGTCTTCCCGGAACTGATGCCCTGATAGTTCTCCGAGCAGGTGTAGCTAAGCCCCAGTCCGTAGTTGGGGAAGCTGGAATTGGTGAGCGGCGTGCCCTGATTATAGACCTGGCTCGTGCGGCAATCCCCGTTTCTGCTGCTGCAGGTGCTCAAGTCCATCAGGCAGAAGCCCAGCTTGGCTCCCGTGGCCACGACCGGCCATTGCCGGGGATCAGACACCCCAGCCTGCTGTATGCGCAGGGTCATCGTGGTCCAATCGTCCACGTGGTAGTGATTGTGCGTGGGGTGATAGGTCATGGTCCCACGAAGCTCCTCGGTATAGGTCATCGTGTTGCCCGTCTTCCTGTACACGCGCTGATAGAGCCGCTGACGGGCCTCGTATCCATTGGGGCAGGTGAACCCATTGTTGTCGTTCGGCAGGTTGTTCACCGTGATGGTGTCGCTGCCGCAGATGAAGGTCCGCTGGCCGGCGCTGTTCACGCCGCGCACTTCGAGCGGGCCGAAGCCCTGGTTCGGCGTACTACCGCTTACCCGAAGCCTACCGGCATTGCTGCTGGCGTTCTGCGCATACTGGCTCGGGCCTCCTGCGTATGTGGCCAGCGCATACCAGCTGATCTGGATGTCAGGCAGCAGCTCGCAATTCGTCTGGCCAGCAGTCTTGCACTGGCAGGTGGTCGCGTTGGTGGTGGTGCATTGGGCCGCTGACCTGGTGGGCGCAAAGGCCGAAAGGAGCAGCGCCCAGCCGAGCACTGGGGTATAGACCTTCATCTGAACGCGTTCGATTGGTTGGGGACGTGTGAAGCGCAATATACCCCAACGGCCCGTGAACGTCAATGGACCACAAACCGGCCGATCATTGCGTTCCCAAGGCCATGGACCAGCATGACGTAGGTTCCTGCGCCTAGGCTGGTGATGATCTCAGGCGCTTCCGAACCGCTGGTAATGGCCCCGCTGGCCACGGTCCTCCCCGCTGCATCGATGATGCGCCAAGGCAGCGCTTGGCCAACGGGAAGGCCAGCCACCCTGAACGACCCGTTGTTGATGGTGGGGAGAATGCGCAAGGATTGCGGGGCTGTGGCCTGTGCCACCGAGGAGGTGAGATCGAGCCGCGCCGCTCCGCCGTCGAAGAGACCGACCCACACCGCACCATCCGGTGCCACCGTCACCGCATTCACCTCATTGGCCGGCAAGCCTGATCCGCTCTCATCGTAGACCGTGTAGCTGCCGTTGGGGTCCCTACGCACCAGACCAGCCGTCTGGGTCCCGAGCCACAGCCTCCCGGACGCGTCCCGTGCGATATCCGTCAGTGCATTGGAGGGCAGGTCCGAATTGAAGACGGTGTACTGGAACCAGCTCCCCCCGTACCAATCCCCGATCTGGCGCACCAGTCCCCCGGCCGGGCAGGCCACCCAGCGCTCATTGGCAACGGTGTCCAAGAGCACCGCGTTCTGGGTGTTGTCGAAGAATCCGAAGTTGAACGTGGTGAAGAACTGAACCGAGGTGTCCGTAAGGAAGTGGAAGCCTCCGTTGAGGGTGCCCAGTGCCACCAGCCCATCAGACCGCGTGTCGATGGAAAGGATGTGGTCTCCATTGAGGATCCGTCCGTTGTGGCTGTCCGGGCTTGAGTCGTAGATGCGCCATTCGCTCCCCGTGAAGCATGCCAGTCCGCCCACGGTACCCAACCAGACCCATCCTTGATGATCGACATGGATTCGGTTCACCTGGTCGTCAGGCAGCGGAGAGTTCCCGGTGTCATACACCTCCCAATCCTGCCCATCGAACACCGCCGCACCACCGACCGAGGTGCCCACCCATAATCGACCTTGGTGATCCAACGCCAGGCAGCGCAGGTAGTTGTCCGGGAGGCCTGAGTTGGACACCTGAAAGGTGGTCCATTCGCCGGCCTGGAGCCGGCAAAGCCCCCAGTCGGTGGCCACCCAGGCATCGCCATCCGCCTCCAATGCGATATCGACGACGGTATTGCTTGGGAAACCGGCATTGGCCATGTTATAGGTGATCCATGACTGCGCATGCAGCCCGCCGCCCACTTGGATGGCCATCATCAGGGGAAGGAATGCCTTCATCCGAATCATGGTCAGCGCTCCACGATGAGGGGAAGGATCGCCGTGCCATTCTCCGATACCACCCTCACCCGATAAGCGCCAGCCGGCAACGCGGCCACCCGCATCCGCATAGCGGCGCCTGTCCCCTGCTCAGCCAGCACGATGCGGCCTGCTGCATCCAGCACCTCCGCAGCCCATGCACCCGTGGCGGGCGCATCAAGAAGTACGGTAACCTCCGTACTGGCCGGATTGGGCATGAGCCGAGGGCCCAACTGGGCACCACCCGCGCCCTCGACACCTGTAGAAATGGAAAATATGCCTCCCGTGCTGGCCTGCCCGCCGAGTGATACGAAGAAGGACCGGTTATCATCCAGCACGAACTGATCATCCGCCAATTCGAAGACCGTGCCTCCCGGATCGTTGTTCACGGGGATGGTGAAAACAGGGGTCCAGGTATCCGCCAGCAAGGTCTGGCCGCAGCCCCCATCATCAATGATGTCCGAGATGAGCGAGAGCCCGACGTGATTCCACGTTCGGTATTTGAAGCCATTGCCCGGGCTGACGGCTGCCGATGGCACCGGCGAGAAGGCCACGGATGGCGGCGGGCACCATGCGCTGGTACCGAACCCGAGCGTGGCCGGGGAGCTTTCGGGCCAGCGGACGGTGAAGACCAGGTTGCTGATCACCCCGCCGAAATCGTGGTCATTGCCGCGCAGGCTGATCAGGATCTGGTCATTCCCCTGGTCATGCTCGAAGCGGATATCCACCACAGGCAGCTGGGCCATGGAAGGGATGGCCGGGCAAAGCAGGGCGAGGGACAGGAGCAGCGGATAGGAATCTGCGCGCATGCGGCAAGCTTAGATTCCAAAACTACGATGAAGCGGGCCACCCAAGGGAGTCCCGTCAGGATCCGTGCATGCGGATGTTCGTACCGGATGGCCAGCGGGCACGCTACAGGATGGCCTCCACGATGCGGTCCACCGTTACGCCTTCGGCCTCGGCCTTGTAGTTCCGCACGATGCGGTGGCGCAGGATGGGCAGCGCGATGGCCTGCACATCGGCGATATCCGGGGAGAAGCGCCCATGGGCGAGCGCATGGGCCTTGGCGGCGATCACCAGGTATTGCGAAGCCCGGGGGCCCGCGCCCCACGCCACATGGTCGTTGATGATGGCCGGAGCCTGGGGCAGGCCCGGCCGGGTGCGCGTAGCCAGCCGCACCGCGTACTCGAGCACATTGTCCGTCACCGGCACACGGCGCACGAGGCCTTGGAAGTGCACGATCTCCTCTGCGGTGAGTACGGGCTGGATGGCGGGCTGCACGTCGCCCGTCGTTGCCCGGACGACAGCCAGCTCTTCAGCGAACGTCGGGTAGTCGACCCGGATATCGAACATGAAACGGTCCAGCTGCGCCTCGGGCAAGGGGTAAGTCCCCTCCTGCTCAATGGGATTCTGGGTGGCCAGGACGAAGAAGGGTTCCGGCAGGCGGTGCGTCTGGCCGGCTGCGGTGACCGCGCGCTCCTGCATCGCCTCGAGGAGCGCGGCCTGGGTCTTGGGCGGCGTCCGGTTGATCTCGTCAGCGAGGACCAGGTTGGCGAAAAGGGGGCCCTTGATGAATCTGAAATGGCGGTCCTCCCCGAGGATCTCGGACCCAATGATGTCACTGGGCATGAGGTCTGGCGTGAACTGGATGCGGTTGAACGATAGGCCAAGCGCGCGCGCCACGGTGTTCACCAGGAGTGTCTTGGCCAGTCCGGGCACCCCAACCAGCAGGCAATGCCCGCGGCCGAAAATGCCGAGCAGGACATGGTCCACCACCGCGTCCTGGCCGATGATGACCTTGTTCACCTCGCTCTTCAGCAGTCTGTACCGCTCGCCGAAACGTTCTACGGATTGCACGTCACTGGTCGCCATGTACGGTGTTCATTGGCCCTTGGCGGCCTTGTTCCAAGGGTGGGTGAAGGGACATTCGGCATAGGCCGGGTCGATGCGGACGTAGGTGGTGGCGATGTGCTCATTCACCCATCGGTCAACGGCCTCGGAGCGCTTCTTGCCCTCGGCAGCCTGCTGGATGAGCCGATAGTCATCCCGCAGATTGGCACGGTGCGGGTCGGTGCGTGCGATGAGCTGGAGGAGCCGGTAGGCCTTGGTGGCATCGGGCATGACGAGTACCTGCGGCTCGCTCACCTCGCCGGGCTTCAGCCTATCGAGGACGAAGAAGGTCTGCTGGTCGAGCTCCTTCAGGTCCCAGCGCACACCGTTCGAGTTGGGTTCCACCATAATGCCGTTGGTGCTTCGGCTCTCCTCATCATCGCTATGCTCGAGTGCCGCCTGGCCGAATGTGGTGCGGCCGTCCCGGATGGCGGTGCGCAGGCTGTCGAGGAAGTCGCGCTGACGCAGCAGGTCGGACGGGGACACCTGCGGGCGCATGAGCACATGGCGGGCATTGTATTGCTCTCCGCGCCGCTCGATCATCTGCATGAAGTGCCACCCGAACTGTGTCTTGAACACCTGCGACACCTCCCCTTCCTTGAGGCTCATGGCCACCGCATCGAATTCGGGTACCATCACGCCCGGCGGTACGAGGCCCAACTCCCCGCAATCCTTGGCGGAGCCGGGGTCCTCGGAGTAGAGGATGGCCACGGTGCAGAAGTCCTTCTCTCCCTTCGCCACGGCCTCGCGGAACTCCTCCATCTTCCGCCTCACGCGGCGGTCCTCTTCCTCCGTGGGCTTCGGGATCCGCAGGATGAGCGCGTACTCCACCTCCGCGCCGATGAGCGGGACACTGTCCTCTGGGATGCGCTCGTAGAAGCGGCGCACCTCCTTCGGTGTCAAGGTCATATCCGCGGTGATGCGCTGGTGCATCTGCTGAGTGAGCAGCTGATCATGCACCTGCTGCTTGAAGTCCGATTTGATCTCAGCGACGCTCTTGCCATAGAACTCCTCCAGCTTGCGCTCGCCGCCCAATTGCTGGGCGAAATAGCGGATACGGCGATCGAGCTCCGCATTCACCTGGCCCTCGTCCACCTGCACGCTGTCCAGCTTTCCCTGCTCCACCAGCAGCCGCTCGTAGAGCAGGTCCTCCAGTGACTCGCATTCGACGCCCGGGCCTGCCGCACCGGATTGGCGCGCCTGCTCGGCCTTCGTCACCACTTCGGAGAACAGCACGGGCTCCCGGCCGACCACAGCCGCCACCTTGTCGATAAGCAACGGCTTGGGCTGCCCGCATACGTGGAGCGCCGGTAGCAGCAGGGCGAGCGCCCAGGCCTCAATGCGTCTCGATCTCGTTGGCTGCAAGGGCTTCACGGTATAGGTCATCACGCATCCGCTCGATGAGCCGGAGCTTCCGCTCATTCAGCAGTATGGACCGGATCTCCTGCCGCACCAGTTCAATGGGGGCAGGTGAAAGGCGGGGACGAAGTTCGACGATATCGAGGAACCAAGCCGCCGAATCAGAGCGGATCACCGAGCGGCCCGTCCCTGCTGCAGCCTCCAGCGGCACCTCATTGCGCAGCTCGGCAAGGGTGGTCCATGCCGCGCTGCGGTCCTGGATGGTGATGCCGCGGCTGGCCAGTTGCAGCTCCACCTCCCGCATCTGTGCGGGGTCGCCGCTCCGGAATCGCTCCTCCATCCGCTTCAGCGCACGCTTGTCGTCATCGGGGACCTTGAACCACCGCACGCGCAGGATATCGTCCTGCAGGTCGAAGCGCTCGGTGTTCCGCTCGTAGAAGCCCTCCACCTCCTCCGGACCGATGGCCGTGTCCAGACGCTGCCGGACCAGCTCCTCCTCGTAGGCATGCAGCAGCAGGGAGTTCCGGTAGTCGCGCAGCTCGGCCTCGAACTGCTTGCGCGCCTCGGCCAGGTTCAGCTCGGCGTGCCTGAGCTCCACCTGCTGGCGGACCCAATTGGCCACGTAGGCCTGCACCATGGCGCTGCTATCCGCAGGGCTCGCACCCACCGGCACCAGCTGGCGCACGTCGCTCCACCGCAGGTAGCGGTCATAGGCCCGCGCCACCACCGGGTCCTCCTCATCCGAGGCGTCAGCGCAGCCTGCGACAGCCACTGCCAGCAGACCGGCGGCTCCCCACCCGCGCCAAGTCCGGCATACCCGTCCGATCACTTGATGGAGTAGAGGACGGATTTGTCCACCGTAACGGGATACTTGGCGCGGAGCTCCTGGATCCAATCCTTCTCCAGCTGATCCTGGTAGGCCGCAGTGATGAGGCCGCGCGCCTCATCCAAGGCCTTCGGCGCGGGCGGCATCAGCTTCTTCAGGTCCACGAGCATCACCTTGCCGTCGTGGGGGATGTCCTTGCTGAGGCCGGTGGCGGTGAGGCCGGTCAGGTAGGGCTTGTCCTCGGCCGTGAACACGCCCCCGTCGATGCTGAGCGCGAGCGCGTTCGCTTTATTGGCGATATCCATGAGCTCCTTGCCACGCTTGCCTTTGCGAAGCTGCGCGCGCACCAGCTTGGCGGTGGCGGCATCGGTGCAGGCATAGAGGTCGCACTCGTAGCGGGTAGGCCACATGAACCTGTCCGGATGCGCCTTGAGGAAGGCGTCAAGGCCTGCGCTGTCCTTCACGGCCTTGCCCCACACCTTCTGGTCGGTGAGTTCGAAGAGCAGGATGCCGTCGCGGTATTCCTTCATGAGCATCCGGAACTCCGGGTACTTCGTCTCGAGGTTGGCATCCTCGTAGGCCAGGATCCGCTCCTCCGCGTAGTCATTGAGGCGCGCATCGACGTAAGCCGGGATGGCCACCACGCGCTCGCGACGCTGGCGGCTCTCGATCTGGTCCAGCAGGTCCTTCTGCGTCACCGTGCCGCCTGCGAAGGAAAAGACCGGCTTGGTGAGCTTGGCGGCTTTCTTGCGGTCGTAGGCCCACCCTTCCATGACCTCGCGCACCACAACGGTATCGTCCATGGTCTGGGTCATCTCCTCATAGGGCCTGCTGCGCACGGCAAGCATGCGCCCGCCACTGATGGCCCCGGCCAATTCGCGGCGGTAGCGGATGGCCTTGGCGCCCTTGCCCTTCACGAACGGGCCCTCCACGAACTGCTTGCGCAGGATGGTGTCGGTGACCGCGGTCCCTTTCTTGAACACGGTGGTATCCACCATCGCGTAAACGGCTTTGAGGTTCTGCGGATAGCTGACGAATGCATATTCCTTCCGCAGGCGCTCGAGGAAGGCCTTGCGCGTGATCTCGGCGCGGCTGTCGCGCGCGATCTTGGTCTTCAGTTCCGCCTTGGCCGTTTCGAACGACGCGGGGGGAATGACCTCGATGCTCTTGATGATGTGCCAGCCGAAGCGCGACTTGATGGGTGCGCTGATCTGACCGGGTGACTTCAGCGCGAAGGCGGCGTCCTCGAACTCCTCGATCATCTTGCCGGTGCCGAACTGGGGCAGCTCCCCGCCTTTCGTGTTGGTGCTCTCGTCCTCGCTGAATTTCAGCGCTGCATCGGCGAAGGTGAGGGTGCCGGCCTCAATCTGCTTGTGGATCTCGTGGATCCGCTCATCGGCCTGCCGCTGCTTCTCAGGGCTGTCCTGCTCCGTGCTGCGGAGCATGATGTGCGCCACCTTCACCTGTCCGCGCGCAGGGCGCTTGCCGGCCACCTTCAGGATGTGGTAGCCGAACCGGGTGCGCACCGGCTTGCTCACTTCGCCGACCGGGGTGCTGTAAGCTGCATTCTCGAAGGGATAGACCATCTGCAGCGCGCTGAACCAGCCGAGGTCCCCCCCATTCTTCTGGGCGCTGGGGTCCTCGCTGCCGCCCACGCCCTTCGCCACCGTGGCGAAGTCCTCCCCGCGCACCACGCGGTCGCGCAGGGCGCTGATCCTCCGCCAAGCGGCCATGGTATCCTCGGGCGTGGCCTCGGGCGCCACCTGCACCAGGATGTGGCTCGCCCGGACCTCCTGCTGGCTTCGGTCATAGGCCTCGCGGATGAGCGCATCGTTCAGCTCGCGGTCGATGAGGTAGGGCCTGGAGAGCTGCTTGCGATAGCCGTCGAGCTCCGACCGGAACTTGCCGATGGTATCCATGCCGAGCTTCTCGGCTTCGCGCACCTTGAGCTTGTAGTTGATGAAGAGCTCGAGGTAGTCGTCCAGCGCTTCCTTTGAAACGGAGGCTTCCTTGTTGTTCTTCTTGTAGATGGCTTCGAATTCCGCGCGGGTCACGGGCTGGCCGTCAACGGTCATCAGCACCGGGTCCGATGCGCCGTTCTGGGCGAATGCAGGCAGCAGGCATAGGCCGCAAAGCGCGGTGGCGAGGAACTTCTTCGGCATCATTCGGCTGAGGGTAAGGTCCATGAAAGGGTGCCAAATGTAACCGTTGCGGCTTGGCGCCGGCGGCACCCGCCAGACGTTAAAAAAACCAAGCTGAACCGCGCCGGCGGCCCTAGAGGTGGCTGTAATTCGGTGCCTCCCGGGTGATGTAGACATCATGCGGATGGCTCTCCTTCACCCCGGCGGAGGTGATGCGGATGAAGCGGGCCAGCTTCAAGGCGTCCATGTCAGCCGCGCCGCAGTAGCCCATGCCCGCACGCAGGCCACCGACGAGCTGATGCACCACTTCGGCGAGGCGCCCCTTGTAGGGCACACGGCCGCTTATGCCCTCGGGAACCAGCTTCTTGATGTCGTCCTCCATGTCCTGGAAGTAGCGGTCCTTGCTGCCCTGCTGCATGGCCTCGATGCTGCCCATGCCGCGGTAGGCCTTGAAGCGGCGCCCCTCGTAGATGATGGTTTCTCCCGGACTCTCCTCTACGCCGGCGAACATGCTGCCGATCATCACGGTGCCGGCGCCGGCCGCCAGGGCCTTCACCACGTCACCGGTGTAGCGGATGCCTCCGTCGGCAATCACCGGAACACCCGTGCCTGCCATGGCCTGGGCACAGTCAAGCACGGCCGTGAGCTGCGGCACTCCCACCCCGGCGATGACGCGCGTGGTGCAAATGCTGCCTGGCCCGATGCCCACCTTGACGGCATCGGCACCCGCCTCCACCAAGGCCTTCGCTGCTTCGGCTGTGGCGATGTTCCCGGCCACCACGTCCACTCCGGGAAAGGCCTCCTTCACCTGCTTCACCATGGTCATCACGCCCTTGGTATGGCCATGCGCGGTATCAATGACCAGGGCGTCGACGCCGGCCTCCACCAGGGCCTTGGCCCTGACCATGCTGTCGGCTGCGATCCCGATGGCCGCGGCCACGCGCAGGCGCCCCAGCTTGTCCTTGCAGGCATTGGGGCGCTGCTTGAGCTTGATGATGTCCTTGTAGGTGATCAGCCCCACGAGCGTTCCATCCGTGGAAACGACCGGAAGCTTCTCGATCTTGTGCTCCTGCAGGATTTCCTCGGCCTGGGCCATCGTGGTCTCCGGCTTGGCGGTGATGATCCGGTCCTTGGTCATCACCTCGGCCACAGGGCGCGACATGCGCTTCTCGAAGCGGAGGTCGCGATTGGTGACGATGCCCACCAGCTTGTTGGCCGCATCCACCACCGGGATCCCCCCGATGCGGTTCTCCGCCATGAGCCGCAAGGCATCGCCGACCAAAGCGTGCTCCTCCAGCTTCACGGGGTCCAGGATCATCCCGCTCTCGCTTCGCTTCACCCGGCGCACCTCCGCAGCCTGCTCGGTGACGCCCTGGTTCTTGTGGATGACCCCGATGCCCCCCTGCTGGGCGATGGCGATGGCGAGCTCGGCCCCCGTCACGGTATCCATGGCGGCCGAGACGATAGGGACGTTGAGGCGGATGTTGCGCGAGAAATGCGAGCGGACATCCACTTCGCGAGGGAGTACCTCGCTGTAGGCGGGAACGAGCAGCACGTCGTCGTACGTGAGCCCTTCACCGGTGAACTTGTCGTGATTGATCGTGCCGTTGGCGGTGGCCTTCACGGCGGCGCGCTGCTGCGCGGCAGTGGATCGTTCCATGCACAAAAGTAGGCATGGGGGCGCTTCGGTGGATCAATCCGCCCGCAGGAGGGTGACAGTGCCGTGCTTCTCCACCAGCTTTCCCGCACCGTTCCGAACGCTGCAATAGTAGCCGTAGACCCCGATGGGCATGACCTGGCTCCCCACGATGCCATCCCAGGCCTGACCGGGATCCTCGGTCTCCCAGACCACCTGCCCCCAGCGGTTGATGATGAGCAAGCGGTACTCAGCGATGTCCACGAATCCGATCACCGGCTTGAACACCGGGTTATAGGCGCTTCCGATGATGAAGGCATTGGGGATGTAGACCAGCTCCTCCTGGAATGCGCAGGCCTCGTTGCTCATGGAGGTGGCATTGACCCCGGAAGGGTTGCCCGCCTCGATGGCCTCCACCCGGTAGCAGAAGTCGCCCGTCAGGCCCACGAACGCATTCACATCGTCGGCATAGGTCCATGGGTCGGGCGGCACGACGGCAATGAGCTCGAAGGCCCCCCGGTCGATGCTACGATGGATGCCATAGCCCGCCACCGCTCCCGCCCAGGCCTGGTAGCCGTTCCAATCCAACCGGTTGATGCCATCGAGCCCTGGAACGGCCCGCAGCAGGATGTTGCCCCCCAGATTGCTCGTCACCGAGGGGCGCCCGCAGCTATCCTGAACCAGCATCCGGTAGCGGTATCCATTCTGGGAAGGCGCAACATCCTCGTCAACGTAGGTAATTACCGGGCCTGCGCTACCCGGGAAGGTGGCTTGCATCTCGAAGGCCCCTCCGTTCACCGACCGCTCAAGGCGATAAGCGCTGACCTGCGCGGTGACATCCACGCTATCGACGATGAGAATGGTCGACGGGCTCGTGACCGTTACCGTCCGAAGGTAATTCCCGCCGGGCAACGGCGGGTAGTCCGTGAACCGGCATGCCTCGTTGCTGAGCGAGAAAGCCTGCCCCGGCGCCTGAATGGCCTTGACGATGTAGCAGTACTGATGCCCGGGCTGAACGTCGTGCTCGTAGCTGTTCGCCGCAGCAGGCAGATTCGCCAACAGGACCCATGCCCCGCCATCGTATTGCGCCAGGATCTGGTGCGATTGGGGGCTCCAGCCGACATAGGGCGACCAGGTGATGCGCATGCGGGCTCCGCACCGGTCGTAGGTGGTTTCAGCCAGCATCGTGGCATGCGGCGGACCCGTGGCGCTGGTATTCGGGCTGGGCGGCGTACCGGTCTCGCAGGTATCGAAGGCCGCGATGGTGAAGGACTCCGACGATCCGAAAGGCCAGCTATCCGGCCAGGCATAGGAGGTGTTGAACTGGCCAAAGACCGTGTCGATGATGACGCCGCCCCCCGGTCCGTTGTACACGATGATGTAACCATCCGTATCCGGCTCGGGGCTCGCCGTCCAACTCACCGTTGAGAGTCCGGTGATGCTATCCACAGAAGCGGCCACAATGACAGGTACCGATGGAGGGGTCACATCCTGGAACACCTCCCCGTCGCGGTTGCTGAAGGAGACGCAGCCGGAGAGGTCGGACAGCCCTACCCTGAAGGTGAGTGAATCCTCGCAGATGGATACCGGCCATTGATACGAGAAGGTGGTTACGGGAACAGAGGCCACCTGGCTCCAAACTCCTACTGGATATTCAAGCCAAATGGAATAAACATTTGATGATGAACTGGATATGGCAGGAGCATTCCAGGAAAGATTCGCATTGCCCAAGGGCGTGCTCTGGAACACCTGAAGGAACAAGGTGGCCACCGTGTCGCTGGCCAGGGAGGTCTCTGGAGGCGGCCCGCCGGAGAGGGTCGTCATGAAGTAGAACTGGGGGCCGGCGTTGGCGCCTGCACCCGCATGGAAGAAGGTGGTTTGCCCATACACAGCCACGGTCGAAATGACAGAAAACGGGCCCAGCGGGTTGTTGGCCGACCAAATCTCGTACGCCTGGAAGTCCCCATTCGGATCGACGGGCGGCGTCCAGGTCAGGGTGACATCACCGGCTACGTTCACCGAGGCGCAGCGCAGTGCGGGCGGGTCGAGCGGCTGGGCCATGCCCACCAGCACCGATGCCGCTGAAAGCCAACCCCAAGCCAAAGGGCGCAGGAACGAAGCCATTGCCATGCATAGACGCTTACCGGAGGGTGGATGTTGCCGATGGCGCATGCGCAAGCACTCAGGCCTTGGGGAGGCCCTGCCGGGCCGATTCGTATTCCTGCATGAACTCTTGCACGATCCGTGCGGCAGGCATCACATTGGAGATGCGCCCGCTGACCTGCCCAATTTCCAGCTCTCCTTCCACCAAGTCGCCTTCGAACATGCCCCGCTTCGCCCTCCCCCGGCCCAGCAGGCTCCGCAGCTCCTCCACGCTCGCGCCTTTGGAGTATGCTTGCTGCACCTGATCGAAGAATCCGTTCCGCAGCAACCGTACAGGGGTCAACTCCTTCAACGTCAGAAGCGTATCCCCTTCGCCAGCATCGGTGATGCGCTGCTTGAATGCAGGGTGGGCGGAACTCTCGTCGGAACACACGAAGCGGCTCCCTACCTGCACGGCATCGGCCCCCAAGGCCATTGCGGCCAGCATGCTCCGGCCATCGGAAATGCCGCCTGCTGCGATGACCGGGATGCGGACGGCATCCCTGACCATGGGCACGAGCACGAGCGTCGTCGTCTCCTCGCGTCCATTATGTCCTCCGGCCTCGAAGCCTTCCGCCACCACGGCGTCAACCCCAGCGGTCTCTGCCTTTCTGGCGAACCTTACGCTGCTCACCACATGCACCACCTTCACGCCACGCTCCTTCAACCAGCCGGTCCATGCGGCGGGGTTTCCCGCCGAGGTGAACACGATGGGCACCTTTTCTTCAGCGATGGTGGCCATATGCTGCTCGATGTCCGGATAGAGCATCGGCAGGTTCACGGCGAACGGCCTGTCCGTGGCGGCCCTGCACTTCCGCACATGATCGCGGAGCACCTCCGGATACATGCTGCCGGCCCCGATGATGCCCAATCCACCGGCATTGCTCACAGCGGAGGCCAAACGCCAGCCGGAGCACCAAATCATGCCAGCCTGCACAATGGGGTACTGGATTCCGAACAACTCGGTGGCCGCGGTTCTCATGCCGGATATCGAGGGGCCAAAGCTATCGGCTTCGGGGCTGGCATTCTGCGACAGGGATCGTTGATAACCGGGCTCAGCCGGGTCCGTACCAAGGCGGGGGAACTTTGTTATGTTTGCCCGTCAACCGAACGCCTCCTCATCACGCGCATGCGCCTCACCATGATTCGACCGTTTGCCATTGCCACCCTTCTTGCGGGCGTGGCGGTAACGGCTGATGCCCAATACGCTTGGGATGTCGGCTTCCATCTGGGCGGGGCCAACTATCTCGGCGAGATGGGCGGCAAGGATCAGCCCCGCCGGGACTTCATCTGGGACATGAAGCTGAGCCAGACCCGTTGGGCCGTCGGCGGCTTCGCCCGCAGGAAGATCAATCGCTTGATTTCAGTGAATACCGGCCTCCTGTATCTGCGGCTGCAAGGCGCCGATGCATTGACGGAGAGCTATCGTCCCCGACGCGGCCGGAACCTCAACTTCCGCAACGACCTCTTGGAGTGGTACATCCGCCCCGAGTTCACCATCTACCAGGACAATGACCTTGGCGGACGCGGACGATATCGCACGGACTTCCGCCTCTTCGGCTATGTCGGCGCAGCGCTCTACTACCACAATCCCAAAGGGCAGATCAACCGGGAAGGCGATTTCTATGCGCTGCAGCCCCTGACCACGGAACTGGTGGATTACTCGCGGTTCGGGGTGAGCATTCCTGCGGGAATCGGGTTCCACTTCACCAAACGCCGCCGCCATCGCTTCGGCTGGGATATGGGCTGGAGGACGACCTTCACCGACTATCTGGACGATGTGAGCACGACCTACGCTGATCCGGCGCTGCTCCCCAATCAGGACGCCATCAATCTGGCGAACCAGACTTCGTTTGCCTACGCGCTGGACCCCACGCTCCCCCATCCGAACAACTATGCGCCTGGGGCCATCAGGGGCGATCCCACCCACAACGACAGCTACCTGACGATGACCTTCACGTATAGCTACGTGCTCCGTGGGCAATCGAACTTCTACCGTCAGCGCTACAGCTGGATCCGGGGCACGAAACGGGTCGGCCGTAAGTCACGCGCCAAGTTCTGATCGCATCGCTTGCATGAAAGAGCGGGGGCTATGCCCCCGCTCTTTCATTCCGGCCGCCTGCGTTGGAATCCGGCGGTGCGAGGCGATTCCTATTCCACCCCGTTCCTCGACATCCAATCCTCCAGCACCACCTGTGACCAGACCCGGGCCCAGTTGACGCGCTTGTCCCCTGCAAGGAAGCGGTCCCAGAGCGATACGATGGCGCCCGGCCGGAATTGCGGCCGACGGTCGAGCCGGTGCAGGCGTTCTTCGCAGAAGGGCCTCAGCTCGTTCCGCATCCAGAGCTCCCAGGGCAGGGTGAAGCCCATCTTGGGGCGGTGGACGATCTCGCTGGGGAGCAGGTCGCCCAAGGCATCAACCAGGAGCTTCTTGGGCGTGACCGGATACTTGAGGCGGTCGCTCACGCCGAGCACGAATTCCACAAGGTCATGGTCAAGGAAGGGCACACGCACCTCCAGGGCATGCGCCATGCTCATCTGGTCCGTATCGCGCAGCAGGACATCCTGCAGGTAGGTGCCCAGTTCGCCCAAAGACACCTGGCTGAGGAGCGGCAGGTCATGCCCGGCATCGGTGCGGATGAGCCGGTGCAGGGTGGCGGCCACGCGGCTGGGGGGCAATGCCTGCCGGGCCAGGAGTCCTCGGAGGTCACGGTCGGTGAAGACCAGTCGCGAGACGGGGAAGGTCTCATCCACCGTGAAAGCATCCCGCCGCAGGAGCTCGCCGAGCTTATCCGAGGCGATTGATGGCCGTGCCGTGGCCATCAGAGCCGCCGCCGCCACGCGCAAGGGCTTCGGGAACTGCGTGATCCAGCGCTTGTTCCAGAGCTCGATGGTACGGGGAAAGACGGGGTAGCCCGCGAACACCTCATCGCCACCCAGCCCGCTGAGCGCCATGGTGACCCCCGCCCCTTTGGTGACCTTCGACACCACGTAGGTATTGGGGCCATCGGCACTGGGGTGATCCATTGCGGCCAAGGCATCGGGCAGCATGCGCAGCATGTCCTCCGGCTTCAGGCGGATGGCCGTGTGGCGCGTGCGGAAGCGATCGGCCACCATCCGCGCGTAGCGCTCCTCGGAGAACTCGGACTCGTCGAAGACCACGGAGAACGTGTGCACCGGGGCAGTGCTTGCCTGGGCCATGAGCCCGACGATGGCGCTACTGTCGATGCCGCCGGAAAGGAAGGCCCCGAACGGCACGTCGCTCACCAGCCGCTTCTCCACCGCGCCGGCAAGGCGCGCCCGGATCGTCCGATGCACCTCGGGCAGCGGCATGGCCTCCGCATCGCGGTGCACGGCCCGGACCAGGTCGTACCAGCGAACGGTGGTCACCTCCTGGTCGCCGATCCGCATCCAATGTCCGGCTTCCAGCATGCGAACGCCCTGGATGAGCGTTTCCGGAGCGCGCACGGTCTGGTAGCGCAGGTGATCCACGAGCGCATCGGAATCGAGGCGGCGCGGAACGAGGCCGGATGCCAGCAATGCGCGCACCTCGCTGGCGAAGAGCACGCGCTGGTCATCCCGGTACCAATAGAGGGGCTTGATTCCCATCCGGTCGCGCGCCAGGAAGAGCTCATCCGTCATGCGGTCGTGCACGGCGAAGGCGAACATCCCGTGCAGGCGGTTCAGGCAGCCCTCTCCCCAACGCGCGAAAGCGACGAGCAGCACCTCCGTATCGGAGCCGGTGCGCCACGGATGGCCGTCCAGCTCGCGCTTGAGCTCGCGGTAGTTGTAGATCTCGCCGTTGAAGGCGATGGTGTAGCGGCCATCGGCGCTGGTGAAGGGCTGGTTGCTGGCGGCGGAGAGGTCGATGATGCTGAGCCGCCGATGGCCCAGCACATTGTTGCCCAGCCGTGCCACGCCCTCGGCGTCCGGCCCGCGATGGGCCATGGCGCCGCACATGCGGCGCATCACGGACTCCGCATCGGCGAGGCCTTCGAGCCCGTGTATGCCAGCTATGCCGCACATGGCTGCTCGGCGGGGCCCACGCTAGCGGGCCACCGGGGTTAGCGCCAAGATGCGCTCCAAGCCTGTGCGGAGCGGCAGGAGATCGCGGCCCAGGAGCTTGCGCATGCGCGTGATGTCGGGCATGCGGCGCGTCATATCGCCTTCCTCCAAAGGCGGGAGGTGGATGATCCGCGACGGGCTCCCGGTGAGCTCCACGATCAGCCGCGCCAGGGCCTTGATGGTGATCTCCGCGTCGCTGCCGATGTTCACCACATCGTTGAGCACCTCGTTGCGGGTGTAGGCGGCCAGGCAGGCGTCGATGTTGTCATCGATGTAGCAGAAGGTGCGGGTCTGCTGGCCATCGCCGTAGATGGTGATGTCATCGCCGGCCAGCGCCATCCGGATGAACTTGCTCACCACGAAGTCACGGCTCTGCTTGGGGCCATAGGTGTTGAAGAAGCGGAACACGGTGTAATCCAGCCCGTATTCCTTGTGGTAGCTCCGCAGGAAGGCCTCGCCGATGTTCTTCACGATGGCATAGGGCAGCTTGCTGTTGAGCGGCGTGGTGCGCTCGTTCTGCGGGATCTCCACCGGCTCGCCGTAAACCTCGCTGCTGCTGCTGTAGATCACCCGCTTCACGCCGGTATTCTTCGATAGGTCGAGGATGTTGCGCAGGCCGTCGATGTCCTGCAGCACCATCACCGGGTTCTCGATGGTCCGCTTCACGCCCACCACGGCAGCGTAGTGGAAGACGTGCTCGAACCGGTTGGCGAAGAACACGGCGCTGATGTCCTCGTAACGGTTCACGTCGCACTTGATGAAATGCAGGTTGTGCGGCAGCTCGACGGGGAGCTTGCGGCGGTCGCCGGTGAGGAGGTTGTCCACCACCGTGACTTCGTTCTTGGGGTCGGAGGCGAGCTTGATGGCCAGGTCGCTGGCGATAAAGCCGGCGCCGCCGGTGACGAGGATGCGTGCCATGCGGATCGGAGGCCGTGAAGGTAACCGCTACCAGCGGGCGAGCATCCTGCGAACGAGGAATCCGAGCAGCAGCGCCGCCGCCGCGCCCCACCAGAACGCCGGGCTGAGCAGGGTCTTGCGGATGAGGTAGGGCATCAGCCGCCAATTGAAGGGCGCGCCTTTGCCGCGCTGGGCGCGCCACCAGGCCGCGTCATAGGCCTCAGGAGCCAGCAGCTGCTGGCCGGTGAGCGAGAGCGCGCTCCACCTCACCGTATCGGGGAGGACATCGGCGATCAGCAGCGCATCGCGGGGCAGATCGCGGATGGCGCACTGGATGAACGTGATGTTGGGCGCGTGCCGCTGGAAGAAGATGCTGCTCGGTGCATCGCCCCCCAGGCTGCCGCTGATCCAGTACACTTCAGCCTGCTGCGCCATGCGTTGCAGGACGGGATACACCTCCTTCCTGAAATTGTTGCCTGTGAGCGAGCGCGTATTGTCCTTGAACAGGTCGCGGTACTGCTCGTCGTCCTCCGCCCAGATGGGCCGGTGGGAGATGATGAAGAGGCGCTGAGGCCGTTCGGGATCCTCCCCCTCGAGCACCGCCGCCATGTGGCGCACCGCCTCCGGGCTGAGTGAGCCATCGTTGGCTTCCGTATTGAGGATGAAGATGAGGTCGCGCCCGATCCCGATCCGTCCGAGCTCCACGGCTTCGTCGCCCACCGCGCCGTTCAGGTCATGATTGCCTGGGGCATTGAACAGCGGTATGCGCAGCTTGGAGAAGAGCGCTCGGGCATAGCGGGGCCGGTCCTTCCCGCCATCCATGAAAAGGTCGCCGGTACTCAGGAAGAGGTGCGCACCGAGGCCGTTGATCGTGTCCAGACTGGCGAGCAAGGTGCTTGCCGGATAGCCGCTTCGATTGGTGCTCTCCCCGTGGAAGTGCCCACCGATGAGAAGGCGGTAATGGCCGGTGGAGTCGGCCGGCACCACCACCTGCCCGTTGAACGATGAACGCTGGGCCCAGGCCCCGAAGGCGACCAGGACACCGAATGCCGTTGCCGCGAGATGAGTCATTCCTGCTCGGCCCCGGCCGGTTCTGTGGGTTGCTGCTCCCCGGCCTGCGGCAGCACAGCACCATCCACCGCCACTTCATTCCCCGAGCCAGGGTCCATCCGCTGTCCAGCATCGATCCGCACCGCCTCGATCCTCACGCGCGATGGGCCTGCGATGCGCTGCCGATCCTTGACCAGCAGCCCGATGGCCTTGGCCTTCACCTCCCCTCCCTTGAGGGATAGTTGAGCGCCCTCCCGCACCTCCGCGCCATTGGCGCCGCCTCGCAGCGCTGCGCCCTCGAAGGCGGCAATGGCATGAACGCCCATCTTGAGCGCCGCGCCTTGGCCACCCTCCAAGGCTCCTCCGGACCACTCCAGACGGCCTCCTCGCAGCACCACGCCGTCATCCGCAGGGGCAAGCACCGCCGATCCGCTCGCCTTCACCTCGCTGGCCACCGCCATTAGGCCGTCCCTGCCGCCTTCAATCTCCACGGCTTCCAGTTCCAATCGCGACCGGACAGCGGTCAGAACCGGGCCTTCCGTCGTGCTGCGCAGCGCGCATGCATCCAGCTTCACCATCGTTTCCTGCACCACCAACTGGCCGGCCCCTTGGATGTCGACCTCTCTCAGCAGTGAGCGTCCGGCTGCGCCAACCAGCTGCACTGCGCCATCGTTGACCAACTCGATGCGCGCCTCGGCATCACCCTCCCACCGGATCGGGGAGCGGGAGGTGAAGCGCACCCCCTTCTGGATCGTCAGGGTGAGCGGGGCTCGCGCGTGCAAGGTGTACCCCGGCGGTATCTCCACATCGCGGCTCACCACCGCAGCACCCGGCCTGATGAGGATCGACCGGGACTCCTCATCGATCTCCAGCCAAGGCAGGCTGCGCTCATCGATCGGATCGAGCGCTAGGCGCACCGCTTCCTCTGCGGGCATAAGGCCATGGGCGAACACATCCACGTGGCGCTGCACCGAGGAGCCGAGCACGGAGCACGTGATCCTGAGGCCCTCGCGCTCCACCTTGCCCGGATTGGGGAAGCGAATGACCATGGGCGCCCCCACCTTGCCGGGCTTCCGCACCGGGACCACGGCAGCCTGGACCGGCGGAATGGCCTTCCCGTCGGGCAGCAGCAGCGCATGCACCTCCATGGGCAGCCCCTCGATGGGAACGACGGTGATGCGGACGGTATCCGGACCGCTGTCGTCCAGGTAGGCATGGAAGGGCTTGGGGGGATCGAGCAGCTTGCGGATGATCCGTTGATTCCGGTAGTACACCTGGCGGTCGAGCTCCTTGTAGGGGAATTCGCGGTACAGCGTGGCGCTTGCGCTATCGAGCGCCGGCTTCAGGGCCGCGAAGGCGCTGTCCAACCAGCTGGTGCGCGACACCCGCTCCAGATGCCGCACGTAGGCGCGGAAGAGGCCCTCATCATTGAACCACTGGGTATGGAGGTCCATGGACGACTCCGTGGCACCCACCCATTTATTGCTCCCGGCCAGCGTGCGGATGGGGTGCGCACTGAAGCTTTCGTAGGCGATGGGCTCCACGCGGCGCAGGATGGGGTCGTAGTAGAACTTCACATCGCTCCAGTCCATGCTGTGGTGGCCACCGACGAGGTCGAGGACGGCGTGGTGCCTGGCCAACCGGTCCACGTCAAAGACCTGCGATGCGGTGAGCCGGCCACGGCGGAAGGCGTCCATCAGCCCCACGGCTTCCTCGAATCGCTCCCTGGCCTGTTTGTCCTTGGCGATATCGCTGCTCCCGAACGCATCCACGGCGCCCGCCTGATAGGCCGCGAACGGCTCATCGTAGCTCAGCCCGTTCATCTGATTGAGGCGGTGCTCCCAGAACAGGGCGGGGTCGAACCGGAAGATGGGGCCCTCCGCCCTTCCATTCCGCTGCAGCAGTTCGGGGCCGAAGTGCTCCTCGAAGGCGTAGATCCCCAGGTCCTCCCCATTGAACTCCACGCGGATGAAGCCGTAGCGCAGCGCCGCCACACCCTCGGCGGCCATCAGGCGATGGTAGAGCCAGTCGCAGAGGTAGTTGCGCGTGCCGGGGTGTTGCAGCGAGAAGCGCTTCATGCCCATGAAGCCGCCATCCTTCCTGGCCACCACGCGGAAGCTCCATTTGCTGCCCTGTACATGGTCGGTGAGCTTGCCCTTGATGCGCAACTTGGCCTTGAAGGACTCCCCATCGCTGCCGATCGTGGCCGGCACATAGCTGTTGCCCTCGGGCAGGATGACGCCCCGCTCGCGGGCCTCATCCACCACGCGCTGGAGCTCCTGCATGTCGTGGTCGTCCACGGTAATCGAAAGGCGGACGGGCTCCACCGCGAAGCTGGCGGGGTAGTTCCGCATCCATTGGCGCACGAATACACGCAGCCCCGGATGATCCCGCTCCTTCAGCAGGCGGTCGCCCAGCCAAGCGCCCGCACCCGCAAGGACCAGGAGCAGGCCTGCGATGTAGAGCCAGCGCCTTCGTCTGCCACGCCCCTGCGGGACGCCCCTCCTCTTGCGGTCTTCCATTCCGGCGACCAATGTAGCCCGTTCGCTCAGGCCGGTGCCGGCACCCCTTCGGCCTCCACCTCTCCATCCTCATCCAAAGCCGGCAGCCCTTGCACGATCTCGGGCTCCGTGACCACGGTCATGATCATGAGGAGGACGATGGTGTAAGGGTTCAGCGAGCCTACGAGCCATGATTCGTACATGATGCTGAACAGCACGGAGAACATGATGGCCAGGCTCATCGGAACGAGCTTGCTGGCCTTGAAGAAGATCAGGAAGAGGCTGCGCAGGTAGATGAGCAGGCCAACGATGCCCACATTGAGCCACATGCTCAGATAGGTGTTGTGAACCCCGCCTTGGTGGCCCTGGCTCTCGAGGTACTCGCGGTAGCGCCGCATGATGGTCTCATCGTTGGCGAATCCGCCGCCGAATACGAAATAGCGCTGCACATGCTGCCAGGCGAACTCCCATGCGAAATAGCGGCCGCTGCCCTCGTCCAGCGTCTCGAGCCGGAAATACTCCTGGAGGCCGAGGGCGATGATGATCGCCTCGAAGTTGGAGCTGATCATCTCCACCGCGAGGATGAGCCCCACCAGGCCCACCAGGCCGAGGAAGACCGAATAGGAGAAGAAGCGATGGAAGATCAGGAAGATGAGCGTGGAGGCGAGCGAGGCCCGTGAGCCTGAGCTGATGAGGAAGTAGACGATGACCCCGAAGATGAGGGCCTTCTCGCGCCAATTGAAGAGCCTCGGGTTTATCGAGTTGACTACGGCCGAGAGCATGAAGAGCAGGTAGCAGTAGATGGCCATTCCGTTCGGATTGCCGAAGAGCCCCCTGAAGCGGCCATTCACGTGGGAGTACCGCGGATCCATCCATTGCAGCACGAAGCCGAAGAGCAGGATGACCGTCATGAACAGGACCAGGTTCCGGAAGAACGACCACCCCGCACGGCGGTAGCAGTAGAGCACGTAATTGGGAACCACCATGAACATGAGGGCATACGAGATCGTCTTCTGGAGGCCAACGAAAATGCTGTTGCTGAACACCAACGGGAAGATGCTGTAGACGAAGAACGGGATGAAGACATTGAACACCGAGGAGAGCGGCGCGAAGCGGCGCGTCTCCACCAGGAAAATGCCCGCAACAGCGAGGATGTAGAAGTTCTTCGCATCCTTGAACACCATCATCTTCAGGAACATGTCCTTCTGCATGTCGGAGAGGACGAGCACGATGAGCATGCCGAAGAGCACCTCCGGCCACAGATCGCGGGACTTGAAGAAGAAGACGGAGAGCGGGAGCAGCGCGAAAACCGCCTGCTGGAGGTAGAATCCCGTGGCGAGCCAGATGAGCATCACCAGGATCAGCTGCCAATGTCCGCGCAGGAAGGTCAGCATGGCTCCATCGGTCTATCGGCGCTCGATGTATGCATTGAGCTGCCGGCGCGCGTGGACGGCCCTTCGTTGGGCATAATCGCGCATCAGCTGCACCTCTCGCTCCCATTGCGCCCGATCGGCCGGCTTCCGCCAACGCGCGGTGTGGCGGTCCATCTCGGGCGCCATCTGTGCCGCCATGCCATCAAGGACCGCCATGCAGCGCTCGGGAGACAGAGGGCCATCCAACAGGCCCAAGCCAGCGTCAACGAAGCGCTTCCTGAGCTCCGGGGACCGCATCATGGCCAGGAAGAGGCGAGAGACGGGGACCCCGGCATCGCGCACGGTGGCGAAGAGGTCGGCATCCGGTCCCGCATTGGCTCCGAACCCCAGGTCCGAATCGCCCATGATGAAGCGCCATCGGCCGTCGAGCGGCGCCTCCGGCCGCGGCGGCCCTGTGTACCGCCAGTACTTCACATTCTGCTTCGGCCAATCCATGTTCCCGAGGATCATCTGCGAGGCCATGTAGGTGAGGAAGCCGCTCACATCCAACTGGGCCTCCAGCGTATCCAGCCATGCGGGATCAAGCCCATCCCAGCGCTCGGTGCGGCCCATCAGGCGATTGAAGCGCCTGATGTCCGCGCTGTCCCCCCGGTAGAGTTCACTCCTGTCCTCGAGGATGGTGATGCGCCTGGGCGGGACACCGTGGAGGCGCGCCAGCTCCAGCTCGTCGATCCGCTCGCGCAGGTGGTGCACGCCCTGATAGGCCCCGTTGATGTACGCCACGCAGGTCAGCACCGCACTGGTGGTGAACGGGAGCCCCTCGCAGAGCCGGTGCTGGAAGGCATCGCGCAGCATGGCCTTCACCTGGTCGTTCCCTGCGGCCCTCAGGACCAAGGCCTCGCGGCCGGCATCCCCCGCACCGAAGACGCCTGCCCGCAGCGGCTCATTGAAGAGGAGCCTGAGCGCGTGCTGCGGGAATCCCCGGGTCATCTGCCCATTGATGCGCAAGCGGATGTCGGCCTGGAAACGCTCGGTGCCGCTGGGATCGATGACCTGCAAGCGGCCGGACCGTTCCCAAGCATCGCCACGGCCATGGTAGTTGCCCGGATACTTCCACCAACGCGGATCCAGCGCATAGGAATCAAGCTGCCCCTGCGGCAGGCGCAGGATGCCGTTGCCGGGAACGAGAAGGCCTTGCTCCTCACCGATAAGGTCCTGTGGGAGGCAGCTGATGGAAACCACCGGCAGCTCACCGTGACCTGCGAACAGGTAAGTCTGCATGGTGAAGGGACCGGGAGCGCCGGCCTCATCGGACTGCGCTGCCCGGACCACCAAGGCGGAAGGCAGACCCGGCCTGGGGTGCCGCCATTGCATGGCCGTCGGTGTGGCGAGCATGCGGGCCACCTGTACGCGTTGGGGATGAGCGGGAAAGGAGATGCGGTCCTGACCGGGCCTCGCTTCCATAGGGTCATTCCCGAGCGTCAGCCAGAGACGGGCCGCGCCCTGTGCCTCAACCGTGACCTGTGCGCCTTCCTGGATGCGGGCATTATCGGGGAGGATGACCGGTGCGCGGCCACTGGCCGTGGGTCGAGCCGGTCCGGATGGCCGATCCAAGGAGGCGGCCAGCACCGCGCTCATCGCAACGGCGCAACCGAGCACGAGCCAAGCACGACTATCCGGGCCGAATACGCCCATGCCTCAGGGCCGCTGGCCAGGGAATGCCATGCGCACCACGATGATGAAGGGCACGGCCACAGCTGCGGTAACCAGTCCGGCGCCACTGCCGCAGCCGAGGCCCAGCACCAGGGCCATGAACCGGACGATGCGGTCGCGCCCGCCTGCATCGCTCCCCTTCACCAGCATCACGAAGGCCAGCAGCATGACCGCCAAGGGGAGCTGGGTGCGCACCAGGCCGGCCGCCAAGGCGGCCGATGCGGCCCAAAGCACGAGTTCACGGGCGGCATCCCCGTCTGCCCTGGCCCCGAAACGGGCCAGCAGGTAGCCAAGGAGGGCGGCCAGCAGCACCTGGAAGACCAGGAGCGCGATATCGAAGGGCGCGAAATGCCCCATGTTGTCGGCGACGAACCCAATGATGTCCATGCTTGGCTGGTGTGAGGCCAAAACTAGGCAACGTGGCGGGGCCTGATGGGTTAAGCCTTCGGCAGACGGACCCGCAAGCGATTCATCTATGTTTGCGGTGCATGCGCGTGGCCCTCGCACTCATGGTTGGGATTCACTCGGCCGCGTCGGTCGGTCAGGATGCTGCTCTATTGGGAGGCCATCTGACGGTGGAGGCGGGAACAACAGTATCGTTCCTCGGTCCCGTGAACCTGAACCTGAGCCCGGGCGCAGGAGTCACGAATCACGGCCTTATTGATCTAGGTGGAGAGGGAATCCTCGCTGAAGCGCAGGGGTATCCGATCACTGGCTCCGGCTTTGAGCGGGCGCTGCGTGCTGAACCTGGACCATTGGCCGGGGAGCAGCCTGGCGGGTTGGGTCTCACTATTAGTTCGGCCTACGCCCAGGGCGGGCTGACCGTGGAACGGGGGCACCTGCCCCGCACCAGTTCCAACGGATCCGTGGGGATCGCCAGGTGGTATCGCGTGACCACTCCCGTTCCCACAGCGGAAGGGGTCGAGATCGCGCTGCGGTACGATGCGACCGAGCTCTCCGGAATACTGCCTTCCGCGCTTGCGGTCTTCGCAGCGCCGAGTCCCGATGGCCCATGGCTGCCGCTGGCCACATCGAACGACATCCCAAGCCAAACGCTTCTTGCCACAGGACCCGCTCCTGAGACCCACTTCACAGCGTTCGACCTGGTTGGCGCCACGGGGGCTGCCATCCTCCACATGGATAAGAAGGCCTTCCTGTGCTGGCCGTCTCCCTTTGAGGATCAACTCCGGATAGAGGCCCTACGCAGTGGACCGATCGACCGAATCGAGGTCCTGGATGGCCAAGGCCGGGTGCTCCGGGATATCCGCCCTGAACAGAGCCGGTCAGTGTTGGTGCAGTTGCCTGGTCTACCCCCAGGGGCTTACATCATCCGTGTGAATCAAGGCCAGGCGATGCTGAAAGCGATCCGGGAATGAAACCGCTCGGCGCCATACTGCTGATCGCCCTGCCATTTACTGGACAGGCTCAGCTTGAATCCGCCACACGCTTGGTGCTGACCGGCTCCGCACCCGAGCAGCGTCAAGTGGAGGGGTTGGCCTATCCTGTATCCGCTGATGCCGCGGTGAGCGTGGATGCAGCGAGGAATCAGGCAACCTCCTTCGTGGAAGTGAATGGGAGCGCTGTGCTGGAGGGCGACCTGTCCCCCGCCCCATCGGCATATACCGCCGGCATGCTGGTGACGATGGTGCTCACGGAATCGAACAGCGCGGCTGCCACCGTGAGCCTCAATGGTCTTGGACCTCGATTGCTCTTGAAGCATGGGGGGCTGCCGCTGGACAGTGCGGATCTTGTTCCTGGCGTCCCGGTGCGAATGGCCTACGATGGTCAGGCCTTCCGGGTGCTGTCATCCACCTACCTCCCCTGCCGACAAGGTTACTCCATCGGGGCCAGGGAGTTCTGCATCGAGGACAGCGCCCAAGCCGACACCACCTTCCTCGCCGCCTTGCAGCATTGCCGCTCCAAGGATGCACGGCTCTGCACATTCGCTGAATGGGTTCACACGTGCCAATCGAATCCGGGGTTCATCGGAACCGTCCTGGACTACGAGTGGGTAGATAGCGCTGCCAACAACGCGAACGGGGCCAAGCTGGTGGGCAACGGAGGAGACGGGACCGCTGGAAGCCCCGTGGGCATCAATTGCGGACATGGCGGCCAAGCGAGCATCTCGAACGGACGCGGGAGATTCCGCTGCTGCACGCACCGATGATGAAGCGGACCCTGCCATTGGCCTTCAGCCTTGTGACCGCAGCTCAGACCGTGAGCGCACAGGTACGCCTTGATGTGCCACTGGTGCTCACCGGGCCGGAACAGGAGCGCGCGGTGGTGAACCTGGCCGAACCGGCCTCTGGTACCGCTGCGATTACCGTTGGCGGATCGGTGCGCGCCGCTTGGGCGTGGGGCGAGCCCACCATTCAGGACACGGTGATTGCCTTGCAGCTCTCGCCTCCAGCAACTTCCTATGCAGAAGGGATGCTGGTCAGGTTCCGCGTGCCCGGCCCCTTGGCGGGCCAGCTGCACATAGCCGTGGACGGCCTGCCCCCCTTGCCGCTGGTACGCCCCGATGGATTGCCCGTTGCGCTCGGGCAGCTCGAAGCCGGCACAGTGGCCGAGGTGATCCAGGCAGAGGGCCGATTCACCCTGCTATCCGCTGCTGAGCGCTCCTGCCCTAGCGGCTTCGTCCAGGTCAACCCCAGCTATTGCATTGAATCATCGCCCGGGTCCGCCCAAGGCACCTGGCTATGGGCCATCGGCCAATGCGCCTCACGCGGAGGCCGCTTGTGCACATGGGGCGAATACGCCAGCGCCTGCATGCTCTTGGGCAACCAGCTCTCGGGCATGTTCAGCAGCTGGGAATGGATCGATGATACGAGCAACCATACCCATGGCGCAGACCAGGCCGGCCGGACCACGTGCATGAGCCAGCGCACCACCTTGGTAAGCCAACCCGGCCGCGCACGGTGCTGCTATCACCTCCGTTGACATGCCACGCTTACCGATCACCGGCATCTGCCTCCTGCTCGCATTGCCGTGCCTGCCGCAGATCGGCATCGACAAACCGCTGCAGTTCGACGGCCAGGCCGCCTCGGATCGCCAAGTGCTCGGCGTGCCGCCCGTATCCGTCCCGGGAGCGATCCTGAGCGCCGCACAGGATCAAAGCGGTACGCATCGGTCCATCATTGCACCGAGTGGCTCAGCCTGGTCGCTTGCGCTCCCCGCCTTGGATGGAGCGCCGACGCCCGGGATGAATGTCGTGGTGACCGTGCCGGATGCCCTCCCTGCAGGTGGAGTGACACTTGAACTCAATGGCACCGGCCCCTACCCGGTCGTTTGGCGGGCCGGAGAACCCATCGATGGCGCCTCGATCGCAGGGGGCACGCTCCTCTCCCTGGTCTTCGATGGAACCGAATACCACGTGATGAACGGGGTGAGCCATCGTCGGAAGGAGTGCCCTGATGGCATGGTCGCAGCCACCTCGCAATTCTGCATCGACCTGGATGAGCGGTCCCCCATCAGCTTCTTCGATGCGGCAGCCGCATGCACGCAAGAGGGCAAACGGCTCTGCACCTGGGGAGAGTGGTTCAACGCCTGCCAGCTGCGGAGTTCCTTGGGGCTGGCGAACATGGTGAACAACTGGGAGTACACCGATGACACCGCCAACGAGGACAACTCCGTGAGGCTGGTCGGGCCGAACTGCTCGAATGCCACGGCCTGGTACGTGTCCAATGAGCATCAATCCTACCGCTGCTGCTACACGCGTTGATGCAGCCCTCCGTTCGGCCATAGGAGGCTGATGTGACCGATGCTCTTCAATTCCATCGATTTCGCGGTATTCCTCCCCATCGTGTTCGCGGGGTACTGGTTCGCATTCAAGTCGGTCGGAGCGCGGAACCTCTTCCTCCTTGCGGCGAGCTACGTCTTCTACGGCTGGTGGGACCCTCGCTTCCTCGGCTTGATCGCGTTGAGTTCCGGCATCGACTACATGGTTGCTCTGGCTCTGGACGGTGAGGCGCGGGCCGGCAGAAGGAAGGCCCTCCTCTGGCTGAGCATAGGGGCGAACCTGGGCATGCTCGGGGCATTCAAGTACTACAACTTCTTCGCCGCCAATGTGGAAGAGGCGTTCAGCCTGCTGGGCAAGCCCCTCGCGCTTCCCCACCTTGACGTGGTGCTGCCCGTGGGAATCAGCTTCTACACCTTCCAGACGATGAGCTACACGATCGACGTGTACCGCAGGCAGATGCATCCGGAGCGTGATCCGGTCGCCTTCCTCTCGTATGTCAGTTTCTTCCCGCAGCTGGTCGCCGGGCCCATCGAGCGCGCCATAAGCCTGCTGCCCCAGTTCAAGGTGGCGAAGTCCTTCGACCGTGCGCTCGCGGTCGATGGCCTGCGGCAGATGCTCTGGGGGCTCTTCAAGAAAGTGGTGGTAGCTGACAATTGCGCATCCTTCGCCGACGTCATCTTCGATGCCCCCGGCGAGCACACGGGCAGCACGCTCCTGGTCGGCGCATTGCTGTTCACCTTCCAGATCTACTGCGATTTCAGCGGCTACAGCGACATCGCCATCGGCTGCGCCCGGCTGTTCGGATTCGAGCTGATGCGGAACTTCGCCGTCCCCTATTTCTCGCGCGACATCGCCGAATTCTGGCGCCGATGGCACATCAGCCTCAGCACGTGGTTCCGCGACTACGTTTACATCCCCTTGGGGGGCAGCCGAGGATCTGCTTTGAACCGCATCCGCAACACGATGATCATCTTCGTCCTCAGCGGATTCTGGCATGGTGCCAATTGGACCTTCATCTGCTGGGGCGCCCTGAACGCGGCCTTCTTCATCCCACTTCTCGTGGCCGACCGGAACAGGAGGAACCTTGACACCGTGGCGCAGGGCGCACTGCTGCCCAGCCTGAGGGAGGCCTGGGGGATGGCCACGACCTTCCTGCTCACCGTGCTTGCCTGGATCTTCTTCCGGGCCGAGACCATGGATGCCGCGCTGACCCACATCGGAGGCATCCTGAGCCCTACGCTATTCACGGTGCCCACCGTAAGGCCATTCGATGTCTTCGCGATCATCCTGTTCCTCGTCGCCGCAGAATGGGCTTCACGCACGCTCAGGCACCCGTTGGAGCTGCTCAACCGGGTACCCTCGCGCAGCGTCCGGTGGGCCGTCTACTATGGGCTGTTGGCGGGGATCATCGCCTTCGGAGGGAAGGAGCAGGAATTCATCTATTTCCAGTTCTGATATGCGCGGATTCCTCACCCTGCTGGCCTGGTTCGCGGGCATCGCAGGCATTTGGGCCGCGGTGATGGCGACCTGGAACCTGCGGGAGATGCGGCACGAGCGCCCGATGCTGAGGCACGCCACGCTCGCTTTAGGCGACTCCCACATCGGCTGCGCGGTGGACACAGCGGTGCTCATCGGTGCGCGCAATGCCGCCCTGCCCGCTGAGCCCTATATGCTGAGCTGGTTCAAGCTCCGCAAACTGCTCGAAACAAATCCCATCGACACGGTCATCATCGGATTCGCACCGCACAATATCAGCGAGAAGGACCCGCGCCGGTTCAAGGACCACGGTTGGTCCACCGAACGGCTGATGATGCGCACCTACCCGTTGCTATCGGCCAGCGAGGCCATTCGGCTCCCCTTGCACAAGAAGACCTACCTGCGCACGGTATTCATGCAGCTCTGCACCGCGCCCAATGAAACGCATATCCATTATATGGGCGAATTCAGCGGGCTGCGCGCCCGGTTCCGCAATGACTCGCAGGAGGCCCTGGAGCGGCATTTCCTTGAAGCGGACGGGGCAGTCGCCCCCATTTCGGGGCAGGCCATCGCCTACCTGGACTCCATCGTGAACCGATGCGAGCAGGACGGTATCGCGCTCTACCTAGCAAGGGTCCCCGTGCATGAATCCTATCTGGCAGGCATCCCTCCGGAATACCTGATGCGATTCAATTCGCTCGGCCGCCGGTACGCCGAGCAGGGCATCGCGATCATCGGCTCCTTGGACCTCTTCCGAGGTGACAGCCTGTTCGCGAACAGCGACCATTTGAACGCCAAGGGAGCCAAGCGATTCACACGGCTGCTCATGGATGGGATGGGGCGCTCACCGTCCGCGCCGCCAGCAGCTCGCTGAACGCGTTCACCACCCTCTCCCAAGTGAACCGTTCCGTCACACGTGACCTGCCAGCCGCACCCTTGGCCTTCAGGGAGTCCAACGGCAAGGCGAGCATGCCGAGTATGGCTTGGTGGAGCGCATGCGGATCCCCGGCCGGAAGGAGCCATCCGTTGGTGGAGTCGACCAGCTCCGCGCTGGCACCCACATCGCTGACGATGACGGGCCGCGCGCGCGCCATGGCCTCCAGCACCACCGTCGGCATGCCCTCGAAGCGCGTGGGGAGCACCAGCGCATGGCATTCGGCATAGAGTTGCTCGAGCCGCGCATCATCCACTTTCCCGGCGAGCATCACGTTGGATGGCAGCCCATCACGCTCCATCCGCGCCTTCTCCGGGCCGTCGCCGGCCAGCACGAACCGCACCTCATCCCCTCGCCCCTCATCGACCAGCCTGCGTGCCACCTGAAGGAGCACATCGATTCCCTTGTTGAACGCGAAACGCCCCACGAACAGCAGGTTCAGCGGCCGGCGATCCACTGGGAACGGCGGTGGGATGGCCGGGGCCTCGACCGCGTTGGGGACCACTGCGACCCGGGCGCGGCTTCCGCGGGTGAGGCGTTCCAGGATGGGCGTAAGGCGGCCGCCGAGCGAAACCACCACCGCCGCCTTGCGCACCACGCTGCGCAGCGCGATGCGGAATGGCCATCCGATGACCCGATCCCTCATGGTCAAGCCCTGGAACATCTCCAACCCGTGCGGCATCACCAACAAGCGACCGGAGAAAGCCTGGCTGCCCTTCCAGACGCTGAACCCTTGGGAGAGGACCGCATCGGGGTTCAGCGCCTCGACCGCGGCTGCCATTCGCCCGCTGTACCGCCACAGCTCCAGCAGGTAATTCCGGCCGGGATCGAGCGGGGCCACGTGAGCCTCATGGATGCCTGACGCAGGCGCGAAGACCTGCACATCGTGCGGATGGAGCACGGTGATCTCGATGCCCGGTGTCCGGGCCAGGTGCTCGGCCAGCAGCCGCGAATGGCGCTGCATGCCGCCCAAGGCATGCGGGAACACGCCATCGGTGCACAGTACGACGCGCAGCACGCGATCGGTGCCCCTCCCGCTGGTCAAGGAATCGCCATCTTCCATTCGGCAGGCGTCTCCCGGAGCAGCGTGGCCACCCCTTCATCGATGCCCCAGCTGGGCTCCCAACCGGTGATGCGCTTGAGCTTGGATACATCGGCCAGCAGGTGCATCCGCTCCACTTTGCGCACCCGCTTGGCATCCACCTCTATGGCAAGGGGCTCACCGAGTTGCCGCTCGAATGCCGCAACGATGTCCCGAACGCTGTATTCGATGCCGCGGCCGATGTTGAACACATCGCAGCCCCTCACTCCTGCGGTGAGCAGCGCCTCCATGGCACGCGCCATGTCCTCCGTGTGGATGAAATCGCGCTTGGGGTCGAGGTTGCCCAGGTGAAGCGTGCGCGAACCTGCGAGCACCTGCCGCTGGATCTCGGGAATCAAGTGCGGGTTGGTCTCGTTCGGCCCGAATGCATTGAAGAAACGGCCGATGATCGTCGGTATGCCGGTGCGCAGTGCGAACTCGCCGGCGATTCGCTCGGCGGCCAGCTTGGTGATGCCGTAGATGTCGAGGGGACCGGTGGGATGCTCCTCCCCCAGCGGCCCATCTGCGATGGGATAGACCGCCGCGGTGCTGGCCACGAAGGCCTGCTTGACCGTACCGCCCGCCGCGCAGGCATCCAGCACGTTGATCGTACCGGTCACATTCACATCCGCAGCCTCAATGGGGTGCGCATTGCAGTAAGGGATGAAATGGATGGCGGCCAGGTGCAGGACCCAATCCGGACTGCATCGCTGGAGCGCCCGGCTCACGGCACCGCGATCGCGGATGTCCACTTCCAAGAACCGCTCATCGGACACCGGGGCGAGCTCGCGGCGGCCGAAGCTGAGGTTGTCCATCACCCACACTTCGCGGCCCGAGTGGGCCAATCTACCCGCCAGCGCAGAGCCGATGAAGCCCGCGCCCCCTGTGATCAGGACCCTTTCAGCCATGGCGCTAAAGTAGGCGGAGCGCCGCTCCGGATGGGCCTGGTCATCGCCGGACTCCCGTGATGAGCTTGGAGATCACGAGGTTGACCCCGGGGATGCGCATCGGGAGCAGGTTGTACCACCGCGTGACCGCGAAGAGCCAGCGCTTGCCCGGAGGGATGGAGCGGCCGCCGGGTCCCAGTAGCACATCCTCGAGAGCGGCGAGGACAGCGCCGTCTATCCGGCGCAGCTTCGCATAGAGCAGCATCTGCAGGTAGGTGCGGTGGATGATCCCCAGCAGGAGGTCGGTTCGGCCGAGCCGCTCAGCGTCCTGCGTGAACTTGCGGCGGTACAGCACAGCCGACTCCGCGAAGCTCCGCAGGAGCCGCTGGGGGTCGATCACCTTGCGCTCCTCGGCGATCCGGTAGTAGCAATCCGGCTCAGTGAGCCGCAGCCGGAACCGGACCCCGGGCGCCAGGAGCGCCCGGGTATGGAGCTCCACGTCCTGGTGCCGGGAGAATGCCGGATCGAAGCCGCCGAGGACCTGCAGGAAGGAGCGATCCCAGATGGGCTGCATCGTCTGCCAGGGGAGCTTGTGGCTGAAGAAGTCGCCGATAGGGTCGCGCGTGAGCGGCACCCAACGGTGCCCCGCATCACCAGGACGATCCCTGAAGACCTCCATGGTCGACACCGAGAAATGGAAACCGCTCCCTTCCATGACCGCCATGCGCCGGGCCACGCAATGGGGAGCGAGCAGGTCATCGGCATCGAGGAAGATGATGCACCTTCCCCGTGCACGGCCGATGCCCAGGTTGCGGCAGTGGTTGGCGCCGTGATTGGTCTCCAGGGGAATGACCACGATGCGCGGATCGACCGCCGCCATGCCTTGCAACAGCTGCACGCTGCCATCGGAGCTCGCATCGTCCACTATGATCAGCTCCCATCGGCCATCGGTCTGTGCCTGCACGCTGCGGACCATATCGCCGATGAACCCCCTTTTGTTGAAGCTGGGGACGATGATGGAAACCGCAGGGCCCGGCTCATGGGTGGCGAAGGGCGAGGAAGCGGGCAGCTCGGGCTCGGCCGCCATGCATGCCTTCACCATCCGGTAGGCCGTGTCGAAGGCCTCCTTGGTGAATCGCTCCCGCGCGAAGGCCATGAGCCGCTCCGCATCGGCATCAGGGGGCTTGCCAAGGGCAAGGCCGTCGCCAGCGCGCAGCACCTGCCCGAGCCGCTCCCGCTGCACCAGGTCACTGAAGTCGCCCACGTGATCGGATATGGCGACCGCAAGGCCTGCGCTGAGGTACTCCGCGAACTTGGTGGGCGAAGCCACCCGGTTCGTGATGCGATCCTCTCGCAGCAGCAGGCCGATATCGCAGTCCTGGAGCATGGCACGCACGCGGCGGTGAGGCACCCAGCGGTGGTCCACTTGCTGGGGGAACCGGGCCTTCATGCGCTCGATCACCGGATGGCCCGTGCTGAGGAAGAGCATACGGTGCCGCGCATCGGCCGCCAGCCACGGGGAGACCACTTGCTCGGCGAGCTCGAGCGATTGCCAGCCCACGGCCGTGCCCGAATAGACCACCACCACATCATCCGGGCTCCATCCCAGCTCCTTCCGCAAGCCATTCTGCTGCCGCTTGGGCAAGGCCTCCACGCTGCGACCCAGCGTGCAGGGAATCACCAGATGCCGGGTAGCATCGTACCCGAGGGTCTTGCGCCAATGCTCCACCAGCGCCTCGCTCACGGCCATTCGCAGGTCGGCCTGGCCCACCACATCGCGCTCCAGCTGAACGCATTCGGCGATGAGGCGATCGTCGTCCACCACCCGGTACTCCTGCCATTCCGCGCCATAAGCGGCGCGCGCATCGAAGCAGACCTGGGCCAGCAGGCCGCGGTCTCGCAACCGCAGGGCGAGCGCCGTGGCAAAGATGCCCCTGCAGATTGCCCCGGATGGCCTGAGCAGCCGACAGACGACCCAGAGCCAGATCCAGTTCACGCGCCAATTGTGCTGCCGCGGAACCATGGGCAGGACGATGGCCGAAGGGCTGCGTTCGCGGATGAGCCGCCGGGAGCGGAGGTAGCCGCGCAAGGAAACCAATGCCACCAAGCGCACCGGCTGTCCGCCAAGCGCGTTCAGGTGATCGACCACATCGGTCACCTGGCTCCAATAGACGCCGCTGGGCTGGTCGTTGTAGGTGACGTAGAGGATCACAGCGCGTGCTTGATGGCCTCCACCACACGCTCGGTCGCATGACCGTCCCAGAGGGATGGGATGCGCCCCTTCTTGAAGGTGCCGCCCTCGATCCGTTCGAGGGCACCGGCAAGCGCGTCGAGGTCGAAGGTGATGAGCTCGTTGGTCCCTTCTGTGATCGTGACGGGGCGCTCAGTGCTCGGACGCAGGGTGAGGCAGGGGATGCGCCTGAAGGTCGTTTCCTCCTGGATGCCGCCGCTATCGGTGATGACTAAGGCGCTTGTGGCGATGAGACGCTGGAACCTGAAATAGTCGAGCGGCTCGCACAGCACCACGCCTGGCATGGACCGCAACCTTCCAAGCAGTCCGAAGCGCTCAAGGTTCCTGGCCGTGCGAGGATGGACGGGGAACACCACTTGCCGCCATGCAGCCACCAGCGCGATGAGGCTGACCAGCCGGTTGAGCGGCTCCTCATGGTCCACATTGTCAGGCCGGTGCATGGTGATCAGCGCATGCCCACCCTCGCTGAGGCCGAGTTCATGCATCACCGGCGAGCGCGCGATCTCCGTATCGAAGGCCACAAGCGTGTCGATCATGGTGTTTCCCACCATCACGATGCGGTCCTCGGCGGTGCCCTCCCTGAGCAGGTTGGTGTGCCCGCTGGGCTCGGTGATCAGGCAGAGCCAGCTGATGCGGTCGGTGAGGATCCGGTTCACCTCCTCCGGCATGCCCATGTCGCCGCTCCGCAGGCCGCTCTCCAGGTGCACGATCGGCAGCCCCAGCTTGTTCGCTGCAAGGGCGCCGGCCAGCGTGCTGTCCACATCGCCCACCACCATCACGGCATCGGGGCGTCGCTCGCGCATCACGGGCTCCAGCGCCAGCATCAGATGACCAAGGCGGGCCGCAGGGCTGCCTTCCGGCACGCTCAGGAGCCGATCCGGGGTGAGCCCGAACTGCTCGAAGAAGACGGTGCTCATGCGGCCATCGGCATGCTGCCCCGTGTGGACCAGCTCGAAGTCGATCCCGCCGGACCGCTGCGCCACCTGCTTGAGGCGCGTCACCTTCATGAAATTCGGGCGTGTGCCCACCACCACGATTATCCGCTTCATGCCGGCTTGGAGCGTGTGGCGATGATGTAGGCATCGCTCGGTGTATCACTGATGCGCCGCGCCGGAGCGCCAGCGATGGTGCAATGCCCATCGGGGAATGAGGCGTTCACTACGGAGTTGGCGCCCACCACGAGGTGGGGCCCCAGCAGCAAATCGCCGTAGACCTTGGCCCCGGGACCGATGTAGCAGTTGTCGCCGATGCGCGGCGCCGGCTCCGGCGGAGGACCGGGCCGGGTGCCGATGACCACGTTCACATGGATGCGGCAATTGGCTCCGATCCGGGCATCGGGATGCACCACGATGGTGCCCCGATGAGCGATGGAGAGGCCGGGGCCGAAGGTGTTGAGCGGGATCTCGAAACCGCAGCGCACCGCTTGCCGGTGCAGCCGCCAGGACCAGTACTTGCGCAACAAGCGGTGCCAAGGGCCGCCCGCCGTGTTATGGTAGAACTCCGTCCGCCGCAGCAGCCGCTGGAAGGTCCAGACCTCGTCATACAGCAGCGGTTTCGGGCCGATGCGCCGGAGCCCGATGCGGTCGGCCTCGAGGTAGCGGTGCAGGTCCTCCCGATTGCGGATCATGCGCGTGTCATTCTGCCGATGAGCCCGGCCAAGCGCTCCGCCATTCGGAACCCCAGCCACCGATAAGCCTTGACGTATGCCGCCGTGGTGGCCGGGCTGACGCTGGGAACGAAGCCAGCCGGCAGCAGCCGGTCGAATGCAGCGAAGGCCGCCTGGCGATCATGCCTCGAAAGTACGCGGATGGCCATGAAGAGGTATTGGTTCGCAACGGCGATGACGCGGGCGTGGCGCACTGGATCCACATCGCGCAGGTGGTCGCGCATGGCACGCCGCAGCTCGATGTAGCGGATCCAATTGGCACGTTCATCGGTGCGGCTGATGGAGCCCTGCTCGCGTTTCAGCACGATGGCCGAGGGCGTCTCATCCACCACGACGCGCGCCCCACGCTTCAGCATGCGGAACAGCAGCTCGTAGTCCTGACTGCTCCGAAGGCTCTCGTCCCAGCCACCGGCGGCCAGCACGGCCTCGCGCCTGAAGAGGTTGGCGCTGGTGGTGCCGAGCCGCGTGCGCACCAACCCTTCCCACGCATCGCCGGTCCAAGGCGTCTCCACCTCCTCCGGGCGGCCATCAGGGTAGCGCTTCACGTATGCGCCGGCCACCACATCGGCCCCGGTGCGCTGCATGAGCGCGCCCTGCCGCTGCAGGGCTCCCGGCAGCAACGCATCATCGGCATCCAGGAAACGCACCAGCGGAGCGTCCGTGTGGCGCAGGCCGGCATTGCGCGCCGCGCAGGCGCCGGATTGGCCAGAAGTGATAACGTGCATTGCGCCGGGATGCGCGGACTCCAAGGCACGGAGCCTTTCGATCGTGCCATCCGTGCTGCCATCGTCCACTGCGATCAACTGCAGGTCCACCCCTTCCTGCATGAGCGCGGAGCGCACGGAGGCATCCACGTATTGGGTCACGTTGCGGCAGGGCATGATCACGGCGACGCGCATCGGCCTCATTCAGGTGTTCGGTGCCAAACGATTGCGCTCGGTGTAAGGAGCGTAGACCCGTCCCTTCAGGAACGAAGAGGCCAGATAGCGCCATTTGGGAATGGAGGGTCTCTTATCGCGGACCAGATAGGCCACCGCCGCTGCCCAACCGTAACGCGGCAGCTGGTAGGCCAGGTCATCCCAGGCCCGATCGCAGACCCTTTGCACGGCTGCTTCATCGAAGTGGCCGCTCGCGGATGCCGCAGCGCGCAAGCTCCCCAGGTACCGTTTCACCTGAGCCACATCAGCAGGTGTCATCAGCTTATCTGGAGCCCCCGCCGCCATCAGGTGGCAACGCAGGTCGCCAGGCCCGAACGGAAGGCCCCACCAACGGAGCACCTCAGCGTAGATGCGGCGTAGGCCGGCATGCACGTCACCGGTGGCTGAGCTGTTCTGGGGGCCCAGCCGGTACTTCACCAGCGGTTCCGGGAGATTGCCCACCCGGGTGGCCCGGAGCAGCCTGAGCTGAAAGAGCCAGTCCTCGCCATAACGCGGCCAGTCGTCGGCGTACCTCAAGCCATGTGCCTCCAGGACTGCGCGTCTGTAGATGCTCGTGGGCTGGAATATGGGGATATGGAAGAGGGAGCCCGCCCGGCATTCCGCATCGGCGAGTCCGGTGCGGCGATACACCCCAGGCTGCCCCATCAGTTCCATCCAGGCGCCACTGGCGCCCAGGTCGGGATGCGCCTCCATGAAGGCCACTTGGCGGACGATGCGCTCCGGATGCATGACATCGTCCGCATCGGCCCGGATGATGAATTCACCCTTGGCCGCATCCATGCCGCGCTGGGCGCAGCCCGCAGGGCCCAGATTCGCTGGAAGGGCGATGACCTTCAGCCGGGCATCCGTGAAGCGGCGCAGGATACCCAGGCTGTCGTCCGTGCTGGCATCATCCATCGCGATCAGCTCGAAGTCCATGAAGGACTGATTTAGGATGCTGGCCAGGCACTCCTCCAGGTAGGGCGCCTTATTGAAGACCGGTATGACGACGGAAACCTTCACGATCCCACGCGTCGTGCAAGGAGGCTGTTCACCATGTGCTTCAGCAGGTAAAGCAACCGTCCGGGGGGGCGCTGAGGGCCCATCAGCCAATGCCGTAGCGCCAGCCCCCTGCCATAGGGCACGAGCGCGAAGAACAGATTGCCCCAGCATAGGGCGAGCCGGTCATCGAATGCCGCTTGGGGGAACAGGTGCCGCTCACGGTTCATGGCGCTCATGTGTTCCAGCCAGGCCCTCATGCGCCGGAGCCGTTCAGCGTTCGGGCGTTCCTTGAAGGACCTCAAGGCCATGAGATGGTGAATGACGTCCTCGTCGCTCAAAGGCAGCCCGAGCAATGGATACAGCCCACGGATGATGGTCTCGCGATAGCTCACCCGGTCAACGCCGGCGTTGCTGTTCTGCGGTCCGCGGCGGTACAGCACTAGGGCCTCATCCAGGTTGTCGAACTCGCCGAATCGCGACAGGATGGCCCAGTAGAACCAGTCCTCCCCGATCCGTGGCCAATGGTCATCGTAGCGGAGGTTGTGCTCCCGGAGCAAGGATGCCCTCAGGATGCTGGCGCCTTGGGCCACTGGATTGCTGAACAACAGCTCGGCCCGGCATCGGTCCTCGCCGATCGGATAAGGCCAGAGCTCCTCTTCCTCACCGAACAAGCGGAGGTGGCAGCCGCTGGCGATGAGCCGGGGACGCTCATCCATGAAGGCCACCTGCTTCGCGAAGCGCTCCGGCAGCATGATGTCATCTGCGTCCACCCGGATGATGTACTCGCCCCTGGACAGGTCTATGGCGCGCTGCGCGGCGCCGCTGGGGCCCAGGTTGCGCTCCAAGGCCACCACGCGGAGCCGTTCATCACGCATGGCGCGGAGGCGTTCCAGGCTGTCGTCCGTGCTCTTGTCATCCACCGCGATCACCTCGAAGTCGGCGTAGGTCTGGTTGAAGATGCTGTTGAAGCACTCCTCAAGGAAAGGCCCCTTGTTGTAGACCGGCACGACGACGCTGACCCTCATGGGAAGAGATGCTTCAGTTTGCGGCGGATCCGGAAAAGTAGCCAGCTGGGGGCACGCAGGTCATCATCCAAGTCCTTGAGCCGCTGCGTGAGCGGTTCATCGAGCCCGGGCAGTTCCTCCACACCGGAGCGCCAATGCCGCATCATGGCGTATTCCTCTCGGACGTGGACCCGATAATGCCATTTAAGCATGAAGCGGACCACCATCGCCTCGACCAATGCGGCGTGCTCCGGTCCTGCGGGAATCCCGCGCAAGGGTGACGCGAGCCGGTGCCCGAGTGACAGTGAATCAGCATGATGGTCCAGGCCCGTGGAACGGCAGAGGCCGTGCAGCACGGACGCCGTCTCGTCCACGAAGCGCGCCTGCAGCGTTGACGTCTTGCTGGCGCCATGGTGCCTGAAGATGCCCAAGGGCCAAGGCACCACGCGCACGCAGCCGGTGCCGTGGAGGAAGAGCAATTGGAGCCAGAGCTCATAATCCATGACGCAGGCCAGGCCTTCCTCCACCCCGCCCACCGCCCGCAGCGCGCTGCTCCGGAAGAAGGTGGCCTGCTGGTTGATGCGCGGCTCGGTGAACCACTTCCTGGTGTCGGACGCATCCTCCATGGGCATGGGCTCGTCGGGCCTGCCCCGCTCCCTGC
>ERZ761607.894-NODE-894-length-42391-cov-5.767432_pt1 | contig 42391 bp, 38 predicted proteins | sample MGYA00511164_ERZ761607 | MGnify/ENA primary metagenome ERZ761607 (study PRJEB28899, sample SAMN02445080) | bioreactor sludge metagenome | biome: EBPR sludge | place: Australia: Brisbane, Thorneside Wastewater Treatment Plant | collected 2011-06-22 ...
AAGGGTTCGGCTGTTCGCCGATTAAAGTGGCACGTGAACTGGGTTCAGAACGTCGTGAGACAGTTCGGTCCCTATCTGTTGCGGGCGTTAGAAGTTTGAGGGGAGCTACCATTAGTACGAGAGGACCGTGGTGGACGAACCGCTAGTGTACCAGTTGTCCCGCCAGGGGCACCGCTGGGTAGCTATGTTCGGACGGGATAAGCGCTGAAAGCATCTAAGCACGAAGCCCACCTCAAGATGAGACTTCTTCTAAGGGTCGTGGAAGATTACCACGTTGATAGGCCACAGGTGTAAAGTCAGCAATGGCAAAGCCGAGTGGTACTAATTACCCGTAAGCTTTCGATCACGCAGATCGCTCGTGGAACGATCCTCGGCTGTTCTGGTCTTGTCCAACGACCTGTCAAATCGCATTGACGATTTCAGGTGACTTTAGCGGTGAGGTCCACCTCTTCCCATTCCGAACAGAGAAGTTAAGCTCACCAGCGCAGATGGTACTGGGCCAAAAGCCCGGGAGAGTATGTCGTCGCCGATCTGAACCCCGCCCAGCAATGGGCGGGGTTCTTTTTTTTCCACCTGGCACGACCTTCGCCCAGCTCCGATACCCGCTCGCATGCCCAAATGCCTCCGGTTCCTGTTGACCGCTGCCCTGCTATCGGCAGGCGGTACCGCTCGTGCTCAAGAGATCCTCGGTTCGCTCGGCCCGGCTTCCGTCGGGGAATGGATCACGATCTACGGCACACGCGGAACGGACCATTTCCCCTTGGATTCCGCGCGGATCTCCGGTTCCGGCGCATTCCGCTTCGCACCGCGCGCATTCCCCCTCGGCTACTACAGGCTCGGCTTCGCGAACGACCAGGTCGACCTGATCCTTGGCGCCCCCGGTGATGCGCGCATCCGGCTCGACTTCTCCGGGCGGCCGCTGCAGGAGCACATCACAGTCAGCGGATCCACCGAGAATCAGCGCCTTTGGGAGTACAAGTGGGCGAGCCGGGAGGCGCAGCGGCGCCTGCGATCCGTAGCCGACCAGCGTGCAGGCATGGATCCTCGCGATACTGCGGGCTTGAACCGCTTGTCACAGGAAGAGCGCACCCTCAAGCAGCGGCAGCAGGAATTCCTGGCGCGGCTAATGGCGCAGGATACCGCGTCCTATTTCGCCCAGGTCGCCGCGCTCGATCAGCGGCTGATGTCCGCGATGCAGGCAGGTCCTGCAGCCGTCCGGAACGCCATGCGGTGGTCCGATCCGTCGCTGCTGCGCAGCTCCCTCTATCCCAAGGCCATCATGGCCCTGCTCCAGAGCACCACACCGGCTTCTCCCGGCATGCTGCGCGTTGCCTGCGATTCACTCCTGCACTGGTCAAGCCCAGACACCGCCTGCTGGTCGTTCACGCGCGCTCAGCTCATCGCCATCTTCAGCGCCTACGGTCCCGAAGAAGTCCTTCAGCATGTGGTGGACCATTACGTCATGGGCCCCCTTTCGCTGGTGGCGCCCGATGCCGCGCTCCTCGCGGACGTGGCCGTGCAATTGAAGGCCTCCATCGGTGCCATGGCTCCGGATGTGGCCCTGCCCTCCCCCATCACCGGAAGGACCGATCGCCTCGCGCAACTGGTGCAGGCGAATGCCTACACCGCCCTGTTCTTCTATTCGAGCACCTGCGACCACTGCCATGCCGAGATGCCCGGCCTGAGTGCATTGCATAATGGGTACGCGGAGAAGGGCTTCGGCGTGGTCGGCATCGCCTTGGATGATGATGAGGCCGAGTTCCGGCGGAACATCATGGAGATGGCCCTCCCCTTCCCCTGCTACACCGAACTGGCCGCTTGGGGCTCGCCGGCCGCGAAAGCCTTCGGCGTGAAAGCGACGCCATGGCTCATCCTGGTCGATCGGACGGGCCGAATCGTGGCCAAGCCCAACGACCACATTGAGCTGGGCGAGCTGCTAGGCGGCCTCCTTCCCTAGCCTGAGCACCCACTGCACGTGGCCTTGAGGCCAGCTGAGGATGGGCGGCTCCGATCGGAAGAGCCCGAATACGGAAGCACCTGAACCGCTCATGGCCGCGTGTGCCGCGCCGGCATCGAGCAGCGCATCGCGCAGGGCATGGATGGCGGGCCATGTCCTGAATACATGGTCCTCCATCACGTTCGGTGCCACCTGCCGCCACTCCTCAGCCGGGTGCTGCTGCAGCGCAGCCACCAGGTCCAGCGTGCGGCCTGTGGGAGCCGTGTGCCGATAGACCTCCGAAGTCGGTACATGGATCCCGGGATTCACCAGCACGAGCCACCATCCCGAAAGGTCGAGCGGAATGGGCATGAGCACCTCGCCCCGGCCGGTGGCCAAGCAGGCCCCCCGCTGCAGGAAGAAGGGGCAATCGCTGCCCAATCCCGTAGCCAGGGCGTGCAGCTCATCTGGGCTGCAGCCCAGGCCGAGGAGCGCATCCAGCAGCTTGAGGGCATGGGCGCCATCGCTGCTTCCGCCGCCCAGGCCCCCTCCCATGGGTATGCATTTGTGCAAGTGCATGCGCAATCCAGGCAGATCGCGGATGCGGGCCAGCGCCGCATGCGCGCGCATCACCAGGTCGCTTTCGACAGCCCCATCCACCACCAGGCCGGACCGGCCATAGGATACCCGGCCCGGCTCCACGTCGGGAGCGACCACGGCCTCCAGCGCATCGTGAAGCGGAATCGGCACGATGACGGTCTCGATCTCGTGGTAGCCATCGTCACGCTTTCGGACGACGTTGAGACCTAGGTTGATCTTGGCTTGCGGGAAGACGACCATGATGGTGGCGAAGGTACCGGCCGGCAGGCCTGCAGTGGCGTGCGCGACCGGCTGTCGGTCATCCTTCTACCTTCGTCCTCCCAACGACCTAGCGCATGGAGACCTACCTGGAGTTCGAGCGGCCGATCCAGCACCTGATGGAGCAGATCAACAAGCTGAAGGAGGTGGCCGCCCAGGGCGAGGTGGATGTGACGGCTACGCTGAAGGACCTGGAACGCAAGCTGACGGAGACGCGGACCCAGATCTACGCCAACCTGACCCCGTGGGAGCGCGTGCAGGTGAGCCGTCACCCCGACCGGCCCTATACGCTCAAGTACATCGACCACCTCACCGACGGCACCTTCATCGAACTCCACGGCGACCGCACCGTGAAGGACGACAAGGCCATGGTGGGAGGCTTCGGCCTCATGAACGGCCGCACGGTGATGTTCATCGGGCAGCAGAAGGGAATCAACACCAAGATGCGGCAGTACCGCAACTTCGGGATGGCGAATCCGGAGGGCTACCGCAAGGCCCTGCGCCTGATGAAGCTCGCCGAGAAGTTCAACAAGCCCGTGGTGACGCTGATCGACACCCCCGGCGCCTTCCCTGGACTTGAAGCCGAGGAGCGCGGACAGGGCGAGGCCATTGCGCGCAACCTGTTCGAGATGGTGCAGCTGAAGGTGCCGGTGATCTGCGTCATCATCGGCGAGGGCGCATCCGGCGGGGCGCTCGGCATCGGCGTGGGCGACAAGGTGCTCATGATGGAGAACACCTGGTACAGCGTCATCTCCCCCGAGTCCTGCAGCTCCATCCTGTGGCGCAGCTGGGACTTCAAGGAGCAGGCCGCCAAGGCCTTGAAGCTGACCGCCGGCGACATGCTCGCCAACAAGCTCATCGATGGCATCATCAAGGAGCCGCCTGGCGGCGCGCACAGTGACATCGAAGGGGCCTGCCGCCTCGTGAAGGCGGAGGTGCAGAAGCAGCTCGACAAGCTCCTGAAAGTGGACGGCAGCAAGCTGTCAGAGCGCCGCATCCGGAAATTCTGCGAAATGGGGGTCGTGCTGATGGCCAAGCCGGAGAAGAAGGCCAAGGGCTGAGGCCTCAGCGGTTCAGCTGTAGCAGGATCGCCCCAACCGGGTGGGGCGCGGTCCATGAAGGGCCCAGCATCCCGGAGACCGGGTCGAGGGGTTGCACTGTAGCGCCCACCGCGGCCGCCACGGTTCCCGCGACCGGGTCATAGGCCAAAGCATTGGCGTCGAGACCCGGCGCGAGCGGGACCACGGCGTTCGCGGCACGATCGAACCGGCTGACACCGGTGGAGAGCGCCAGGATGAAGCGGTCAGGCGAGGCTCGCGCGGCGCACCGGAGCACCTGGCCCGGGAACTCGCGCACCGTGCTGGAGCCTCCCAGCTGCACGTTCACCTCGCGAATGACAGCGCCTGCAGGCGCATTGCCCATGAGCAGCAGCCGCTCGTCATCGATGGCGAACAGCGCAACCGGATCCACCGCGGAGGGGAACTGCGCGAAGACCGCGCCCGACGCGTAGCCGTGCTGCACGAGCGCCCGTTGCTGCGTGACCGGGTTGACGACGGCACTCACGAGGAAGGCGCCCACCACAACGGTGGACTCGCTCACGAATCCCGCCGGCGTGGCCCCATTGAAGAGCTGCGGTCCGTTGGGTGCGAAGCCGCGCACCAATCCGTCACTCGTGCCAACGTAGACGCGCCCATCCGCAGGGTCGGCCGCCAAGCCGTTGAAGTAGAGCTGGCCTCCAGCGCCCGGCCCTGGATTCTGTACCAGCACGGAGCCGGCCGCTGTCCCCAGGTCCCAGCGCTGCAGCGGCCCCGTGAGCGCTCCATGCGTGAACAGCGTGGAGCCGGCGAGGGCCGCCCCGCCCAGCTCGGACAGGGTGGTGAACAGCGCCAAGCCTCCGGCGCTGTCCCTGCGCGTGACCGGGTAAGGCCCGGCACCGTCGACCGGTGGCAACAGGTACATCGCCCGCACCCGCAAGGGAGCTGCCTGCACCGTGATGCCAAGGAAGGCGCGCGCATCCGCCTGCCCATCGGAGGCAATAGCGGTGAGCACATAGCTGCCCGTGGCGATGGCCTCGTCCAGCACCGGCAGATCCAATGCAACCGTAGCCGAGCCAGCCTGGACGGAGGCCGTTACCGCAGGGGTGAGCGGCACGCCGTTGGGGTCGGCGACCAGGACAGTGACCCGCTCCACGAGCCTGTCGTCCGAAACGGACACGGATACCGCGATGGTATCAGGCACCGCCACGCTGTATCCCGCTCCAGGCTGCAGGATGCGCACCGTGGGCGGATCGGAGGGCTTGTCCTTCCTGCAACCCAGCGTCAGCAGCGCAGCGCACCCCCACACCAGCAAGCATTGTTGATCGCGCACTTGCGCAAGTTAGCGGGGCTGCGGGGGCTTCCTCCATGGGAGGCCGTTGTCCACAGTCCCGGATGTTAATGCAATGCGACTTCGTTGTTGATAGTTGGCCTCCCAGCGGCATTGCCTGCGGCTACATTTGACGCCCTCCCGCTGGGCGATCGGTCGCACGAGCGACAGCCGAACACCGAATCCCCTGAGCGTCAACATAGAACTCAATGCCAGACCTCTCCGCCAGCCGTTCGCAGGATAAGCTGCGTGGCGCCCGCCGAAGCTCCTCCTCGCTCTTGACCAGCGCACTGGAGGCCGGCAAGCTCCCTCCCCAAGCCCCCGAACTCGAGCAAGCCGTGCTGGGGGCCTTGATGCTGGAGCGGAACGCGGTGAACGAGGCCATCGACATCCTGCAGCCGGAGAGTTTCTATGTGGATGCCCACCGCAGGATCTTCGATGCGATCCTGAACCTGTTCAGGAACGACAAGCCCATCGACATCCTGACCGTGACCGAAGAGCTGAAGGGCCGGGGGGACCTCGATGCGGTGGGCGGCGCCTTCTACATCAGCCAGCTCACCAGCAAAGTGGCCAGCAGCGCCAACGTGGAGTACCACGCGCGCATCATCAGCCAGAAGCACATCCTGCGGGAGCTGATCCGCATCAGCGCGGAGACCCAGCGCGATGCCTTCGACGACAGCGCCGACGTGTTCGACCTGCTGGACAAGGCGGAGCAGGACCTCTATGCCATCACCAGCGGCAACCTGAAGCGCAATTATGAGCCGATGAGCGACCTGATCCAGGACGCCATCGCCCAGATCGAGAGCGCGAAGAGCAAGACCGGCGGGGTGAGCGGCGTGCCCACCGGATTCGTCCAGCTCGACAAGCTCACCGCCGGGTGGCAGCGCAGCGACATGATCATCGTGGCGGCCCGCCCCGCGATGGGAAAGACGGCCTTCGTCCTGAGCATGGCGCGCAACATCGCCGTGGAGCAGAAGCGGGCGGTTGCCGTCTTCAGCCTGGAGATGAGCAGTACGCAGCTGGTGACCCGCCTCATCGCGAGCGAAGCCGGCATCAGCTCCGAGAAATTGCGCAAAGGCGAGCTTTCCGACAGCGAATTCGCCATCCTGCACCAGCACATCTCGCGCCTCACCAACGCCCCGATCTTCATCGACGACACACCGGCGCTGAACATCTTCGAGCTCCGCGCCAAGGCCCGCAGGCTGAAGAGCCAGCACAACGTGGACCTGATCATCATCGATTACCTGCAGCTGATGACCGGCGGCGGGGAGAACAAGGGCGGGAACCGCGAGCAGGAGATCAGCAGCATTTCCCGCAGCATCAAGAGCATCGCCAAGGAACTTGACATCCCCATCATCGCCCTCTCGCAGCTCAGCCGCGCGGTGGAGACACGCGGCGGGGACAAGCGCCCCCAACTGAGCGACCTCCGCGAATCCGGCGCCATCGAGCAGGACGCCGACATCGTGTGCTTCCTCTACCGCCCCGAGTACTACAAGATCTACGAGGACGAGAATGGCAGCACCCTTGGCATCGGCGAGGTGATCGTGGCCAAGCACAGGAACGGCGCCATCGACACCGTCCGCCTGCGCTTCATCCCCGAGCTGGCCAAGTTCGCCGACCTGGAGACGATGTCAGGTACCTTTGGGGACGGCATGGGATCGGGAGATGGCGGCCTTCGCACCATCACGCGGCCCAGCCGAATGAACGATGACTCCGGCTTCGACGACGCTGCCCCCTTCTGACCGCCACCGCCTCACCGCTTTGCTGCTAGCGCTGGCCTTGGCCGTGCCAGGGCTGGCCACCAAGCTGCTCATCCCCATGGATGGCTCGCAGCGCGACCATCTGAAGGCATACGGCATCGCGTTCTGGACGCTTCAGCGCGATGTGCCGGTGGAGTGGCTGCTCAACTACCGCGGAGGCAGCTTCCTCATCGACCACTACCAGGTCATCGAGCAGGAGTGCCAGGTGCGCGGGGTGACCTACCAGGTGATCGCCGACGGGCAGGCGGCCGCGATCCTTGGCGAGATCGCCGACCCCGAGGCCAACATGGAGGCCGTGAAGCTGGAGAAGCCCCCGAAGATCGCCGTGTACGCCCCCGATGGATTCCAGCCGTGGGACGACGCCGTGGCCTTGGTGATGACCTATGCCGAGATCCCCTATGAGCGCATCTATGACCCGCAGGTGATCGCGGGTTCCCTGCCGCAGTACGACTGGCTCCACCTGCACCACGAGGACTTCACCGGGCAGTACGGCAAGTTCTACCGCAGCTATGCGAACGCCCCATGGTACCGGGCCCAGGTGCAGGAGAGCGAGGCCATGGCGGCCCAGCTCGGATTCGCCAAGGTGAGCCAGATGAAGCTGGCCGTGGCCACCCGCATCCGCGATTACGTCGCGGGAGGAGGCTACCTGTTCACGATGTGCTCCGGGACGGACAGCTATGACATAGCGCTGGCCGCCGAAGGGGTGGACATCTGCGCGGCGGAGTTCGACCACGACCCGATCGACCCGCAATGCCAGCAGAAGCTCGACTTCGACAAGGCCTTCGCCTTCCGGAACTTCAGGCTGATCACGGACCCGATGATCTACGAGTTCAGCGACATCGACGCCACCGATATCCATGGCCGCATCGGGCAGCCGCGCGACTTCTTCACCCTCTTCGATTTCAGCGCCAAGTGGGACATCGTGCCCACCATGCTCTGCCAGAGCCATGAGCAGGTGGTGCGGGGGTTCATGGGCCAGACCACCGCATTCCGGAAGGACCTGGTGAAGCCGGGCGTGACCGTGATGGGAGAGAACAAGGCGCAGGGCACCGTGAAATACATCCACGGGGAATTCGGACTGGGGCAATGGACCTTCTTTGGCGGCCACGACCCGGAGGACTACCAGCACATGGTGGGCGACCCGCCCACGGACCTGAGCTTGCACCCCAACTCAGCAGGCTACCGGCTCATCCTGAACAACATCCTATTCCCAGCGGCGCGCAAGCGGAAGCAGAAGACCTGAGGGCCCACGAGCGACCGGGGCGGGCTACCTTTCGCACTTTCCCATGGACCTCGACGCGCTCACCGCCATCTCCCCCATCGACGGCCGCTACCACGACCGCACCCGCAGGCTATCACGCTGGTTCAGCGAGCAGGCGCTGATGCGCTACCGCCTGCGCGTTGAGCTTGAGTACTTCCGGTTCCTGTGCGAGGTGCCGCTGCCCGAACTGGCCGGTGCCCCGCTCGATCGGCTGAAGCCCGTGATGAGCCGCGTGGAGGCCCTGAGCACCAGCGATGCGCAGCGGATCAAGGACATCGAAAAGGTGACCAACCACGATGTGAAGGCCATCGAGTACTTCCTAAAGGAGCGCATGGAGGAGGCCGGGTTGGTCGAGCAGCGGGAGTTCGTGCACTTCGCGCTCACCAGCCAGGACGTGAACAACACGGCGCTGCCGCTCCTCCTCAAGGATTTCCTCTTCGAGTGCTATCTGCCCGATCTCCTTGCACTGCGCGACAGGCTGCATGCCCTTGCCCTTGACTGGGCTCAGGTGCCCATGCTCGCCCGCACGCACGGACAGCCCGCCTCACCGACACGCCTGGGCAAGGAGTTCCAGGTGTTCGTGGAGCGCATCGATGATCAGCTGCGCCTGCTGCGCGAAGTGCCCTTCACAGGCAAGTTCGGGGGGGCGACGGGCAACTTCAATGCCCACCACGCGGCCTACCCCGAGCTGGATTGGGTGCAGCTGGCCGACCGGTTCCTCGCCGAGAAGCTGGGGCTCCGGCGCCAGCAGTTCACCACGCAGATCGACCACTACGATCACTTGGCGGCGCTGATGGATGCCTTCCGCCGCATCAACACCATCCTGATCGACCTCTGCCGCGATGCGTGGCAGTACATCAGCATGGACTACTTCCGCCAGCGGGTGAAGGCCGGTGAGATCGGCAGCAGCGCCATGCCCCACAAGGTCAATCCCATCGACTTCGAGAATGCGGAAGGCAACCTGGGCCTTGCCAACGCGGTCTTCGGCCACCTCAGCGAGAAGCTCCCGGTAAGCCGTCTGCAGCGCGACCTGACCGACAGCACCGTGACCCGCAACATCGGCGTGCCGCTCGCCCACACCATGCTCTCGGTGGACTCCATCCGCAAGGGCCTGGACAAGCTGCTGCTCAACGAAGCCGCCATCGAACGGGACCTGGACGCCCAATGGCCCGTGGTCGCCGAGGGCATGCAGACCATCCTGCGCCGTGCCGGCTACCCGCAGCCCTATGAGCGGCTCAAGGACCTCACGCGCGGCAAGGACCGCATCACGGCGGGGGACATGCAGGCCTTCATCGATGGCCTTGAGGTGGCCGAAGCGGTGAAGGACCAGTTGCGGCGATTGAGTCCGCGCTCCTACACAGGGATCGACCTCCTCGGCCGCGTGATGCCGTGATGCGCATTCGATGATGATGCCAGCGCACCGCCGATTCCTGCGGAGGCTGCTTCGACTGATGCCCCTTGCCGCCCTGGTCCTTGCGTTCATCGTCTGGGCCTGCGATGCCCATGTGCGGCGCAGCGCGGCCCCCCACCTCTTCAACGAGCCGGATTCCATACCGACGAACGATGTCGGGCTCGTGCTGGGCACCTCGCACCGGCTGCGCAGCGGCGCGCCCAACCCCTACTTCAGGCATCGCATGGAAGCAGCCGTGCGGCTCTACCGATCGGGCCGGGTGAAGTACCTGCTCGTGAGCGGAGATCACGGCACGCCTTCCTACAACGAGCCGCGCCGCATGCAGGAAGCCCTCATCGCGGCCGGGGTGGACAGCGCCCGCATCGTGCTCGACCATGCGGGGTTCCGCACCTTGGATTCGGTGGTGCGGGCCCGCGAGGTATTCGGCCAGCAGCGCATCACCATCATCAGCCAGCGCTTCCACAACGAGCGCGCCGTCATCATCGCACGCGGCATGGGCATCGATGCCGTGGGATTCAATGCACGGGATGCGCAGGGTGGCCTTGACCTGCGCACCTGGCTGCGTGAGCGCCTGGCGCGGGTGAAGCTCGTCTTCGACCAGGCCGTGGGCACAGCTCCCCGCTATCTGGGCGACCCTGTGCCGATCGGGCCTTCATCCGCCGATCAGATGCCGAACTCCATCTGGAACATGGCGGTCCATGAATTCCCCGGAGCGGAAAGGTCCATTCGCCCATCCTGCCATCTGTAGCCGGCGTAGGCCTGCAGCTTGATGCGATGGCCGTTCAGGTACTTGGTGCACCCGAGCAGGGCCTCCTCCGTGCGCGGCCGGAGCGCATCCACCTCGCCATCGGGATCGACCATGGTCCACCTTGCCGCCAGCTCATAGTTGGAGCGCAACAGCTTGCTCAGCTGCGCGTTCGCTCCGGTGCCGGTGGTGACGTACCGCACGGCTCCTGTCCCGCTGGTGGTGATGGGCGAGTCGGCCTCGCGGTCGAAGTACTCCACGGCCAGCGCCCAGCCCCGCTGCTTGAAGATCGCATCCGCGATGAAGGTGCCCATGTCCGAGCTTCCATACAGGTCTGCTCCCAGCTGGCCGCCCGTGCGCACCGCCCGGTCGTTGAAGCTGTAGCCCGCCGCCAGCGATAAACGCGGCCGCTCCTCCCGCTCGAGGTCGCCCTCGCTGTAGTCCCCGCTGTTGGCGAATGGGCCGAAGGGCAGCCACTCCAGGCGGCCGGTGCAGGCGAGGCCCTCGTTGACGGGTACCGCGCCGCGCCCGTCACCGGTGGAGACCGCGCCCTTCAGCTGCAGCTGCTGGCTTCCGAGGGGGATGGTCCAATACCCGAACAGCCCGAAATCGCGATCGAGCGTGAACGCCGAATTCGCGATGGACCGATCGGGGAACTGCAGGTTGCCGCTGCTGGTTACGCGCTGGCGGTTGCCCGGCAGCTTGCTCTGGCCGAAGCCCAGGTAGAAGCGCGGACTGAAGTGGTAGTAGACCATGGCATCTCGGATGGGCTGCGCCACGAACTCGGTCTCCAGGTCGAGGTCCTGCCGGGAGAAATTCAGCTGCAGGTAGTAGCGCAGGCGATCGTTCAGGACATACCCATCGAGGCGCAGCCTCAAGCGCCGCACCCGCGCCTCCACGGCCTTGACGCTCATGTCATCGCCGCTCACCGTGGTGATTCCTGCGCGATTCTGCATGCGGAACCGGAGGTTCAGCAGGAAAAGTGAATCCTTGCTGATGCGGATGCCGTCGTGTATCTCGATCAAGGCGCGCTCATCGCTCTCGTTCTGGCCGATGGCCGCGACAGGCAGCGCGAGCAGCAGGAGCAGCAGCGGCAGTGCGATCCGGAAGCGCATGGCCCAAAGGAAGCCCGTCCCGGCGAGCCATCAAACCGAATCCTTCAACGATCGTTGATAGACGATCAGGTCGTTGGCCGGAATGCCGTCAAGGCCGAGGCCGCGCATCATGGTGATGAGCTGCCCGCGGTGCTGGGTGCTGTGGTTGTAGCAGTGCATGAGCATGCGCCATGCGGCCGAACGGTGCTCGTTCCCCTTCAGGTCGCGGTAGGTGCGGATCGATAGCAGGTCGGCTTCGTCCATGGCGGACACCAGCCCGTGCAATTGGCGGGCGTGATCCATCAGCGTGCGGGGATCGAGGCTCGGCTCAGCGGGCCAGCTGTGGCGCTCACCGGTCAGCCGGCAGCGCCACACGTGCTCCGCATCGCGGATGTGCAGGAGGGTGGAACGGAGCGAAGGGAAGCTGCTGCTGACGGGTGCATCCAGAACCGCATCGGGCTCTGCTGCCAGGCGGTCGACGAAGCGCGCGTTCGCCCACAGGTCGTAATCAGCGTATTCGCGGAGGAGGAGGGTGATGCTCATCGGGTGGATAACCTTGTTGAAATCAGGACGAAGGTGCGGCGTGGATCGGCACGGAGACCCTTGGATCTTCGCGGGAACCAAGATCGACCATGATCTCGACACTATTCGGCAAGAAGAGGATCAGTGAGGACAAGTTGGCGAATGTCTTCGTCAACAAGGTGCTGGAGATGTGCTCGGAGGGCTTCCCACTGGTGGCGGCCGAGGTGAACGAGTCGCCGGAATTCGAGACCGCGCCCGGGCTGAGCCCAGAGGACGATGAGCGTTTCCTGCTGATCGTGCTCGCAGCCAACCTGATGGAGATGCAGCGCGTGCTCAACGCAGGCCAGGACAAGCGCATGTTCGCGCTCTCCATCTCGAAGTTCGCGCAGGCCGTGGGCCGCGGATGCACCGACATCGAGCGGGAGGTGCGCGCGTTGCAATCCCGCATGGAGCGCCTGAACGCCCCGAGCAAGAACGTGGTGTATGCCATGGGCCGCGCCTTGTTCACGGAATACGACCTGTTCCGCTTCCAGGACAGCTATTACCGCGAGATCCGGCAGCCCCATCCGATCCCGCTCAAGCGGATCTTCGGCCTTATGGGCTACTTCCTCTGGAACTGGAGCGAAGTGCAGGAGCAGTACCGAATCGGCTAAGCGCCGCCTTCCAGCCCGAATTCACGGGCCGCCATCTCCGTGATGTGCCCTCCTATGGCAAGCGCCGCCGTGGCGGCAGGCGATGGGGCATTGAGCACATGGATGCGGTTGCCGATGCGCTCGATCCGGAAATCATCGACCATGTTGCCGTCGGTGCCCAGCAGCATGGCACGCACCCCTGCGCGACCCGGCTCGATGTCGTCCATGGTGAGCGAGGGAATCAGCCGCTGGAGCGTCCGCAGGAAAAGACGCTTGCTGAAGGCCCTGCGGTATTCGTTGATGCCGTAGCCCATGTTGCGGAGGAACAAGCGCCAGGTGCCCCCATAGGAAAGCGCATCCAGGGTGTCCCTCAGGTCGAAGTCGGTCTTGCCGTAGCCCTCGCGCTTGAAGGTGAACACGGCATTGGGGCCGCACTCGATGCTGCCATCGGTCATCCGCGTGAAATGGACCCCCAGGAAGGGGAAGCGCGGATCGGGCACCGGATAGATCAGGTGCTTCACCTTGTGGTGGCCCTGCTCGGAGAGCTCGTAATAGTCGCCCCTGAAGCCGACGATGCGCTCGGGGAAGGAAACGCCGTCGCGCTTGGCCAGCCGGTCGCTCTGCAAGCCGCCGCAGAAGATGGCGAACCGGGTGCGGCAAGTCCCTTTCGTCGTGCGCACCGTGCTCCCTTGGTCGGCGCTGGCGATGTCCAGGAACTCCTCACCCAAGGCCACGCGGCTCTCCGGTTGCAGCTTCAGGGCCAATTCAGCCATGCGGTTGGTGGCCCCCCTGAAGTCGATGATGCCGGTGCACCCGACGCGGATGCCCGCGATGCCGGTGCAGAAGGGCTCTATCTCGCGTATCTCCGCAGCCGTCACGCGGCGCATATCCTCGATCCCATTGGCCTCGCCATGCGCCCAGATCCTGTCCAAGCGCGGCAGCTCGGCCTGATCCGTGGCCACGATGAGCTTCCCGCAGATGTCGTGCTTCACGCCGTGCTCACGCGCGAAGCGCACCAGCTCGCGGCGCCCATCCACGCAGTTGCGCGCCTTGTAGCTGCCCGGCTTGTAATAGATGCCGCTGTGGATGACGCCGCTGTTGTTCCCGGTCTGGTGGTCGGCCAGCGCCTTCTCCTTCTCCAGGAGCAGGATGCGGAGATGCGGGAACCGCACCTGCAATTTGTAGAGTGTGGCCGCCCCCACGATGCCTCCCCCTACGATCACAACGTCCCAGATGCGCTCGTCGCTCATGCACTGCCCGCCGGTCGATGGTGCTCCGAGCGGGCCGGAGGCGAAGGTCGGTATTCAGCCCTCAGCCGGCAGCGGCCGTTCCTCATCCGGGACCCTCAGCAGAAGGCCGCCACCGACGATGAAGAAGAGGCCCAGGGCCACCGCCGTGTTGCGCAGGTCGCCCGTGACCTGGTAGACCGCTCCGTAGACCAGCGTGCCGAGCACCGTCCCCAGGTAGAAGCTCACATCGTAGAAGCTGAAGAAGGAGGCGGTATCCTTGGTCGCCGGCAGGAACTTGGCATAGGTGCTCCGGCTCAGGGCCTGGCAGCCGCCCATGATGGAGCCCACCAGGGCCGCCAAGCCATAGAACTCGTGCGTCCATTGCACGCGCCAGGCGATGACGCAGGCCAGCACCCATGCCATGCAGCCGATGAGCAGGGTACGGACGTTCCCGAAGCGGCGGCTGAGGCGCACGAATGCCATGGCACCCAGTGCAGCCAGCAGCTGGATGATCAGGACGCTGATGATGAGGCTGTCGTCGGCGATGGGGCTGCCATCGGGCTGCTTCACCTCCTGCTTGGCAAAGCTCACGGCGAGGTACATCACCGTCTGGATGCCCATGTTGAAGACGAAGAAGGCGCCGAGGTAGCGCTTCAGCCTCGGCAGGTGCGTGAGCTGCTGCCACACCTTGCGCAGCTCCTGATAGCCGCTCCAGATGACGTGCTTCTCCTCCGGGGGCTGACCGACCCTGTCGGGCAGCACGCGGAAGGGCCACTGCGCCCAGCCGACCCACCAGAGGGCCACGCTGATGAAGGTGAGGCGCGCAGCGTAGCCGGCTTCATCACGGATTCCGAGGAGGGTGGTCCCATCCCCATCGGGGTCCATCACCATGAGCAGATTGATCACCAGCAGGATGACGCTCCCGATATAGCCCATGGTGTAGCCGCGCGCGCTGATCCGGTCATGGTCGCGCTTCGCGGCGATCTCGGGCAGGTAGGCATCGTAGAAGACCAGGCTGCCGGAGAAGCCGGCGCAGGCGAGCACCACGCAGGCGAGGCCGATCCAGAGCCGGTCGACGCTGAAGAAATAGAGCCCGGCGCAACTCGCAGCGCCCAGGTAGCAGAAGAACTTGAGGTAATTGAGCTTGTTGCCCCGGCGATCGGCGATCCCGCTGAGCAGCGGAACCACGAGCGCCACCAGCAGGAAGCCCGCCGACAGCGCATAGGAATAGAGGGAGGCCGCGGGCGCCCCGAACCGCTCGATGAAGCGCTCCTCGCCATAGGCGCCGGTGATCCCCACGTAGAACATGGGAAAGACCGCGCTGGTGATGGTGAGCGAATAGGCGGAGTTCGCCCAATCGTACATGGTCCAAGCCCGCACGATCCGGGCATCCCCCTTGTTGCGCATGGCTGGGATGATTCGAGGACCGGGCCTTCGGTGCGCCCTACCGGTCAGGCTTCATGTGAACCGCCGACGGCTTTGGCCACGGCCAGCTTCCGGTAGGTGGCCCGCACCTCCATGCCCCACCCGAAGATGAGGATGGGGAGCACGATGAACGCCATACGGTTGTAGCCGGCCGCTGTCTCGAACTCTCCGTGTATCATGTGCTGGCAGGCGCGTGTCATGCCGCAACCGTAGCACTCCTGGTCGAACAGGATGATGGACAGGCACATGGGCGGACCGTCATCAAAGAAACTTGCCGGTAGCGCAAGCAGCGCTACCGGCAAGATCAGCAGAACGGCAAGCCTGGCCTTCAGCCAAGCAGGCCCATCAAAGCGTTTGCGAGTACCGGCCATCCTTCGGCTCCAGCGTACCCATGATGATGCGGACGAGGTCGATGAGCGCCCACACGCCGCAGCCACCAGCGGTCAGGAGCTGTACCACGCCCTGCCAGATGTAGCCGAGATAGAAGCGGTGGATGCCCAAGCCGCCGGCGACCAAGCAGAGGATCAATGCGATCAGCTGGCTCTTGCCACCGCCCTTGGCGGCCTTGGCAGGAGCGCCCACGGCGGACCAGGCCTGGCCCTCCTCGTCGATGGACTCCATGCCCACCGTAACGGCAGCCGCATTGGTGCTCATCACCTTGTTGGCGGCACGGGCAACGCGCTTCGAGCCGGTAGCCACAGCAGCCTCCTTCACCACCTCAGCGGTGATCGAGGGCGCTGCCTCCATGGCCTCCACAGGCGCCACGCGCTCGGCGGTCATCTCGTAGGACGCAGCGGTCACCTTGGGAGCGCTCGCATCCTTGCGCTCAACCGGGCTGGAATGCTTGCGCGACCATTCGATGGTGCTGCCATTGACGTAGGCCGTGCGCTCCACGGAGCAGGAAGCGAGACCCACAGCGATTCCCAGCAAGGGGAGGTACAAGGAAGAGAGCTTCATGTTTAGGGGGATTGATTTGCGACAAATATCACACTTGTCGCCATCCGTGCAAGCTCAGGACGAAAAAAGTGCGTGCCTGCGCCCAGCCCTATTTCTGTACGACCACCTCCACCCTCCGGTTCTTGCTCATGCTCACCTCGGAACCGCCATCATCGGCGGGCTCGGAGGCATCTCTCCCGGCCACCGTGATCCGCGCGGCCTCCACCCCGCCCTCCACCAGCGCATCGCGCACCGCCTCCGCGCGCTCCTTGCCCAGCTCCAGCAGATCGGGACGCACGCGCGTGCGGTCCAGCTCCGTGGCATCCACATGGCCGATGAGCTCCACCTTGAACGCGGGATCCGCCTTCATTGCGGCGATGAGGTCATTGAGCCAGGTATCCATGGAGGGATCGAGGGAGCGCTGGAAGCGCTTGAAGTAGAACACCTGCATATCGGCCTTCTCCACCGGCTTCATGCTCGGCGGGGTGACGCCCTTCCTGCTGAAGATGAACTCGCTCTCGGCGTCCTTCAATTGCTCGCAGGAGCAGGAGGTGCGGTTCTTCACCGGGTAGACCTCCACATTATCGATGTAGTAGTAGGCGGAGAAGACCTGGGGACGGGTCTCGCCCCGCGGGCGCTTGGCCTTCTCGTTGGGGGTCTTCTCGTTGCCGGCGAAGTTGCCGATGATCATCCACTCCTCGTTGCCCTTGCTCTCGTAGGTGCCGCACACGCCCTGCCAACTGAACATGTCGTTGTAGACACGGGTTCGAACGGGGGGCACGGTCACGTCGAAGGTGAGGCTGGCGGGGTCGTCCTTCTGCACCATGTCCTTACCGAACCACGCACCCAGCTCGCCGGTGGAATACTTGCTGAGGTCGCCGAGGGTGACGTAGAACCGCACGCAGTAGAGCGAGTCCTTCTTCATCTTGTGCTTGAGCTGCGTCTGGATGTAAGTGCGCGGCTCCTTGTTCTGGTAGCTCCACCAGCGCACCCCCGCGTAGTTCGACCCGCTGAGCGCCATCTGCTCCCCGGCGAAGTTCTTCGGGGCGCTCACCGTGCTCTCCACCGTCGCGTTCTCGCTGAAGAGATCGGCCTTCTTCGCCGTGGGCGACGACCAGCCTTTGGCATACTGGATGCCGCCGGGCCGCTTGAGCTTCTTTCCATCCATCTGCTCGAAGTCGCCGTTCACCACCCAAGTGCGGGCGGTATCGATCGCCTGGCCCATGAGGAGGGTGCTGGCGGAGAGGGAAAGCAGGAAGAAGAAGGTGCGCATGGTCACGGGGATTGATGATGCCGGCTTCCCGGCGGCGGGGAAATTAATCGGTGCTGGTCAGCCAAGAGCGTGCCAGCCCTGAAAAGACGGCGGCGGGACCCGAAGGCCCCGCCGCGCAAGATGAGGTGTCGCGGATCAGTCCTTGATGAAGGCGTAGCCCACCGAGAACTGAATCACGTTCGCGTTGGTCTTCACCGTCACGGGGCCGAACTCGGTCTCCTCGTTGAAGGTGCTCAGGCCCCTCCAGTAGCGCAGGCCGAAGCTCAGGCCGTTCTCCAACTGGTAATTGCCGCCCACGGCCAAGCCGAGCTCCATGCCGCGGATGCCTTCCGTGGAGCTGTTATCGCCGCTCGACTCGCTGGTGGTGGTGGTGGTGGTGCTGCCCGTGGTGGTGGTCGTTGTCGACTTGGAGTCGAACTTCGACTTGTAGCCCATAAGGAAACCAAGGCCCGGACCGGCTTGGAAGGACAAGCCTTCCGTAGCCTGGAAGTTCAGCAGGATGGGCAGCTCGATGTAAGAAGCCGTCGCGGAGCCATCGGTCTCGGTCTTCGTGGTGATGGTGGTTCCGAGAACGGATGTCGTGGAAGTCGTCTCATCCGAGAAAGAAGTGCCGCGAGCGCTGTACAGCAGCTCCGTGCGAACCCCGATCTTGTCGGAGAAGTTGTAGTTCACGAAGCCACCGACGTGAAAGCCGATGCCACTATCGCTCTCAGGCTTCTCCTCCGGTTCGGGGTCGACCTTGGTGCCGTAGATGCTGTAGTTGAGACCGGCTTTCGCTCCGATGGTGAGCTGGGCACTCACCGTGCCAGCCAGGAGGAAACTCGCCGTCGCAAAAAGGATGTGCTTGATGTTCATGTCGTTTCGGTTTGAAGTGCGGGGCCGTTGTCCGACCACGGGCGCAAAGGTCGAAGGACCGGCAGCCTGCCGAACTGACATCCCTCAGCCTTTCTGCTGTGCGCGGATGATGTTGAGCGCACCGCCGGCCTTGAACCACTCGATCTGCTGGGCATTGTAGGTGTGGTTCACCTGGATGGTGTCCTTGGACCCATCCTTGTGGTTCAGCACCAGCGTGAGGGGCTTGCCCGGCGCGAAAGCCGTGAGGTCCGTGAAGTCGATGCGGTCGTCCTCCTGGATCTTGTCGTAGTCAGCCTCGTTGCTGAAGGTGAGGGCGAGCATGCCCTGCTTCTTCAGGTTGGTCTCGTGGATGCGCGCGAAGCTCTTCACCAGCACGGCCTTCACGCCCAGGTGGCGCGGCTGCATGGCGGCGTGCTCGCGGCTGCTGCCCTCGCCGTAGTTCTGGTCGCCCACCACGATGCTGGGCTGGCCGGCCGCCTTGTACGCGCGCTGCGTGGCGGGCACGGGGCCATAGATGCCGTCGAGCTGGTTCTTCACCTCGTTGGCCTTGCCGTTGAAGAAGTTGATGGCGCCGATCAGCGTGTTGTTGCTGATGTTGTCCAGGTGGCCGCGGTACTTCAGCCAGGTGCCGGCCATGCTGATGTGGTCCGTGGTGCACTTGCCCTTGGCCTTGATCAGCACCACCGCGTCGGTGATGTTCTTCCCGTCCCATGCGGGGAAGGGCTCCAGCAGCTGCAGGCGCTCGCTGTCGGGCTTCACGTTTACCACCACACCGCTGCCGTCCGCAGCGGGGGCCACGAAACCAGCATCCTTCACCTCGAAGCCCATCGGGGGCAGCTCGATGCCCTTCGGCTCGTCCAGCTTCACCTTCTTGCCCTCCTCGTTGACCAGCTCATCGGTCATGGGGTTGAAGGTGAGGTCGCCGGCGATGGCCAGGGCGGTCACCACCTCGGGGCTGGCCACGAAGGCGTGGGTGTTGGGGTTGCCGTCGTTGCGGGCGGCGAAGTTGCGGTTGAAGCTGGTGATGATGGAGTTCTTGCGGTTGGGGTCGTTGCTGTGACGTGCCCACTGACCGATGCAGGGACCGCAAGCGTTGGCCAGCACCACGCCGCCCATCTTGTCGAAGGTGGCCAGGATGCCGTCGCGTTCGGCGGTGTAGCGCACCTGCTCGCTGCCCGGGGTGATGGTGAACTCGCTCTTCGCCTTCAGCTTCTTGTCCACGGCCTGCTGCGCGAGGCTGGCGCTGCGGGTGAGGTCCTCGTAGCTGCTGTTGGTGCACGAGCCGATGAGGCCCACCTCCAGCTGCGCGGGCCAGCCGTTCTCCTTCACGGCGGCGGCGAACTTGCTCAGCGGCCACGCCAGGTCCGGGGTGAACGGGCCGTTGATGTGCGGCTCCAGTTCGCTGAGGTTGATCTCGATCACCTGGTCGAAGTACTTCGCGGGATCGGCATACACCTCGGGGTCGCCCTGCAGGTGCTCGGCGATGGCGTCGGCCAGGGCGGCCACCTCGGCACGGCCGGTGCCCTTCAGGTAGCGGCGCATGCTGTCGTCGTAGCTGAAGGTGCTGGTGGTGGCCCCGATCTCGGCGCCCATGTTGGCGATGGTGCCCTTGCCGGTGCAGCTCATGCTCTCGGCGCCTTCACCGAAGTACTCCACGATGGCGCCAGTGCCGCCCTTCACGGTGAGGATGCCGGCCACCTTCAGGATCACGTCCTTGGGACTGGCCCATCCGTTGAGCTTGCCGGTGAGCTTCACGCCGATGAGCTTGGGCCACTTCAGTTCCCAGGCCAGGCCGCTCATCACGTCGCAGGCGTCGGCGCCACCCACGCCGATGGCGATCATGCCGAGGCCGCCGGCGTTCACCGTATGGCTGTCGGTGCCGATCATCATGCCGCCGGGGAAGGCGTACTGCTCCAGCACCACCTGGTGGATGATGCCGGCGCCGGGCTTCCAGAAGCCGATGCCGTACTTGTTGCTGATGCTCTCCAGGAAGTTGAAGACCTCGTTGCTCTTGAGCAGCGCTTCCTGCAAGTCCTGCTTCGCTCCTACCCTGGCCTGGATCAAGTGATCGCAATGCACGGTACTGGGCACGGCCACCTGCTTGCGACCGGTGGTGCTGAACTGGAGAAGTGCCATCTGGGCGGTGGCGTCCTGCATGGCCACGCGGTCCGGGGCGAAATCGACATAGTCCTTGCCGCGGTTGAAGGCGGTCTTCGCATCGCCGTCCCACAGGTGGGCGTAGAGGATCTTCTCGGTGAGGGTGAGCGGACGGCCGACGGCCTTGCGGGCGGCAGCGACGCGTGCGGGGTAGCGGCTGTACACCGCCTTGATCATGTCGAGGTCGAAGATCTGGCTCATGCGCGGTCGGGTGCGTTTTTGCGGCCGCAAAGGTAACCCTACGGGACCTTGGGCCTCAAATGCGGAGCGGGCCGCCCTGAGGCGACCCGCTCACTGCCCTGAACGGCAAGGTTACTACAGGTCCGAAATCGCCGCTGTGAGGTTGTTCATGGCCTGGACATTGGCCGGCCCCCCGCCCATCGCCACATTCGTGGTGAGGAGGTCGAGGCCCATCATCAGAACCGCCACATCCATCTTGACGGAGAGCACCACGGGTGCGGTTCCCACATCCGCGTGGCTGTGCGCATGATCGGTGCGGAGCAGGGCATCCGTCGCGCAGTGGTAGGTGAACGACTGGTCCTCCGCGTCATCGAAGTCGCCATCGCCATTGCCATCGACATGCCCCTCCATGTTCAGGAACTTGTACCCCGCGGCCGGGTTCCAGCTCCAATGCATGCCGGGGATGTTGAGCGGATAGGGGGCCAGCGTCGGGTTGGCGTGGTTGGTGGCGCTATCCAGCCCCAGGCTGAAATACACTTGGTGCACATGGCCGGCGCCCATGGTGCCGATCTCATAGGCCGCCGTCGGCATGGAACCATCCGCCAGCACCGCCTTGGCGGGGTAAGCGGCCACGGTGTTGCCGTCATCATCCTTCAGCTCGAAGTCCGAGGCGTAGAACTTCAGCGTGCTGAAGCGGATGGCGTGGCCGGCGCCATCGGCGTAGGTGGCATTGATATCAAAGGGGTTCGCGCCGTGCACGAACTGGAAGCGCAGGCTGATGGGCGCGGGCGCCGATTGCAGGTTGTTGTTGCTCGGGGCTTGCTCTTCCTCCTTCTTGCAGGAGGCGAGGGCGAGGAAGGGGATGGCCAGCAGGGCCAGTTTAGAACGGTTCATGTGTTTCAGTTGCGTTGGATGTTGTACGTGAGTCCGAAGACGAGGCGCTCGCGATTCGGCACCATGAGCTCTCCCAGCTGCCGCGCAACGGCATACTGGAAGGTGCCCATGACCGCCCAGGAGCGCCACCACACGCGGACCCCTGCGTGCGTGAAAAGGGTTGAGCTGCCGGTGCCGGAGACGGAAACCCCGTCTGCATCATCCATGCCGGTCAGCTCGTGATACAGGCCCATGGAGGGCATCATCTTCCAGTGTTCCCCGAAATCCCAGCGGCGGAACACCTCTGCAGTGGCGCTGAGCCCATGGCCCATGCGGTAGCCCTCCTCCATGCGGCCATTGCGACGGCCGATCACGGACACCGAGGCGCCATTCCGGCGGTACCGCACGCTGTACTCCAGGCTGGCCAGCAGGTCCCAGGTACCGGTTCCGGGCTGCAGGTCATGCGGCACTTCGGCATCCCGGTACCGCAGGTCGCTGCGGCCGACCGGGGCTTTCGCCCCACCGCCGACCATCAGCCGATGCACGGTGCGCTCGTCGAGCGAGGTGCACCGCGTATTGATGGCCAGGTAACGGCCCAGCAGGAGCGGGTCGCCGATGCCGTAGACATCGGTGGCGATGACCCCGTCCACTGCGCGGTAGTTGTTGACTGCGGGAATGGTTGCGAGCAGGGAGAACCGCTCGCTGAGCCAGAGGTCGGCGCGCAGCTCAAGCACCTGGTAGAGCTCGCGGTAGCGGCTCACCCCCGCTCCGGTCGGGCTGCCATGCCCGCCGTGCTTCGGGAGCGCCTTCAGCAGGGGAACATTGGTCAGCGTCCCCTCAAGGTGACGCATGCGGTAGAGCATCGTCACGGAGGAAGTGCGGTCATGCGGCTGTATGCCAAGGAAGATCCCGCACACATCGCATGCCCTTGCCAAGGATGGCAACAGGGCCACCCCTAGGGCGAAAAGCAATCTCATGAAATGGAGAGGTTGGGTTCAACTTTGCGCCGGCTTGCCGGCACCGCTGCGGAACCTACCCCCATGGCACCGGCTCGGAAAGCCGTCTGTGCCCGGCACATGCCGCCATCCGCCCCTCCGGGAAGGACCGCTGCACGCCGGAGAGGATGAACCGGACGCCCCTGTCCACCGACTCCACGGCCGGTTCGATGCGGAAATCGATGCGCTCAGCGGGGAAGCCCTGCTCCGCTTCCTGCTCCAAGGCACGCAACTGCTTGCCCAGATGGCATTCGCCGTGGCAGGTCCTCATCTCCGCGGCAACCCCGCGCTGGATGCAGAGCTCCCGCTCGACGTATGCTCGCCGGGCCATGAAGTGCGCGACGAACAGCGTCGGCGCGAGCGTCATGATGCTGAATGCCGTGAAGAGCAGCGCTGATATGCCGCGAAGCATACCGCAATGATACGGCGAGCCCGTCGTTGCGCCCTGATGCCGGTCAGCCATGGCTCATTCGCACCGTTGGCGCTGGGTTGCCCCATGCGGCCACCTGCCTGTTGGAGGCCGGCCGCAACGGCCTCATGCGAACCTCCCGGAACGAAGAGAGGGGCCTCGCGGCCCCTCTCCTGCTAATCGTTCTGTGCCTCACTCCTCCACCACCTCGAAGGGGATGGTCCGCACCACATCGCGGTGGAAGGCCACTTCCGCCTCGTACTTGCCGACGGCTTTGATGGCCTCGCCCTTGATCTTGATGCTCTTGCGGTCCACCTCGAAGCCGAGGGCCTTGAGCGCATCGGCGATCATGATGGTGTTGACGCTGCCGAAGATGCGGCCCTTCTCGCCCACCTTGGCACCGATCCTCAGGGTCTTGCCCTCCACGCTGCCGGCCAGGGCCTCGGCATCGGCCTTGATCTTGGCGAGCTTGTGGGCGCGCTGCTTCAGCGTCTCGGCGAGCTGCTTGCGCTCGCTGGGGGTGGCCACCGTGGCCAGGCCGCGGGGCAGGAGGTAATTCCGGGCATAGCCCTCGCGCACCTTCACCACGTCGTTGGCGTAGCCGAGGTGCTCCACGTCTTTCTTCAGGATGACTTCCATGGGTCCTGCGTGTTGAGGGGTTACTTCATCATGTCGGCCACGTAGGGCATCAGGGCCAGGTGGCGGCAGCGCTTCACGGCCTGGCCGACCTTGCGCTGGTACTTGAGGCTGGTGCCCGTGAGGCGGCGGGGCAGGATCTTGCCCTGCTCATTCACGAAACGGAGGAGGAAATCGGCATCCTTGTAGTCGATGTAAGTAATGCCCATCTTCTTGAAGCGGCAGTACTTCTCCTTCTTCGTCTCAATGGCGATCGGCGTGAGGTAGCGGATCTCGCTATTGGTGCTCTCGGCGCTCATGGCGTTCAGGCGTTGGCGGTTTCGTTCGTCTCCTTCTTCTTGTTGCGCTTGCGCTCGGCGAAGGCCAGATGGTGCTTGTCCATCCGGGTGGTTAGGAACCGGATCACGCGCTCATCCCGACGGTATTCGGTCTCGAGCTTGGCGACGAACGCGGGGTCCGCCTCGAACTCGATCAGGTGGTAGAAGCCCGAGGACTTCTTCTGGATGGGATAGGCGAGCTTGCGCATCCCCCAGCTCTCTTCGTGGTGGACCTTTCCACGGCCTGCTTTGATCAGGTCTTTGAACTTCTTTACCGCCTCCTTTGTCTGGTCCTCAGACAAAACGGGAGTGAGAATGAAGACGGTCTCGTACCGGTTGGTCATGGTGACTGTTCGGTTGAAAATGGGCCGCGAATCTAGCTGAAAATACGATCTCTCCGGCATTTCACTTGACCGGGTTCCTTCTGGGTGCTGTGACACGGAAGCACTGGCCGAGACGGCTCGGTCTCTGAGAGACTCGCCGCCCGACCCATTCAACCGCCTGTCTACCCGCAGCTTAAGTTCTCCAATAAGACACCGCATCGGCCGGTCCGGGGCCATCAACAGCTGTTGATAATGCAGCCGGAGCGGGCTTTGCGCCGGGGCTATCTTCGGCCGCCCATGGAGCCCTTCGTCGTCAGCGCCCGCAAGTACCGTCCAGAGACCTTCGATACCGTCGTGGGCCAGGAGGCCGTCACCGGCACCTTGAAGAACGCCATCCGCAGCGGACACCTGGCGCAGGCCTTCCTCTTCACCGGCCCACGCGGCGTGGGCAAGACCACCTGCGCGCGGATCCTGGCGCGCACCATCAATTGCGAGAACCGCAACGAGGACCTCACGACCTGCGGGACCTGCGAACCCTGCAAGTCGTTCAGGGAGGGCCATAGCTTGAACATCTTCGAGCTCGATGCCGCCAGCAACAACAGCGTGGACGACATCCGCAACCTCATCCTGCAGGTGACCATCGCGCCGCAGGTGGGCGAGAAGAAGGTGTACATCATCGACGAGGTGCACATGCTCAGCCAGGCCGCGTTCAACGCGTTCCTGAAGACCCTGGAGGAGCCGCCGCCGTACGCGATCTTCATCCTGGCCACCACCGAGAAGCACAAGATCCTGCCCACCATCCTCAGCCGGTGCCAGGTCTTCGATTTCCGGCGCATCCAGCTGGCCGATATCGCTCACCACCTCGGTTCCATCGCCAAGAAGGAGGGCATCGATGCGGAGCCGCAGGCCCTGCACGTGATCGCCCAGAAAGCGGATGGTGGGCTGCGCGATGCCCTGAGCATCTTCGACCAGCTGGTGAGCTTCGCCGGGAACCGCCTCACCTACCAGGACGTGGTGAAGAACCTGAATGTGCTCGACCATGAGCACTACTTCAGCATCACCGACCACATCATGAGGGGCGACGTGCCCGCGGCCCTGGTGGAGTTCAATGGAATCCTCCAGAACGGCTTCGACGGGCACCTCTTCGTGACCGGACTGGCGCGGCATTTCCGCGATCTGCTGGTGAGCCAGGACCCCCGTACGCTGCCGCTGCTGGAAGTGAGCGAGGACCTGGTGAAGCGCTACGGCACCCAGGCCCAGGCCACACCGCGCGAGCTCCTCATCCGAGGGCTCGACCGCCTGGCCCAGTGCGATGCGCAGTACAAGCAGAGCAAGGAGCCCCGCCTGCTGGTGGAGCTCACCCTGATGCAGCTGTGCCGGCTGAACGGCCCGGCGGGCAACGACCCAGCGGCAGCGGCTGGGGCTGAAAAAAAAAGCCCTGACGTGAGCGTGGCGCCGGTGCAAGCCCCGGCGATGGCCAAGGCTTCATCCTCCGCCCATCCCCCGCCGGCCGGTGCAGCCGAGCCGCCTCCCGCAAGCAGCGATGGCTACGCGCCCAAACGGCGGCTCTTGCGGGACCATGTGAGCATCAAGCCGGTGGCACCGGCACAGGCAACGCCAGGGGGGCCTGCCCCGCTCGATACCGACGAGGGGCCCGCGCTGCCCACGGCCACCAAGGAGGTGAATCCGGCGCTCCTTCTCAGGGTGTGGGGTGAATATGCCCTGGCGCGCAAGCGCGAGGGCAAGAACAGCCTGCACGCCACGCTGGCGGCGCACGATCCGGAGGTGACGGGACCGAGCGCCATCCGCTTCGCCATCGTGAACGAGGTGCAGGAGAAATACATGCGGGAGGAGAAGCCGACCCTCCTCTCCCACCTCCGGCGCGAACTGGCCGACCCCGCGCTGCAGCTGGAGGTGATGAAGCAGGAAGTGGTGGTGAAGCCGCGCTACACCAAGCTCGACCGCTTCAACCTGATGGCGGAACGGAACCCTTCACTGCTGCGGCTGCGGGAGGAACTGGACCTTGACCTGGGGTGAGGATGGGCGCCCCCTGCCGGCCCTGCCACAACCGGATGCTGAAGGCGGTCCTGCTCCTCCTCATGGCGGCTTCAGCATCGCTTCTCCGGGCACAGCGGACGGACACCACCGAGGTGAAGAACGGCCGGTACGGCGTCATTCACCGTGATGCTTCGGGGAGGATCCTTAACCCGGTCTCGGTGCACGACACCACAGGCAGGCTGATCGGCTACGAGAATTACCGCAACGAGCGCTGTCACGGCCCAGCAGTGCGGTTCGATGCGCGCGGCAGGAAAGCCTGGGAGGCATATTACCGGAAAGGGCGGATCCATGGTTCGGTGATCCAGTATGACAGCCTGGAGCGCAAGGTCCGTGAGGCCATGGTCAGGGATGGACAGGTGCATGGCCTCGAGATCTTCTACCACCCGAATGGAGCCGTGCTCTCGAAGGTCCGGTACCGCAGAGGGGTCCGCCACGGGCCGAGCACCACGTACCATCCGAATGGCCGCATCGAATGGAAGAAGGGCTATCGCAGCAACGGCCTCCACGGGGAACGAGTGCTGCGCGACTCCACCGGCGCATTGTTCAACGGCGAGTCCGTGACCATCTTCCCGATGGGCTTGGGGCGATACACCACCATTTGCACCAATGGACGCCCGCACGGCGAGTTGACCGTGTTCCGCGGCGATGGCACCGTGAGCTACACCGGCCGTTACGACCATGGCTACCCGGCAGGCGAGTTCATCTACTATGACCAGGAGGGCCGAGTTTCCCGCAAGGAGCGCTACGTTAAGGGCAGGCTCGTGCGCAATGGATCGAAGGAGCCAGCGCCGGGCTCCGACCACGACGAAGAGCCCTGATCGCTTTTCCCCAATGGGTACTTTCGCGGCCGCAACACCCGGTCGGTCTTCCTTGCCGTACCGGACCACCCACACTGACAACCAACCGCGTACGATGTCGAAGATCAAGGTGACCAAGCCCGTTGTGGAGCTCGATGGCGATGAGATGACCCGCATCATCTGGAAGTGGATCAAGGACCAGCTGGTCCTCCCCTACGTTGATGTGCCCATCGAATACTACGACCTCGGCATCGAGTACCGCGACAAGACCGACGACAAGGTGACCGTGGATGCCGCGAAGGCCATCCTCAAGCACAACGTGGGCATCAAGTGCGCCACCATCACACCCGACGAGGCGCGCGTGCAGGAATTCGGCCTGAAGCAGATGTGGAAGAGCCCCAACGGCACCATCCGCAACATCCTCAACGGAACGGTGTTCCGCGAGCCCATCGTGATCAGCAACATCCCGCGCCTAGTTCCGGGGTGGACGCAGCCCATCGTGATCGGCCGCCACGCCTTCGGCGACCAGTACCGCGCCACCGATGCGGTGATCAAAGGCAAGGGCAAGCTCACCATGACCTTCACGCCCGATGACGGCGGCAGCCCGCAGAGCTGGGAGGTGTACCAGTTCGATGGCAACGGCGTGGCGCTGAGCATGTACAACACCGACGAGAGCATCGAGGGCTTCGCGCACAGCTGCTTCAACCTCGCCCTGGCAAAGAAGTGGCCGCTCTACCTGAGCACCAAGAACACCATCCTGAAGAAGTACGACGGCCGCTTCAAGGACATCTTCGAGGAGATCTACCAGAAGCACTTCAAGGCCGACTTCGAGAAGGCCGGCATCGTGTACGAGCACCGCTTGATCGACGACATGGTGGCCAGCGCCATGAAATGGAGCGGCGGCTTCGTGTGGGCCTGCAAGAACTACGACGGCGATGTGCAGAGCGATACCGTGGCGCAGGGCTTCGGCTCATTGGGCCTGATGACCAGCGTGCTGATCACCCCGGATGGCAAGACCATGGAAGCGGAGGCCGCGCACGGCACCGTGACGCGCCACTACCGCATGCACCAGCAGGGCAAGCCCACCAGCACCAACCCCATCGCGAGCATCTTCGCGTGGACGCGCGGCCTGGCCTTCCGCGGCAAGCTCGATGGCAACCAGGCCCTCATCGACTTCTGCACGAAACTCGAGAACGTGTGCATCCGCACCGTGGAGAGCGGCAAGATGACCAAGGACCTCGCGGTGTGCATCCACGGTGAGAAGGTGGGGCCCGAGCACTACCTCACTACCGAGAAGTTCATGGAGGCCCTGCGCGAGGGCATCGAGCGGGCGTAAGCCTGCCTTCGCCATCTTCGGCCATGCCTTTCCCTGGCATGACCTTCCGCCGCTGGTGCCTCCTGCCCGCTGCTGCCGTGCTGGCGCTTGCCGCATGGTTCGGAACAGGCTACTCCTCTGAGGATGAGTTCCAGCATGTGATCCTGCTGGCCGAGCACCTGCGCGGCCACGCGGACGCGGCATCCCTGCCGATCGACTACCATCAGGGCTGGCGCAGCATGACGCTTCCCTTGATCGCAGCGGGCGTCTTCGAGGCCGCCGGACTTTCCGGCGTCACCAGCCCCTTCACCCTCACCCTGCTGCTCCGGTTGCTCACGGCGGCGTTGGCGCTGTGGGCGGTGGGAGGCTTCGTCAGGGCGGTGCTCCCCTCGGTGCGCGAGGAGAACCGGCAGGCTTTCATCCTCCTTTCCTGGTTCCTGTGGTTCGTGCCCGTGCTGCACGTGCGCTTCAGCGGCGAGGCCTGGAGCGGGATGCTCTTCCTCCGCGGGCTCACGCTGCTGCTCGATGCGCGCCGGCCGGAGGCCATCGGAGCGTGGTGGGCTGCTGCGCTGCTTGTGCGGCCAGCGGCAGCGATCCTGCCCTTCGGTGCGTTGCTCTGGCTGCTGGTGGTGAGACACGAGCCCTGGAAGCGCATCGGTGGCATGGCCATCGGCGCATTGGCCTTCCTCGCCGTGGGCATCGCCGCCGATTCGCTCGCTTACGGCCGCATCACCTTCACCCTGTGGAACTACGCGAGCGCCGCCCTCACCGGCGAGGAGGCGCACCGGTTCACCGCGCTGCCGTGGCACCAACACCTGCTCTTCGGGCTGAAGTACGCCGCATTGCCCATCGGCGCGGCGCTGCTCGCTGCCGCGGCGGCCCTGCTCGCACTGAAGCCGCGCCACCCGGTGCTCTGGCTGCTCCTCCCCTTCCTGCTCGCGCACAGCCTGCTGCCGAACAAGGAGCCGCGCTTCCTCATCCCGCTGGCGCCGCTGATGCCTTGGCTGCTGATGGCCGCTTGGGATGCCCTGTGCGAGCGGTGGCCCGCTGCGATGCGGAGTGCCGGGGCCATGCGCATCCTCTTCCCCTTTGCGGCGGTGAACGTATTGGCGTTGGCCGTTGGGATCGCCACGCCTGCCGGCAATGGGCGCATCAAGCTGGCCGAGGCCATCCATGAACGCTATGGCAGCGAGGCCGTGCACATTGACCACCTGGGCGATTGGCGGCAGTGGATTCCGCCCTTCTACCTGGCCCCCAGGAGCACCGAAGCCTTCGTGGAGCGGATCGTGCCCAGCAAGGAGAAGCGCAACCATCTGGTGATTGCCAGGGAGAGCCAGGGCCTCGACCGCGTGCAGAGCCTGAAGCGCATGGCTGTGGCCGCACCGCCTTGGACGCACCGCTTCCTGGCATGGTACGGCCTGGAGGATGGGCATGACCCTTTGGTGCTTTACCGACTAACCACGGAGAACATCGGCCACTGAAGCCGGGACCGATCATGATCTTCGCGCCCGATTGAGCCTACCCCGAACCGTCACCCGCAGGGACATCGACCGCTTGGCGGTGCCGGCTATCATCAGCGGCATCGCGGAGCCTGTGATATCGCTGGTGGACACCGCCTTCGTGGGCCGCTTGGGCACCGCCGACCTCGCCGCCGTGGGCATCGCCAGTAGCTTCTTCCTGCTGGTGGTTTGGGTACTGGCGCAGACGCGCAGCGCCGTGCTGGCCGTGGTGGCCCGTTACTACGGTGAGGGCCGGGTGCAGGCGGTTGCCGGGCTCGTGCCCATCGCCGCCTGGATGAACTTCCTGCTCGGCTTCCTCTTCTTCGCCCTCACGAACGCGCTCGCAGAGCCCATCTTCAGGCTCTACAATGCGGAGGGCGAGGTGCTGGAAAAGGCCGTTGAGTACTACCGCATCCGCAGCTATGGCCACCCGATCGTCCTGGCCACCTTCGCCATCACCGGCGCCTTCCGCGGTATCCAGAACCTGAGCTGGGGCATGTGGATCAGCATCATCGGCGCCATCGTCAATGGCCTGCTGAACCCCATCCTGATCTTCGGCTATGGGCCTGTGGAGGGCATGGGCATCGCGGGCAGCGCATGGGCCAGCCTGGCGGCTCAGGCGGTCATGTTCGGCAGCGCCGCATGGATCCTGGAGACCCGCACGCCCTTCAGCATGGTTCCGCGCGGGCTGCGGCATCCCGAGCTGAAGGGCCTGTGGCTGCTGAGCGGGAACCTCTTCGCGCGGACGCTGGCCCTGAACCTCTGCTACTACCTGGGCAACCGGTATGCCACCGGGTATGGCGAGGCATACATCGGCGCGCACAGCATCGCCATGCAGATATGGCTCTTCAGCGCCTTCTTCATCGATGGCTACGCCGCGGCCGGCAGCGTGCTGGTGGGGCGGCTGAACGGGGAGCGCAACTGGCGCGACCTCCACCGGGTGAGCTGGCAGGTGGTGCGCATGAGCGTGACCATCGGCGCGGGGTTGGCGGTGCTCTACCTCATCGGGTACAACCGCATCGGTGCGCTCTTCACGCAGGACCAGCGCGTGCTTGAGCTCCTGGACGGCGTCTTCTGGATGGTGGTGCTCACCCAGCCCATCAATGCCGTCGCCTTCGCCTTCGATGGCATCTACAAGGGGCTGGGCAACGGCAGGATCCTGCGCAACGTGCTGCTCATCGCCACCCTCGTCGCCTTCGTGCCGGTGATCTGGGCGGGCGATGCGCTCGATTGGCGGCTGCACGCCGTCTGGATGGCCTTCCTCGCCTGGATGACGGTCCGCGGCGCACTGCTGAGCGCCCACTTCGAGAAGCACCATCGCGCGCCTGCCGTGCGCTGAGCGGCGCTACCTTCGGCTCATGGTCCGCCCACCGTTCGCGCTGCTCCTCCTGGTGCTGTCGAGCGCGCCGCTGCGTGCACAGGACGACGCCAAGGCCGCGCCCCGCAAGGAAGCCGACGGGCGGCCGCTGCATGAGCGCTTCTGGTTCGGAGGCGGCATCGGCTTGGCGTTCGGCACGGTCACCGCCATCCAGCTCGATCCGCTGATCGGGTACAAGGTGGACCCCGCCGGGCGGTTCTCCACGGGCGTGGGGTTCAGCTACTGGTACTACCGTGACAACCGGTTCACGCCGCCGTACGATTTCAGCGGCTTCGGCTACCGCGCCTTCTCCCGGTACAGGGTGGTGGACCCGGTCTTCCTCCACGCCGAGTTCCTGAACCTGAACGTGGACCGCTACAGCTATGCGGAAGCGCGGTTCCGGAAGATGTGGGTGCCGCATCTCCTGGTGGGCGGCGGCTACGTGCAGTCCTTGGGCGGACGCAGCGCCATCTACCTGCAGGTGCTGTGGGAGGTGCTCCAGGACCCGAACAGCGTCTACTTGGGCCAGGGGCCCGTGGTGAGCGGAGGCTTCGGGTTGGGGCTCTGAACGCAGCAGGGCGGATGCCATTCGGCACCCATCCTGACCGTGGCTCAACCGAACAGGCCCGCCCAGCGCGCTCGACGCAACCTGGACGACACCCGGCGGATATCCGCCGCCTGCTCGGCTTCTTCTGCCGCGGTCATGGCCGTGCTTCGGGCCGGACGATAGAGGCGAAGCGCTTCCGCAGGGCTGCCCGTGCGCTCAAGGTGGCCGGCCACCGCGGCCAGCACCGTGCACCGATTGCGGCCGAGGACCTGTCGGGCCCGCTGGTAGGCCTCATGCAGCGCCGCGCATGATTTCCATGGCTTGCCTCTCATAGCGGCATCCACGCACTGGCATCCGGGAGGTTGCCCGGTTGCGGAAAAAAGAAGCCCGGCGTGTGCCGGGCTTCGTGTGGAGCCGGAGGGAATCGAACCCTCGTCCAAACGACCGCGAAATGGGCTTTCTACATGCTTAGCCGCTTCATTGATTTTCGACCACGGGCTGGGGAAGGGCACCCCACCTGAGGCTTAGGTCCTGTTTCTCGCCCGCGCTCCGGACCACCGCGCGGGCCAGCTTCCCAGGGCGACACCCCTGAGCCGGGAAGGAGGGAAACGGGCCTCCCCGAGGGGTACTCGTCCACGCTACTGTTGTTCACGTGGATTAAGCGTCATAGCCTTAGGCTATTAAGCAGCGAGAGCGTAGTCTACTTCGCCAGTTATGGCGTTGATGCACTGGGATACGGGCCGCACATCACGCCCGGCATGCTTACCGCACCTCACGAAGCCGCTGTCGAAACCAGATCGGCCCCAAGTGCTCAAAGAACGAAGGCCAAAAGTAGGCCGTCGAGGTGCCTGCCAATCCAATGCCGATCCGTTGAATTCCATTGGGCTAAGTTTGCCGCCGTTCAGAATGGCAGTCCCCTACCGCAAGATCGGCATCATCCGCGAAGGCAAGCAGCCGGTGGACCGCCGCGTTCCGCTCACCCCCGCCCAGTGCCGAGAGGTGAGCATCCGCTACCCACAGGTGGACCTGGTCGTGCAGCGCAGCGCAGTGCGCGCCTACACCGACGCCGAATACGCCGATCAAGGCGTCCGCCTCGTGGACGATCTGTCAGACCGTGACCTGATCATCGGCGTGAAGGAGGTCCCTGTGGACCTGCTCCTTCCCGGCAAGAGCTACCTCTTCTTCAGCCACACCATCAAAGAGCAGCCCCACAACCGCAAGCTCATGCGGGCGGTGGTGGAGCAGGGCATCACCCTCATCGACCACGAGCTGCTCACCGACCTCCATGGCGACCGTGTGCTGGCGTTCGGCTATTGGGCAGGCGTGGTGGGCGCATACAACGCCTTCCGCGCTTGGCAAATGGCTCATGGCGGACCGGCCTTGAAGCCCGCGCACGCCTGCCACGATCTGGAGGAGCTCGAGCGCCACCTGCATGCCTTCCCGCTGCCCAAGGACCTGCGGATCGTGATGACCGGCGGCGGGCGCGTGGGCAAGGGCGCCATGGGCGTGCTTGAGCGCGCAGGCGTGGAGCGCGTGAAGCCGCAAGCATTCCTGGAGCAGGATTTCAGCAAGCCCGTCTACACGGTGCTGGGAACCCAGGACCTCTATGAGCGACAGGATGGCGCCCCCTTCGACAAGGCCGCCTTCCACCGCGACCCTGCAGGCCATCGGGCGCGCTTCGCCCCCTATGCGCATCGAGCTCAGCTCTACCTGGCCTGCCATTACTGGGACCCGCGCGGCCCCAAGATCCTCAGCGGCGAGGACCTCCGCGACCCGCGCCTGACCCTGAGCGTGGTGGCCGACGTGAGCTGCGACATCGGCGGCCCCATCGACAGCACCCTCCGGTCCACCACCATCGAATCCCCCTTCCTTGGTTACGACCCGGCAACGGGCGGCGAAGTGGCCCCGGGCAGCCCCGGCAGCATCACGGTAATGGCCGTCGATAACCTGCCCTGCGAACTGCCGCGCGATGCTTCAGAGGCATTCGGCCTGGACCTCATCGAGCGGGTCCTGCCGAACCTTGTGGAGCGGGATGAGGAGGGAATGATCGATCGGGCCACGATTGTCCGCGCAGGCCGGTTGACGGACCGCTTCGCCCATTTGGCGGAATACGCCGGTACGGCAGGCACCTCAGTGGCGTAGTACGGCCACCTCGAGCAGGAAGTAGCGGGAAGTGGAGTCGCGATTCACGGCAACGGCCTTCAAGGGCCGCGCTCCTTTCCGGGCGAGGGTGAGCAGGCCGAGTCCGGCGCCACCGCGCTCGGTGCGGCCATCGTGGCTGAGCAAGCGCAGGAAATGCTCCTTCAGATCGGCCTCGGTCATATCGTTGAGCACTTCGATCCGGTGCAGCAGGAGCTCCGCAGTGGCGATCGGCACAGCATTCCCCAGCTGCAAGCGGTAGCCCTCAGGGCTTCCCACCAGCAGGGCATAGACCGTCTCGGGCTCCCCCTGTGCATGCACCCGCAGGTTCTCCAGCGCCTCCACGATCACCGTGAGCAAGCGCTTGCGTGTCACCACGCCGTCGGCATTGGCCAGGCTGGACTCCTCGGCCCGCTGCAGCAAGGCCTGCAGCACCTCGTGGTCGAGCGCCCCGCTGTGGTGAAAAACCACCGAGGACTCCGGCAGGCGAAGGAGCTCCGCAGAGGCTGCGATGGACCAGTGGCCCGCATGCAGCGAGGATGGAGTCGGGGGAGGGGAGCTCAAGGTCGCAATGATTCGACATGACCCCCCTGGCCAACGACGAAGGGGAATCCGGTGCCGATATACGATGGTAAATGACCCATGGTTGCGACCGTCCATGGTTCTTCATGGCCCTTATAGCGCCAGGTTCGCGAGCGGCGGCTCGGGATTCACCTATGTTCGGGCCCCTGGCACGGGGCAAGGACATCGGTCGACCCATTCGCAACAACCTGACAATGTGCGACAAATCAATGCTCAGCTGGCTCACCGCCGGCCTCCTGTGCACCGGCTGCCCTGGTCCAAGCCGCCCTGACGCGCCCCATGAGGTCCCTGGCCGCAGTGCCTTCGCCTACACAGCGCTGGAGGACAATGTGAAACATGATACCCTCCTGATCCAAACCACCTTCGACATGGGCGATGGCACCTGCGTGATGGTGGCATCGGCGGTTGAAGACACCTTCGAAGGGCTGCGCCTTTACCGGTACCGCGCGCGCCCTGACAGCAGCGCCGAGGTGATTGCCGTTTCCTCACCGGCCTACGATAGCTGGACGATGCTGCCCCGGTTCTTCGGCAGGGACAGCACCGCCACCGATGACCTCTGGGTGCTGGCGAACTTCGGGGAGAAGGAAAGCTGGGGACAGAAGCTCTTTCGGCTCGACACCGCTTTCCATGACCTGGCCTTCATGGATGCCGCACGGCCGGAGCGCGTCCTGGAGGACGATACACTGAGGCTGAAGCGCCGCGACATCGCGCCCTACGTCCGGTTCGAAACGCACGGCGACACCCTGTGGTTCCGCTTCGCCTGTGACAGCGTGTACCTCTATGACGACCAAGCCGGCGGGTACGACCGCATCCTTCCCGCTGCATCCGTCCGATACTCTTGGGAACCAAGCGGGCTCCTGCTGTGGGTGAACGGCGAGCCGAGGCCCGTGCGGCAGCCGAGCTAGGCTCATCGGTGCGCGGCTCCAGTCCCTTGAATCCGTCCAATGTCTCCTGCACCCTTCAGATCCGGCCACTACTCCACAGTGGGGACTAGCCCCCGTACGCCCATGTCCACCACCACATCGTTGGCTGGTGGCCCAGGCTCGTAGATGCCGTCACCGTTGTCCAGCCACTCGAAGCTGTTGTTGGTGCTGAGCGAGACGGTGATCACCACATCGGAGGTCTCATTGCCGGTGATGGTGAGCGGTGCGGCGAACTGGCCGGTGACCACGCAGGATCCCGGGGGGATCTCGGAGGTGGCGAACAGCGGGTTGGGCACCGTGGTGGCCCCCGGCGGCGCCTGGCCCGTGACCGGCGCGAGCGGGATGGGCGCATTGATGACCTCGAAGGCCCAGAAGCCCTGCAGACGGTTGCCGTTCACGGTAACGCTCTGGTTGCGCACCGGGAAGCTGGTGATGTAGGTGTTGTACCCGATGAAGCTGGCCACCGTGCCCCACAGGTTGAAGGTGCCGAGGACCGCATCGGTGTAGCGGAACCGGATGTCATAGTTCTGATAGGCCAGCGACACTCGGAGCCACTCGTAGGTGCCGGGCGTCATCTGCGCCAGCGGCATGCTGAAAAAGGTCTCGCCATCGCCCACCTGCACGCCCTGCGCGAAATCGATGGCCGTGGAGCCGCCGATGGACGTCTCCGGGGCGTGGTAGACCACCGTGCCAGTGCCCAGCGCGGTGAGCATGCTCGGCGCGAACTCGATGTAATGCGCGCTCATCCGGTTGAATCGTGGGCTTTGCGCGGCATGATCCGGAGGCAGGGTGGCGGGCTGGCCCAGGTTGTTGAGGCGCACCTGCGTGCTGTCGAAGCGGAACTTCATCACCAAGCGGGGGCCGGCGGGCGCGGGCTGGTTGGGCGCAGATGATTCGTCGTTGTCCTTCTTACAAGAACTGGCAAACAGCAGGGCCGAAGCGGCGAGGAGGAAGGCGGGGAGGCGCATGACCGGATGGGTTCGGGTGCGCCAAACTACCCAACACCGTGCCTGAAACCTGTTGAAAACCTCGCCCGCAATTTGTTATGCACGCATACTTTCATGCTGCTACCTTAGGGGCCATCCAGTCCAGCGCATGCGCCCCGAAGAGACGATCGACTTCCCCATCCGCCGCGTGTGGAGCCGCATCTCGCGCCTGTACAACACCGAGGCGGCCAAGTACGGAGGCAGCATGGCCATCGGGCAGATCCTACTGAACATCGAACCGGAAGGCACGCCCAGCACCAAGCTCGGCCCCAAGATGGGCATGGAGGCCCGCAGCCTCGTGCGCACCCTGCAGACCATGGAGGACGAGGGCCTCATCAAGCGCATCGCCGACACCGCCGACAAGCGCGTGGTGCGCATCCACCTCACGGCGAAGGGCAAGCAGATGCGCGACGTGAGCCGCAACACCGTGATCAAGTTCAACGAGGCGGTGCAGAGCCGCTTCACACCCGCACAGCTGAACAACTTCCGGCAGGTGATGAGCGAGCTGGATAGGATACTCGAACAGGAACAACTTTTCTGAAATGCCATTCACCGCAAAGACGCCAAGCACGCCAAGGAATTCCACTTCGCGCTCTTCGCGTCTTGGCGGTGAGAATCAGATCGAACAATGAGCAAACCAACCTCCGCCAAGGCTTCGGCCGTCAAGCGCAACATCCGCAAGATCGCCGTGCTCGGCTCCGGCGTCATGGGCAGCCGCATCGCGTGCCACTTCGCCAACATCGGCGCCGAGGTGCTGCTGCTGGACATCGCTCCGAAAGAGGGCAATGACCGCAACAAGATCGTCAACGACGCGCTCGCCGCCGCGATCAAGAGCAGTCCCGCGCCGCTGTACGATGCCCGCTTCGCGAAGCGCATCAGCACCGGCAACTTCGACGACGACCTGCCGAAGATCAAGGACTGCGACTGGATCATCGAGGTGGTGATCGAGCGGCTCGACATCAAGCAGCAGGTGCTGGCGAACGTGGAGAAGCACCGCACGCCCGGCACCCTCATCACCACCAACACCAGCGGCATCCCCATCCACGCCATCGCGCAGGGCCGCAGCGACGACTTCCGCAAGCACTTCTGCGGCACGCACTTCTTCAACCCGCCGCGCTACCTGCCGCTGCTGGAGCTGATCCCCGGTCCGGACACCGACCCCGCGGTGCTCGACTTCCTGGAGGACTACGGCCAGCGCATCCTCGGCAAGGTCACCGTGCGCTGCCAGGACACGCCCGCCTTCATCGCCAACCGCATCGGCGTGTTCGGCATCATGGGCCTCTTCCACCTTGTGGAGGAGATGGGGCTCACCGTGGAGGAGGTGGATCGCCTGACCGGTCCCGTGCTGGGCCGCCCCAAGAGCGCCACCTTCCGCACCGCCGACGTGGTGGGCCTGGACACGCTGGTGAAAGTGGCGCAGGGCGTGAAGGACAACTGCCCCAACGACGAGCAGAACGCGCTCTTCGCCATCCCCGGCTACCTGCAACAGATGGTGGAGAAGAACATGCTCGGCAGCAAGACCGGCAAGGGCTTCTTCTTCAAGGACCGCAGCTCACCCAAGGGCGAGATCCTCGCGTTGGACCTGAAGACGCTGGAATACCGTCCGCAGGTGAAGCCCAAGTTCGCCACGCTGGATGCGGCCAAAAAGGAAGACGACCTGCGCAAGCGCACCGCCCTGCTCTACAACGGTACCGACAAGGCCGGCGAGTTCTACCGCAAGAGCTTCCACGGTCTCTTCGCCTACGTGAGCCACCGGATCCCCGAGATCACCGATGCGCTGTACAAGATCGACGACGCCATGCGCGCGGGCTTCGGCTGGGAGCTGGGTCCCTTCGAAGCATGGGATGCGATCGGCGTGAAGACCTCGCTCGACGCGATGAACGCAGCGGGCGTGAAGGTATCGCCGTGGATCAGCGAGATGGTTGCGGCCGGTCACACCAGCTTCTACAAGACCGAAGGCGGCAAGCGCATGTACTACGATGCCGCCATCAAGAGCTACAAAGCCATCCCGCGTGCCGAGGGCATCCTCGTGCTGAGCGACCTGCCCGAGAGCAATGTGGTGTGGAAGAACAGCGCCGCCACCGTGCGCCACCTGGGCGATGGCATCCTGTGTGTGAGCTGGAGCACCAAGATGAACACCATCGGCGCGGAGGTGATCCAGGGCCTCAACAAGGCCATCGACCTCGCCGAGCAGGGCTACAAAGGCCTTGTGGTCTACAACGACGGCGCCAACTTCAGCGCGGGCGCCAACGTGGGCATGATCTTCATGATGGCCGTGGAGCAGGAGTACGACGACCTGGAAATGGCCGTGCGCACCTTCCAGAACACCATGATGCGCATGCGCTACAGCAGCATCCCCGTGGTGGCGGCCCCGCACCAACTGACACTTGGCGGCGGCACAGAGCTCTGCCTGCACGCGGACAAGGTGGTGGCGCACGCCGAGACCTACATGGGCCTGGTGGAGTTCGGCGTGGGCGTGATCCCCGGTGGCGGCGGCACCAAGGAGTTCGCCCTGCGCCTCGCCGACGAGCTGAAGGAGGGCGACATCCGCATCAACGCCATGCGCGAGCGCTTCCTCACCATCGGCCAGGCCAAGGTGGCCACCAGCGGGCACGAGGCTTTCGCGCTCGGCTACCTGCGCAAGGGCCAGGACGAAGTGATCGTGAGCCGCGCCCACCAGCTGGCCTACGCCAAGGCCTGCGCGCTGGAGCTGTGGAACAAGGGCTACACCAAACCCGCGCCCCGCAAGGACATCAAGGTGCTCGGCCAGGAAGGCCTCGGCATCGTGTACGTGGGCGCCAACAGCATGCTCAGCGGCAACTACATCAGTCAGCACGATGCGCTGATCAGCGAGAAGCTGGGCTACGTGCTCTGTGGTGGGGACCTGAGCGAGGCGACGGAGGTTTCGGAACAGTATCTGTTGGACCTGGAGCGGAAGGCTTTTGTGGAGTTGTGCATGCAGCGGAAGACGTTGGAGCGGTTGCAGTCGATCATTACGAGTGGGAAAGTGCTCAGGAACTGATGAAGCGGGTGCGTGACATAGTGCGTGATGGCTTGGGCGTGCCGGCTCGCCCTTCGACTTCGCCTTGCTGCGCTCAGGGTATCGCCGTCGCGCTTTCCGCTACAAGTCCTCGCGCGGATTACCGCGCTGTGGGCTTTCCGCTGCAATCGCTCACGCGAAATGCACCATCGCCCCCCCTTGGGCGCTTCGGTCAAAAAAGCGCTTTGACCGCCCTCGACACAACCGAAGCCCATCAGCCCATCGATCGAAGGGGCCAAGAAGGCCTCTCACAGCCCGCTAGCCCAAACATCTCGACCCCGCTGGACCAAGACCTTGTCGCGCCAATCCAAAACGCTCCAGCGGACTCCTTTTCGATGGGCGCCCTCTTGCAACCTCGCTCCCATCGGCGCCCAGCCCCTTTACTACGTAAAGGGGTGTGCTTGTTTGATGGCTTGGCCTTCTCGCGCGCGTCTGGCCATCGACACCCCTTAAGGGGTGTCGATGGCCAGAGAGACATGGGCTCCCCCCTACGGGGGGAGCCCATGATTGGGCACTTTGCGGGGCTATCAGATCATGGCCAAGCCTTAGTCAAACATTTAGGTACTTTTGTTTGACACAAATGACTGCCACAAAGTCAGACATATCTATTGACAGTCAGGTCATTAGCCGAGTCTATGGCAAAGGGAGGGGTTCGGTGTTCACCCCGAATGATTTCAGCGACTTGGGAGCCTATACGGCGGTGGCCAAATCCTTGTCGCGTTATGCCAAGGCTGGGACTATTCGAAGGCTGGCTCCAGGGGTCTATGATTACCCCGCTACTCACCCCCTTACCGGCACGCTTTCACCATCCCCCGAGAAGGTCGCACGAGCGCTCGCCGGACGTGATGCGACCAAGCTCCAACCCGCCGGTGCATACGCTGCGAATCTGCTCGGCCTTTCTGAACAGGTTCCCATGCGCGTCGTCTTCCTTACGGACGGTCATTCGCGCAAAGTGAAAGTGGGCAGCATGGAAATTCACCTGCGTCACAGCAGCACGCGATTCTTATCGACCCGGACAGAGATCGGAGGCTTGATCATTCAAGCGCTTCGGCACATCGGCAAGGATCACGTTAGCGATAGGGAGTACGCCATTCTCTTGAAGCGAATACCTGCGAAAGCTCGTAAGGAAATGCTTGCTGACATCCGTCGAGCTCCCGTATGGATCGCGAACATCATGCGCAAACTGGCCGCTGAACCGGAGTGATATGGAACGCTACTTCGCACTCGCCAAAGACGACCAACGCACGTTGCTTCAGGAAGCAGCGCGCCGCATGAACCTTCCGGTTCAAAGCATTGAAAAGGACCTGTGGGTCTGTTGGCTTTTGCGCAAACTCATGTCACTCGACCCATGGGGTGCTCACCTCACCTTCAAAGGAGGCACCTCTTTGTCGAAAGCACATGGTCTGATCGAGAGGTTCTCTGAGGACATTGACCTAGTGGTTGATAGGGATGCGCTTGAACTCGTTGGTGAGAATGACCCCAAGAAAGCAGACTCACCAACACAGATCAAGCAGCGTGTGAAACGCATCGCAAAGGCCTGTCATCAATGGGCTACCGAAGACCTGGTTCCCACATTGCAGCAAGCGATCAAGAATGACCTAACCGATCCGGATTGGCGTCTTGATCTAGCCCCGATCACTGAAACCCAAGAGACCAGTTTCTCATTCCGATATCCCAAGTTGTTCGATGAAGGGACGAGGTACCTGCGTCCGGAGATCAAGGTCGAGTTGGTTGCCAAAGCCGATCCATGGCCCAGCAAACCAATGCCGATCAGCGCTTACGTGCACCAACAGTTTCCCGACGCTATCGGCGATGGAAGATTCCAAGTGAACACGATGCAAGCTGAGCGGACCATGTTAGAGAAAGCTCTGCTGCTCCATGAAGTACTCATCCAACGACCGGAAGGCCCCAAGCCAAGATTGGCGCGGCATTACTACGACCTTTTCAAACTGTACAAAGCCGGCTTCGGCGAACGTGCCACGCACGACCATTCCCTCTACACAGCGATCATCGAACACCGCCGGACCTTCTACCGCTATGGCAGTGTTGACTACGATGCACTGATCACAGAAGGCTTCTCGATCATTCCCCAAGGTGACGCGCGTAAAGAGTGGGAGAAGGATTACGCCAACATGCAACGCGACATGTTCTATGGAGACGTGCCTGCATTCGATACGGTCATGGAACAACTCGCGCAATTCGAAGGCGACTTCCGTAAGCATCTCCAACTTCAACATCAGAACAATGGGTAGCACGCCACCCCGCGTGAGGGATAGAAGCGGAAAGCCCGCAGGTCCCGATTCCTATCGGGACCGAGGACTTGCAGCGGATAGCCCGACGGCGCTGCATTTGAGCCGGGGCACGCCCAACACACCACAAGCAACCGTCAGTCCGGCATAGGACATAAGACCAACCCAACGCCTACGCCGAGCTTCGGCGTCCAAAGCATGAACGCATACATCATCGCCGGTTTCCGCTCCGCCGTGGGCAAAGCGCCACGCGGCAAATTCCGTTTCATCCGTCCGGACGACCTGGCCGCGCACGTGGTGAACCACCTGGTCAGCTCGGTGCCGAACCTGGACCGCGCGCGCATCGACGACGTGATCGTGGGCAACGCCACGCCCGAGGCCGAGCAGGGCCTGAACATCGGCCGCATGATCAGCCTGATGGGCCTGAATACCGACAAGGTGCCGGGCATGACGGTGAACCGCTACTGCAGCAGCGGCAGCGAGACCATCGCCATCGCGAGCGCCAAGATCCACAGCGGACAGGCCGATGTGATCGTGGCGGGCGGCGTGGAGTGCATGAGCCCAATCCCTTTTGGCGGCTGGCGCATCGTGCCGAACGCCAAGGTGGGCAAGGCGCAGCCCACGTACTACTGGGGCATGGGCCTCACCGCCGAGGCCGTGGCGCGCGACTTCAAGGTGAGCCGCGAGGACCAGGACGCCTTCAGCCTG